>Ga0193753_10001159_pt1 | contig 23088 bp, 18 predicted proteins | sample H1c2metaG_FD_144925 | JGI IMG/M metagenome (GOLD analysis project Ga0193753, IMG submission 144925) | Soil microbial communities from a riparian zone of the East river system, Colorado, United States - H1c2 | ecosystem: Environmental > Terrestrial > Soil > Riparian zone | place: USA: East... | reverse complement strand
CAGGTGACAACCGAATCCACGAACATCTCTCAGGCCGATAGCACAGCTCGACGCTTTTCCGTGGCGCGTTAAGGAGGTACATGAGAAAGTTTCGTAAAATCCCCGCCTTAACAGTCGCACGCCTGATTGTCGCCGCGGCAGTTAGTTTTAACGGCAAACACTACATCTTCAGCTCAATCGCTTACTGCCCTCCGCACCAATGGCGCAGATCCACGGATTACGCATGCGAAAAGCACCGAAGAGGGCAAGATTCGATAGACAAGAACACTAGAGTCGTTCTTCCGGCCTCGGCCCCTGAAACTCTTAGGCGCGCCGCGAATGATCTCTGCCAGATCGGCGGCCTGCTGTATCAGTAACTCGGGCAGGGTTCCGCCTTCAAGGAAGCTGAAGGCGGAACGCGCATGGAGTTTGACGTACTCAGTCATAGATTCCCTGCATATGCCAGCAACGCGAGCGAGGATCGAACGCATTGTGGCAGACTCGCTCTGCGGTCTCAGTCGCCAATCGCACACTCAAACCCATCAAATGCGAAAGATAAGGCGAGAACATTCCGTTCTCGCCTCACAGCAACACTATCCTTCTCTTAGAAGTCCAGCCGAAGCGCCAACTGCCCCGTCCGGTTCCCAGCATTCTCCGCAGTCTGCGGCCCGATCAACGCGCCAAAGGTAGACGGACTATCGACCACCGTTGCTGGCGGAGCGAAGTTCGTATGGTTCAGCACATTGGTGAAGGTAGACTCGAACCGTGCGCGGAGCCCCTCCGTGATCACGAACGACTTGGCCACGCCGAGGCTCACCGCCGCGGTTCCCGGTCCTTGCAGAATGCCGACGCCCGCATTGCCGAAGCGGCCCGCACCTACTGGCGTCGCACTGAAGGCTGCAAGGTTGAAGAACTGTGACCGCGACTGTCCAGCATAGAAGTTCGTGGAGACGGCATCCGGACGGATCGTCGCACCACGGTTCGCAACGTTTGTGTTGGATTGGTCGTTCGTCTGCCCCTGCCCATTGGAGAGCGTCGGGCAGGAGCCGTCGGCGTTCGGTGTCGCCTGGCATCCACCCGCGCTGATGCTGGGCGTCTGCCATGGGCCCGTCTCCAGCATGGTGATGTTAGTCAGATCCCAGCCGCCTAGCAGCTCATCCTTCCATCCACCACCTGCCATGAAGGCGCGGCCTTTGCCGAATGGAAGCTGATAGACCCCTGTCAGCAGCACCCGGTGACGCCGCGTGCCCTGCACGTTGCCGTAGTTTTGTGTGATGTGAAAGCGGTCCGCGGTAGGAATGCCATAGTTCACCTCGCCCGCAAACGCGCTAGGCGCGTCGCCCTGATTGTCCGCCTGATTCTTCGCCAACGTATAGTTCGCGTCGAAGTACAGACCATGGGCCATCTTGTGCGTCGCCTCCAGCTCAAATGCGCTGTAGTTCGCCTTGCCCGCGTTGAACGTGCTGTACAGTGTCGTCCAGTTGGGATATGGAAGAGCGGTCGTCCCAAACGGAGTCGTGCTCGCCGCCAGTTGGTTCAGGTCTTCCGTCACGTTCAGCCGGTAGGTATGCATCCCCACATAGCTTGCACGAAGCGCTGTGGAATTGTCCAACTGACGCTCCACCGTAAGGCTCCACTGATTCGACTGCGGATCGCGATAGGTCGGATCGACACCCTGATCGAGCCCGCCACCGCCATACTGCACGCCAACCGTAGGCGGAGCCGTCCGGGGGAACTGGATCAGCGGATGCGTCCCGCTTGCATCCGTGACGTTCATATTGGAATACGTGTGCAGGTTCGACGTGGGATTACCGCTGTTGTTGAACGAGAGCGGCCCAAGGTTCGTCATGGTGTAGACACCGAAACCGGCCCGCACCACCGTATTCGTATCGTTGAACGGCCGGTAGGCTACAGAGATGCGCGGTTGGAAGTTACCCTTGTAGGTATTGCGAAGGCTGTTCGGCAGACCATCCTGGCTGGCCGTCACATACTTCGTGCAGGGCAACGAAGTGTTGTTCAGATTGCACGCATTGAACGACTGCTGGAACGCAAGATTCGAGTTCTGCAGGTTGTTCGCAGCCAGATATGCCGCCAAGTTATCAGGAACCACAATCGAGTTGTTCCTCTGGTCGAAGTTCGCCGCGTTGCCGCCATCCAGGTTGAAGCCCGGCAGTATCTGCCAGCGCAGACCATAGCTCAGCGTCAACTTGCTGTTTACCTGGTACGTATCCTGTGCAAACAGGCTATATTGCGTCGCCAAACCAGAGACGTCGGGGCTCGAGACCGCAAAGAACACCGTGGTCGGCGTACCCTCAAGAAAATCTCCAAAGGCATTGCCGGTAAAGTTCGGCTGGAAGGTGAAGGACCCGAAGTCATCCGACGGCAGGAACAACTCCGTATCGGTGTACCGTACCCTGCGGATGTCAATGCCGCCCTTCAGCGTGTGCTTGTCCTTCGTGAATGTCACATTGTCGCTGAACTGTAGCGTATTTGACTTCGTCACACCCGTCTTGTCTCGCCCAATCGGTGTCAGGCCGGTGCCTGCACTGAAGTTGAAAGTCGGAAAGGCATTCGTCGTTGGATGCTGGCTGATATCCACGCCCTGCAGATTCAAGTTCTGCAACGCGCTCGCACCTGAAATCGGAAACCCGACGCTCGTGGTCACATTCGTAAAGCCGAAGCGAAACTCGTTCAGCAGTCTCGACGTGATCGTGTACGTATCGGAGATCAGTAGGCTACGGTTGTGAATGGTATCGACATCGTTCGGAAGAAATGGGTTGGCAAACTGCGACGTAATATTCTTTCGACTGAATCGTGCGTAAGCCGAGTTCTTCGCTCCGAACGTCTGGTCGATCCGGAGATCGGCGCCATCGGTCTTGGCCGGCGTCGACTGGAAGTTCTCATAGTTGAACCCACCCTGCCCCGAAATATTTGGCAGAGGATAGTGGTTCAGCAATGCCTTTGCTGTCGCGCTAATCTGCGCTTGAGGAATAATGACCGGCTTAGGGCACGGAGCGGTCTGGCAAGGCGGCGTTAGATCCGTCAAATCGCCATTCCGGTCTGCTTGCGTCGGCACCAGAAACTGCTGCAGCGCTGCCGTCGTTCGCCGGTTCCCCTCGTAGTCCACGAAGAAGAACGTCTTGTCGTGGCCGTTATAGAGATGCGGAATGGCTACCGGCCCGCTGAGTGAACCGCCGAAGGTGTTGAACTTCTTCGGGGCCTTGCCGGAGAAGCCGTAAGGGTTCGCGTCAAGCGCCTGGTTCTGTAGATACTCGAAGAGACTGCCGTGAATCTTGTTGGTTCCATTCTTCGTTGTAAATGTGACGTCACCTACCTGCGAGAACTCCGCGCTATTGTTGAACGCGGTTACCTTTACCGCCGAGATCCCCTCCTGCGAGGGATAGGCGTCCTGCAGTGCTCCATTCTGCCGCACGTTCGCCGTCGAGATTCCGTCGACCGAGAAGTTCACCATCGAGGAACTCGCGCCGTCCAGAGCAATATTGCCCTGACTATCCTGCTGTACATTTGGAGAAAGCCCCAAAGCTCCCAGCGGACTCGTCGTAGTCGCCCGGTTGTTTAGGGGCAGCTGCGTCATCTGAATGTTGTCCTTCGAGTCGCCAAGGCTGGCGTTCTCACTGTTGATCTGGTCGGCTCCGGCGCTTACCTCGACCGTCGAGGCCTGCGCTGCAACCGTCAAAACCACGGTCAGGCGGAGATCCTGCCGCGCCGCCACGACAATGTCGTTCATCACCGTCTCGGCAAAGCCGCTGATATTCGCATGCAGGCTGTATCGCCCGGCCTTCACGTTCTCGATCGTGAAGTTGCCATCGGCACTGCTCCTCATCTGCCGGTCCGTATTTTCGTCAAGGCTATGCAGTGTCAGCTGCGTGTCCGACAAAACTGCACCAGAGCTGTCCTGAGCGACGCCACGGATACTGCCGAAGGTCGACTGCGCGATCGCTGGTATAGCTGTATTCAGGACCAAGTAAAGAACAAGTAGCAACAACGTGCATCTATCGACGCGTAGACTGCTCTTCTTTACCGCAAGATTTGCATAGGAACAATCAATGGAACTTGCGTCAGCTTGAATAAGGCCTCTAATATGCTTCATGAATTCACCTCGTGAGACCGGATATTGACCAGCCTTACTCAGTGAATCGCAAAACCCATAAGCAACGCATAAATTAGTTTCCTTATGAGTTCTTTATGGGTAAGGGCATAAAATATACGTTGCACCAAGCGGAAGAAATGCTCAAGAAAACAGTCAGCGATGTCGTTATTAGAATTGTCGCCGGTATAGCGGCAGCGCTGCTGATTACTGGGGCTGCCTATCGCTTTCACTTCAATCTCTCCTCGGCAACTTCTGTCCACCTCTTTCTCGTAACCGTGATTGCCCTGCGATGGGGCTTGCTTGAAGCGAGCATCGTATCCTTGCTGTCGGTACTATGCCTCGATTACTTCTTTACCACACCTCTGTTCAAGTTCTACATGACGGACTCTCATGATTGGGTCGCACTGATTACATTTGAAAGTGTTGCCTTACTTGTCAGCCGCCTCTCAAATCAGGTCAATCGTCATGCTCGCGAATCGGAGACGCATCGATCTCATCTACAGAAACTATATGAACTGAGTGAGAACGTCCTTGTTCTGGACCGACAAAAGCCAGTCGATCAGCAACTGACTAATTTGATTCAGTCCACGCTCCAAGTAAAAGGAGTCGTGCTTTGGAACGCCTACGACTTGCACTTGTGTATGAGCGGCAGCTGTGATGTCACAGAAGATGAAGTGCGGAATGTCTATTTTGGGGAGAACAACGACGACGATACTGCAACAAACATCTCTCGTCGCGTTCTGCGTCTGGGTACTAGGTCCATCGGCTCACTGGTAATCTGTGGGCATTCCCTCGATGCTCAGTCGATTAATGCAGCCGCTTCGCTTACTGCCGTTGCGATTGAGCGAGCGCGTTCCTTCTCTGCGGAGAGCAGCGCTGAAGCAGCTCGGCAGAGTGAACAACTTCGTTCTGCGGTCCTAGATGGCCTCGCTCATGCATTCAAAACTCCTCTAACTACTATCCGAAGCTCGAGTTCCGGCCTGATTGAGATGGATACCTTATCCGGAACTGAAAAAGGCCTTGTCGTTTTGATCGATCAGCACGCCCAACTTCTCGACGATCTCACCACGCGGCTGCTTCGCACGGCGAAGTTTGACAACGCAGATCTCAAGGTCATTCTAAAAAAAAGTAATCTCATGGAGATCATACAAGAGAGCGTAAAGGACGCTGCACGCGAACTCGGAACGCATCCCGTCAACATTCGAGCCAAGACATCGAATGCTAACGTATGGGCGGATAGCCAACTGTTGAAGATGGCGTTGTTTCAGTTGCTCGATAATGCAGCGAAGTACGGAGATCCCGAATCGTCCATCAACATCGACTTTCAGGAGGAGGAGGCGGAGACTCTGGTCAGCGTTCAGAATACGGGCTCGTTCATTCCGCCTGAGGAAAGGCAGCATATATTTAAACGTTTTTATCGAAGTCCCGGTTCCGATCATCGGGCATCAGGAACAGGAATCGGTTTGTCCGTAGTAAAGCGGGTGACAGAAGCCCACAACGGACGTGTGTGGGTATCTAGTGATCCGCAGTCGGGTACTACGTTCTTCGTGACGCTACCGCGAATTTTGAAGGAGAAGTAAAGATTGAATCCACAGGGCAATGTGCTTGTCGTTGAGGACGATCCTGGAATCAGGCAGAGCCTGCACGCAACCCTGACTGCACTAGGATTTGTAATTGGAGAAGCCAGCAATGGAGAGGAGGCCCTAATGCGTTTGCGCATGGTCAACTACGATGCAGTGCTCCTTGATATCAATATGCCCGGAATTGGCGGCATTGAAGCATGCCGGAGAATCCGTCAGAGCTTTCCCAGGCTCCAAGTGATCATGCTGACGGTGCGAGACAAGGAGGATGACAAAGTAGAAGCACTTGATGCAGGTGCCGACGACTACGTTACAAAGCCCTTCCAAATTCGGGAATTGAGCGCGCGATTGCGTACGGCAATCCGTCGCTCCAAGACATCCGTACTACCATCGGATTCTTCTATCGTTATTGGCGCTGTGCTGCTTGACCCTGTTCGCCGACGTGTGGAAAAGTTAGGACAGCAAATACATCTCACGCCGAAAGAATTCGAGATGCTCAATTACTTAATGGCACACGCAGGCCGTCCGATACCCCACAGCCGCCTGCTGGCCTCAATCTGGGGTCCTGAATACGGCGACGAGCGAGAATATTTGCGGGTTATTATCAACCAGCTCCGAAAAAAGATCGAAGACGATCCTGCCAACCCAACATACATATTGACGGAGAGTTACATCGGTTACCGCTTTCGGGAACCATTCTTGCTCAGTTCCCTATAGGATGTTCACGAGCATTTGCTCCACCTATATCAAGGCGCCAATACCAGGATACGAACACGAGATATTCGTAAACCAAAGCGCGCTGGCGGAGTAAAGGAGATCATAGGAGATTTCCTTATGTGGTGGGAGAGCTGTAGTGAGTAGAGATCAGGAGTTTGTTCTGTGCAGTTTCTACTGCGCTGTTATGTGCACCCACGATTCAGCGTAGCCCCACTTCAGATGCAGCTCGGTCTTTTTGTCATGGGTGTATTCAAAATCGACTAGAAACCTCTCGATGGGTCCATCTGTGTCGTTGTTGTTCAACCGGATACGACCTAGATCCAGGCCCTGGTCATAGTCTTGACCAGATTGCTTTGTCTGCTTATTGATAATTAACCAATAGCCCTTTGGCGTAATCGCGCTGTAGAGGGCGTAGGTCCCGGCCGGGACATTAACATCACCAATCTTCAGTTCGATGGGAGTTTTGAGTATGGCCGCCGTGGCGTCTCCGAGACCCCAGATCTTGTCGATCGGAATCAGGTCTCCCAGAATTTTCCGGCCAAGGAGAGAGGGCGCACTGTAGTCGACTCTAATCGACTGGCCCTGGAGGACAGTACTCGTCTGCGCAGATGGATTGTGTGGTGCCGTCTGCGCACCCGCTGCGAAAGGTGCGAACAGGACAGCAGCTGCTTTGAATATCGTCGTCTTCCTAAACATGGCACCTCATTTTTCGAACTTGGCTTGTGTCGGCACAGGATCTGCGTAATTCAAGAAAGGATCGAGTTACTGAGAAGAATCTTTGAAGATTCCGGGGTCACTGGTGCTGGGTTTTCCAGTCTCAAGATGTCCTGCAAAACGGCGCAGAAACCCCGGGGCTGATTCCTGTGTAACGGATAGGTCGAACCATCCGGCACTCGGCGCAACTCTCCAGCGATCTTCAACAGCTTTGCCGGGAGCTATTGTGTGGTGGTGAACAGCGCCAGCCTCATACACATTTCTGGCCTGTAGAGTGCAGGGTTTCGTCCCGGAATTACGAAGTGTGAGATGTACTTCTCCGGTCTGAGCAACATGCCGAAGCTTTATCTCTGGCTTTGCATCGCCGTTAGAGAAGGAAGATGCGTCGCAGGCGAACTCAGACAGAGATCCATTCGGGCCATAGACGGAAAGCTTGCAACCATCTTTCAAATCGGACAAAGGCCAGTAATCGGTGAGCTGCTGCGATGCCGAGACCGCGTAACGTCGCGGATTTTCTTGTGGTTGTTTCGTGCTGTAGACATAGAAGGCCGCGCCAGCATTGCCGTTGTTGACCATGTCGATCCAGAATTTATCCGCGGCGTGATCCACGCGTGAGTCCGTGAAGATCGTGTAGGGTAACGCTCGGGCTGGCCGGGTGCCATGCTCTTGTGTTGGCATGCACTGCGCAGATGGCACCTGTGGAGGTTCATTTTTTGAAATGATCGGCAGGGGAACAGCAAATTGACAAACCTCTACATCTGCGTTGGAGAAATCGAAGGCTGAGGTCAGGTCGCCACAGACAGCCCTGCGCCACTTACTAATATTAGGTTCGGCAACCCCAAATCGAGTTTCCAGAAACGCAAAACGGAGGTGTGATCGAAGACCTGCGAACATACCCACCCCCCCTTTGGTCCAAGGAGATACGATGAGCATAGGAAGACGCGGCCCCAAGCCGATCGGCTGTAACCCACCCGGATCGGCTCCCGGAATCAAAGGATGCTGTTCATGGGGGTGTTTGTCGGTGTTGAGAAATTCGTCCTGCAAGCTCTCGACCAAGTCTTCGGAGACAAGCCCCTCTGCATTCTGCGTTTGTGTGGCCGGAGGCATGGGGGGAACGACGTGATCGAAAAAGGCATCATTTTCGTCATAGTTGATGATGAAGACCGTCTTACTCCAGACCCCCGGATTTGCGGTGAGTGCTTCGAGCACCGTGTTTACATAATAGGCGCCATCGCTCGGTGACGCTTCCGGGTGCTCCGAGTACTTATAGGGCGCCACAATCCAAGAGACTTGTGGCAGGCGGCCTCCGATAATATCCTGACGAAATTCCGCGAGCGTGTGATCGGTGACACCCTTAAGAACCAGCGGAGAGTCCGGTGATGCTTCCTCTTCGACCTGGTACTGCATGAAGAACTCGAGAGAGTTATCAGTGTAGTTGTCTGTTGGCGAACCGGGCTCGCCGGTACCACCCTGATAGAGCTTCCAGCTGATGTTGTTCTTCTCGAGCCGCTCGGGATAGGTCGTCCAGGTAAACCCATTCTGCTTGTGGCGCTCTCCGAAGCCGGGACCCAGAGTACGATGCGGTTCGGTGCGGTGTTGGCATGTACGGAGCAGAAATAAGAGTCGCAAACGGTAAAGGCATCAGCTAGCGCATAGTGAAAGCTGACATCGTTGCGCTTTAGATAGCCCATAGTGATAGCGTCCTGCTTCTGATTCACCCATTGGTCATACTTGCCGTTGTTCCAGGACAGATGGCCGCTGCTCCAGCCATGATCTCCGCCGACGGTATGCTCTGTGGTGCGCTGCGGATCAAGATAGAACGGAAGCACGTGCGGCGCGTCATCGGCCAGCCCTCGGGCGTGGAATCGGCCGGTCTTGGTTGTGGCCGGAGGTTGATACCATACAGGCTTTCCATTCGCCAGGCGCACCGGGCGAGGATCATTGAAGCCGCGCACGCCGCGCATGCTGCCGAAGTAGTGATCGAAAGACCGGTTCTCCTGCATCAGGATCACTACATGCTGCACATCTTGAATGGTGCCAGTTCTGCGATAGGCGGGAATGGAAAGCGCTTTGGCTATGCTCTGTGGCAGCATCGCCATTCCGGCCGCGGCACCGGCCAGTCGTAGGAAGTCGCGTCTGCTTCGGATGCGTTTCATGAGTGCCCTTGTAAGTTGCGATGCGCCACGGTCCCCGAAGAGCCGCGAAGAGAATTTTTTTAGGGGAACGAAAATCTTGTAGCTTGGGATACAGCTACGATACTAGGGGCTGTTCTTAGCCTGCATAAGGTTCCTAACGGTTCAGCTACACGTTGGGCACTGAATCGATGGCACTTAGAGATTACCTGTTCACATCGCTGTAATGAAATATTGATCGGGCAAATGAGTTCGGCTCCTGAGTAAACTCACGCTGTCCGGGGTTGCGTCAGGGAGTTATCCGAGATGTCGAGCTCGCGCGGCCCGTCGTTCCATCGAGGCGCAACGATCGCTGCGGCTATCAGAGAGGTAACGAGAAACAGGTTGAAGATGTTGTCCCAACCAAAGTGATGCGCGAACCATGTCACCAGCAAAGGAGAGAACATCTGTCCAACAGAGCCGGCTCCGTTGACTGCGGCGATAGCGCGTGCAGAACAGACCAGCGGCACACTTTCCAGGACAGCGACGGAGACCATGAGCGCATCGACAGCATAGACGAGCACGCCCATCGTGCAGATGCTGGCCGCCGAGGCCCACCATCCGAGACTTGCGATCAGAGGCTGCAGAAGCGCGAGAAAACCCAATCCAAAGAGCAGAGTGGCGGCCACCGGATAGCGGCGAGAGTTGAAATATCGAGTTGACAGATGTACCGAGAAGAGCGCGCCTGCAAAGCCAAAGAGTTCAAAGAGGGTGACGGCTGATTCGGCACGATTGTTTGAGAGATGTGTGGTCTGAATGAGATAAGGCGGGAGCCAGAAGAGCAAGGCATAGCGTGTCATCTAGAGAAAGAAGTACATCCCCGAGATCGTGCGAATGTGTGAGTTTGAGAGCACAACCCGCCAGCCACTCAGGACACCAGTAGCTTCCTGCTCGTCAACCGGGTCCTTTTCGTTGAGCGGCTCCAGCCCGACGTTTTGCGGTTCGTCCTGCGTAGTCCAGTAGAAGTAGAGAGAGTAAAGCTAAGAGCAATGGAGGTAAGACAAAGCAGCGTTTCCACCCCCAGCTGGAAAGAAAAAAATGTGTGGTTGCGCACCAGAGCGTGATGCCCGCTGCGAGGCCGCCACCAAGGGAGTAGCTGGCGCTCCACCAGGCCAGAACAGAGGGTCGTTCCTTCCGCGTAAACCATACGGCCAAGAGTCGCGAGAGAGCGGGAAAGCCAAGACCTTGTCCGAAGCCGTTCAGTAATTGAAGCGCTAGCAGATTGTGCAGAGTGTGGGGAAGGAGCATTGCGGTCGTGGCGGAAGCGGAGAGAATTCCGCCAATCAGCGCAATGTGGCGCGGACCTCGAAGATCGGCAACGGTTCCTGAAAAGATGTTGCCGAAGACATAGGCCAATGCGAACGTGAAAAGGAGCTTAGTCAGTGAGTCCTGTTCTGCATGCGCGCTCGGCAACTGCAGAACGGTGCTCATGTTCTCACGGCACAGGTAGTAGCCGGCGTAGAGGAGCCAGCTGGAGGTAAACGCTGCGGAGCGCCAGTGCGCGTAGCGATCGGCCGTAAAAGTACGCATGCTTATGAACCCTCGGAGGAGAGCTGCGTTTGCCACCGGCCCGCTCCATCGCGCTGCAGCAATACCTGTAGTACATGGTGATTGCCGAGTTGGTCGATCACCCCGCCGGAAAAGTTTTTCTGCGATGTCAGATCGTGGAGAAGATGCTGGATGGCGTCATTATCGGTGCCCTGAATATGAAGGATCGTTGTGTCCTCGGGCAGGATAGTGAGAAGGGCTGCAGACGACATGTTCGCGACAGAGAGTTGGCTGGTCACGACGCGGTCAATGATGCCTTCCTTTCCCGGATGCATGGTTAGAATCCAGCGGAGACGGCTGTCTTCGGCGAGAGCAGGGGGAGTCGCAAAGCTCTCCTGAACCGAGGCAAGCCGCTCGTGCTCTTCACTCGAAGCGGGGAGCTCTCGATCGCCGTATCAACCCCATTGCGGCCAGCGATCCAGACGATGGGATACAGACTCGAAGCGAGCTGAACCCGATCCTGGGATGGGATCGAGAGCTGCAACGTATTGCGGCCAGCCAGGACGTGATCCCAGAAGACCAGGTAGGACTCCCGGTCTTCCATTCGATGGCGCATCAGCAAGATACAGAGCAGCAATGCAAGCAGCGCAGGGCGTATAAGGGCGAGCCGACTGAAAGGAGGCGCAATCTCCGCGCTCGCAGGAGCCCCCGCTACGGCTGTCGTAAGGGCAGCGCTCGACGGCTTGTCGTCTGCGGCAAACCCACGAGGGAATTTGGGGATATAGCTGCCCGTAGGCAGATTGATCTGAATCTCCGAGGTCAGATCCGTCGAAGCATAATACGATGATAGCCGCTTGCGGACATCGTTGGCGCGAACCCGAACGATGGCGTCGGAGCTGGGATCGTACGAGACGTCCCGTCCTAGCAGATCGATCCCTATCGAACGCTCCTTGAGGGAGTCCACACGCCCGTCGAGCGTCACGCGAACAACATAGCGGAGAAACTCTCGCACGCTCAAGTCCGCTCTGTAGGCCACTACGGTATGGATCTCCAACGATTTGCGTTGACTGTGTGCAGGCGTTTGGACACGCATTGAGCCGTCGTGAACCTCTCGCTGTGCTTTGGAAGGAGCGCACCGAGAAGTCGCCAGCGGAAGTGGATAGGGATAGGGTGCAATGGAACAGTTGCTGAGAATACTTAAGGGCCGATTGAGGAAACTCTACACAGTCGGATCTACTTGTCGCATCACCAAATGTGCGGATGAACCCAAATAATAGTGAAAGCAACAGTCTATGTCTATTCTGTGTCTAAGACAATCGATTGTCTCAAGCACAACAAGACGCTTTTTGCTTGACAGCGGCTACCGCCTCGTTGCCCAATGGATCGGGTAAATTTCGATTCCGCGAAAAGACTGGCGGACTTGTCACAACGTTCCGCGCTCTGAGGCTTCCTGAGGCATGAAACTAGATTCACTTCTTTCCAAGTCCATCGGCTTCGGTCTGTCCGTAGCTTTTTTGTTTCCATCCGCGGGCCTGCAGCGTTCATATGCTGCTGGAAAAGTGGATGTTTGGCTAACGACTCGTGACAAATCGAACCTTTTGAAGCAGCAGTCGCAGAGACTTCGGTTCAAGAAGTCGTTGAAGACGATGACAGCGATCGTCGTCGACGATGGCACACGCTTCCAGACGATGGACGGATTCGGTCACACACTCACAGGTGGGACTGCGCAGCTGATGATGAAGATGTCGCCGAAGGCACGGACTGCCCTCCTGCGAGAGCTCTTTGGGGATCGGCAAGGACAGATCGATACCAGCTACCTTCGAGTGACGGTCGGCGCCTCCGACATGAACGACCATGTCTATACCTATGACGACCTTCCTCCCGGTCAAACAGACCCGGACGTAAAGCACTTCTCACTCGATCCCGATCGAGCCGAAGTCATTCCTGTCTTGAAGGAGGTCCTCGCGATCCAGCCGAAGATAAAGATTCTGGCATCCCCCTGGACAGCACCTGCCTGGATGAAGGACAACGAGGCGTTCAAGGGGGGAAAGTTAAAAAAGGAATACTACGAAGCCTATGCCCTGTATTGGGTAAAGTATCTCCAGGGCATGAAGGCTGAAGGGATCACGATCGACGCCCTGACACCTCAGAACGAGCCAGAGAATCCCAAGAATACTCCGAGCATGGTGATGACTGCGGAGGAAGAGGCGGAATTCATCGGTGGGCACCTGGGGCCAGCAATTGCAAAGGCTGGATTGAAGACGAAGATCGTCAGCTTCGATCACAACTGCGATCATCCAAACTATCCCATCGCGATTTATAACGATCCCGCAGCGAGTCCGTATACGGAAGGTGCAGGCTTTCATTTGTATCTTGGAAATATCTCTGCCCTGAGCACGGTTCACGATGCGTTTCCAAACAAGAGTGTTTATTTCACGGAACAGATGGTGGTCTCGCGGAAGAACGACTCCGGGTTTGAAGTCGCCGGGCCTGCCGCGCGATTGATAATTGATGCTCCGCAGAACTGGAGTCGCAACGTCCTGCTTTGGAACCTTGCTGCGGATCCCAACAGCGGACCTCATACGAGCAGCGGCGGCTGTCCGTTCTGTGCGGGGGCGATTACGCTCGATGGCGACACTGTAGTCCGAAATATTGCGTACTACGTGACGGCTCATGCTTCGATGTTTGTGCCTCCGGGATCTGTACGGATCGCATCTACTGCTGCGTCGGATGCCCTTCCGCATGTTGCATTCCTGACACCCCGAAAGCAGCATGTACTGATCATCAGCAATCCGACTCAAGCGGAGAGCACCTTCACCATTCGCTTTAAAGGCAAGGACGCCGTGGCGACGTTGGCCGCCGGAGCTGTCGCCACCTACGTCTGGTAACAGGCGTTCATCTCATCACGCAATGGAATGAGGGAGTGCATCCATGTTTTGTGGCCACAGACTCGCAGCGCTGGCTGCTGTCGTATTCGTTTCGCACACCGTCCAGGCACAGTCCTTCTATCCGGCGCGGCTGGAAGATAAGTCTGCCGTTTATCTCACCAAAGAACGATTTGCAGTGCAAGGTGATGGCCTCGCCGACGACACAGACGCGCTTCAAAAAGCTATTGACACGGTCGCCGATACTACTCGCCAGGGCATTCTCTTTATTCCGCAAGGAAAATATCGCCTTACCCATACCCTGTATATCTGGCCGGGAGTCCGTGTCATTGGATATGGAGCGGAGCGCCCAACCTTCGAATTGGCTGCGAATACCCCCGGCTACCAGACCGATCCGGCATACATGGTTTTCTTCACCGGTGGCCGCACCGGGGAACAGCGTCGCGGCGGGCTGCAGCGCCCGGCAAATGCTTCGCCTGTCCCACCTGTACCGTTTGCGGGGACTGTCCCCGCAATCAGCGAAGTGGTCGATGCCAACCCCGGCACCTTCTACTCCGCGATGAGCAACATCGACTTCGAGATCGGAGAAGGAAATCCTGGGGCCGTCGGGATTCGCTTTCATGTCGCGCAGCACTGCTTTCTTACTCACATGGATTTTCACATTGGATCCGGCATGGCTGCCTTGCGCGATATCGGCAACGAGGCAGAGGACCTGCATTTTTACGGAGGAGAGTACGGCATCATCACAGGCCGCCCGTCTCCCGGGTGGCAGTTCACGTTGCTTGACTCTACCTTCGACGGACAGCGCAAGGCGGCTATCAAAGAGCATGAAGCAGGACTCGTCCTGGTACACGACAGCTTTAGCAATCTTCCAACAGCAGTCGAGATAGAGCCCAGGGCAATCGAAGAGCTGTGGATCAAAAACTCCAGCTTCAAAGAAATCTCGGGACCTGCAATTTTAATCGGCAACGAAAGCTCTCGCCTAACAGAGATCAACGTCGAGAGTTCGTTCTGCGACCGAGTGCCGGTCTTCGCAAAACTGCGGGAGAGTGGAAAGACCTTCTCCGGACGTAGTCCCATGTATAGTGTCGAAACGTTCACTCATGGTCTGACATTCCCAACGCCCCATGCGAAAGGATCGATTGAGACACAGATCAAGACTGAGTTGATGGTTCAATGGGCGGTCGCGAGTGCGCCTGCGATTCCGGCACTACCCGCACAGACGGGCTGGGCAAACGTTCGCAGTCTAGGCGTAGCAGGAGACGGCACTACAGACGATACCGCTGCGCTGCAACGTGCGATCGATACCCAACATATTCTCTACATGCCGAGCGGGCACTACCGAATCGCCGACACTCTGCACCTGCGTCCGGATACGGTCCTGATCGGACTCCATCCCAGTACCACGCAATTGGATCTGGCAGATAACACGCGAGGTTTCGATGGGCCCGGCGCTCCGAAGGCAATGCTTCAGACGGCGCAGGGTGGTAGCGCAATCGTCACGGGCATTGGCTTGTTTACGGGTGGAGTCAACAGTCGTGCCGTGGCAGCGATGTGGATGGCCGGCAAGGACTCCCTCATGAACGATGTTCGCTTTCTTGGCGGACATGGGACCAACAACGCCGATGGCACGCGGATGAATCCGTACAACAACACCCACAGTGGAGATCCAAATGCACTCTATCGCTGGGACGCTCAGTATCCCAGCCTGTGGGTGCTCAATGGGGGTGGGGGAACGTTTGCGGACATCTGGACTCCTGACACATTTTCACAGGCCGGTATGTATATCTCAGACACGAAGACCGAGGGCCACGTCTACGAATTGTCCAGTGAGCATCACGTTCGCAATGAGATCAAGCTCAAGCGGGTCTCCAACTGGGAGCTTGTGGCACTGCAAACCGAGGAGGAGCGTGGAGAAGGTCCACAGTGCCTGCCCTTGGAGATCGAAGATTCAGAGAATATCACCGTCGCTGAAATGCACGCCTATCGTGTCGTCAGCAGCTTTGTGCCCTATCCTGAAACAATCCATGTCAGCAACTCGCACAACATTCGCTTCCGTAATCTTCACATCTATAGCGATAGCAAGGCGGTCTTCGACTCTTCCATCCGTGACGATGACAGCGGAACGGTGAACCGCGAGCTTGAGATTGCAGCGTTGGATATTCCTGGCAAGCCTACGGCCGATAGTAAGAATGCTCCGTCCCATCGAATGGCTCAGCGAGTGACGGGTGGATTTTTCAATGCATCCAGCGCAGCCGTTGACTCGCAGGGGCAGCTTTACTTCGTCGACACGATCAAGCAGCGCATCTATCGATACCTGCCCGGCCAGAAACGGCTCGAGATGGTGAGCGACAGTCCGATCAGTCCCGCGAACATCTTCTTCGACCGCCGCGATGACCTGCTTATAACCTCTTACGACGGCAACGGCACTGTCTATGCCTTGAAGCCAGGCGCCTCTGCGAATGACCTGCAGATTCTCAAGCCACAACCAGCCGTGAGTCATCCGGATATGACTTCGGTGCTTGCGATCGATCACTGGCGCTTCGATAGCGAACGCAATGCGGATATCGGCGACGCAAAGCCGTGGCAGTACGTCTCGCCCGACGGCACAACCTTTCTACCAGCAGGAGCCGATTTTGTGAGTGGGGTGCTGTACTACGGGGTCAAGATGGCCGATGTGCTCCGAGCCTTCTCACTCGGCAAAGGGACACCGGGGAAGACCTTCTATGTTAGCGATGAGGGACAGAAGAAGACCTACTCTGCGACAATGGCTGGAGATGGGTCACTCAGTCAAGTTAAGCTGTTTACGAATCAAGGCGGAGAAAGCGCAGTGGAAGGGCCCGATGGCAATATCTACATTGCTGCCGGGCAGATCTATGTCTTTCGTCCTGATGGCACGCCAGTCACGGAGATCGATGTGCCGGAGCGTCCAACCAGTATCGCCTTCGGTGGCAAAGATGGCCGTACCCTCTTCATTTTAGCCAGGACCTCGCTCTATACCGCTACTATTGCCGCAGCAAAGCTGTAGTTAACAGCAACCTAGAGACAAGAATGCAGAGCGCTATTTTATAACTTCAAACGTTCCGTGGTTCTCTTTGACTGTCGACCTATCGACTGTCCGACTCGCGCGGGTTCTGCGTGTGATTGTGCGCATAGAGCAGTGACTCCTGGTCCGCCGACCGCGGAAAGGTGACCGGCAACTTGCCACCCGGAACGGCGTCGCCAAAGAGCAGGTCTGCAGCTCATGGGGATTCGCGTCAATTGGCGGCTTCAATGCTTGAAGCCGCCGCCACCTTAGACTCCGTGCTGTAGCAGCTTGCTGGCCGGCGCGGTTGTGATTGACGAGCCGGAAGAGGAGCAAGCGGCAGCTGTCGCTGCAAAATTCTACCCCGCATTCAAGATCAAGCCGGGCCTCGGTGTCGAACGCGCCGTTGAATCACGGCGTCGGAGAGAACGAGGAGAAACTGCTCGAACTCAAGTCCCGGATCGAAGGAGCATTCACGGACCTGGAGTTGACGCTTTTAGTTTCTAAAACGAATCTAGAGCTGATTGCGATACTTTTCAATTGTGATGAGGACAAGCTGGCTGCGGGTGCGGACGCCGAGCTTGTTGAACAAGAGCTGAAGGGAGGATTTGACAGCGCTCTCAGAGATTCGAAGCTGCACAGCGATCTCCTTATTGGCGAGGCCCTGCAGAAGAAAACGGAGGATGGACCGTTCTCTCTCGGTAAAACGGGGAGCTATCTCCTCGGGTACGGTGGAGGAGGTCACAAGGTTTTGAAGGTACTTTTGATCGATCAGGACACGGCCCAGCGCGACCTGATGAATACTGGTCTGCAGATCTTCCGGCGAGCCCTGCTTGTGAAAGATGCCACTGATACCAAGACGAATCAGTTCGATGGCGTCGCCGTCGGGAAGACCTGCAGTGACGATGAGTATGCGGCCAGCGAAGCTGTAGGCCTTCAGCTGATCGACAAAGGAGACAGCGGTTTGACCGCCAAGATCATAGTCGAGTATGAGCACATCGATACTGTGATGAGATAACAGCTCAATTGCTTCAGCGGGTGCGCCGGTGTGGAAGACGATCTCGAATATAGGATCGCTGGCCAGAAGGCGTATAAGACCTTCGCGGAAGAGAGCATGATCGTCGACGACACCAAGACGAACACGCCTGTCGCCGATATGAGATTTTTTCGGCATTAGGTCTGGTTTACCATCAACGTACTGGCGAAAGGAATCACAATTTCAAAGCAACAGCCTGTTTCAGCGGGAATATAGTGCAGATCACCGCCGAAGTTCCTGACAAGGGCGCGAGAGACGTAGAGTCCGAGCCCGGAGCCGTGTGAGCCGGGATGAAAGGGTTGGAACAATATCTCCGTATTCCTGACGCCGACGCCGGTATCGCAGATCTGAATCACGCTTTGCCGATCGCGTTCCGTGGCCGAGATGGTGAGCTCTTTGCGAGGGCAGCCATCCACAGCACGAAGAGCGTTCTGAGAGAGATTCAGCAGAATCTGCAACAGGTTGTGACGGTCTGCCGCGATTCCATTGAGGCCATGGGCTATCTTCCAGTGAATGGTTCCGCCGATATCTTCCCAGTCCTGATCCAGGATGACTCGCAACTCATCGAAGAGAGATTCCGCCGAGACGAGCGCGATCGTTTTGCGAGCCTTGTCGCGAAGGTCGAATGAGGCCAGCTTGCTCAGACCGCTGACGAGGCTCTTGAGAGCCCGGAAGTCCGCATCGCCCGCTACCGGAGATCGCCGCTCCAGATTTGACGTGACGACTGCGATGGCCAAGCAGAGGTTTCGGATCTCGTGCGAAACAGCACCAGCGAGGACACGATTGTAGTTAACCATCTGTTCGAAGTGGTTCCGTTCCCGGTCGCGGACCTCTTCGGAATGGTCGACGACGATGGCTGCGAGATTTCGCTGCTCCTTTGCCCCATAGATGGAGAACCAGGTGGCTGCCGGAAAGACGGTGGCATCGGCCCGTCGAGCCCACGTGGTTGCGGAGGTGCGGATATGTTCGATGTCGGGGCTGAGGCTCAAGGCATCGGCGAGTAACGGGAGATGGTCGCGGATGGGATGGTTGAGCAGGGAGGCCTCACTGGCACCGAACATGGCGCAGGCGGCGTGGTTTACCGCGATGATCTTTCCCGTAGAACCGACGGTGAGCAGTCCCGCGGGGCTGCTCTCGGCCAGAAGACGCAGTTGTTCTTCTGCCTTCTGGCGGAGCTTCTGCTCTATGCGAATGCGGGCGTAGTGCTCCAGCATGAGGCGCTGGCTGTAGTGGATCTGATAGACGAGAAGGCCGCATCCCGAGTAGGCAATGGTGGCCATGCAGAAGCGCAGTGTGTGCTCCAGCGGAGTTTCGTGCAACGTAAAGAGCCCGCGAACGATGGCGCAGACGATGGCCGCAAGAATGACCTGCCATCGCTTGAGCACCATTGCGGCTACGATGACGGGAAAGATATAGAAGATCCCGAGCGAGAAGTCGAAGTTGAAGTACCACTCAAGGCCGGCCAGCAAGAGGACAAGCGCAATCGCGAGCCGCATCATCCTGGTTCGGTTGGTAATGAATGCCCTGGCGCGGGATGTGAGCCTGGGAACAGGCTGTTTCTTGCGTGTCGAAACCAACGTATACCCTCTTTCTAATTAGACGACAAAAGATAAGCGAGTGGAGTGGAGATGTCCGAAAGATAGGCTCCGATCCCTATCGGCGAGGCTGCGAAGTTTGGTCTTCGAAGCTGCGATAGATAGGGACGCAAGATAGGCATCGGCCATCGAAGATGAGCAGTCTAATCGGTCATGACGACGAGACTGTTTCACATGAGCCGACCGGAGCCGAGAACATGATGGTCCGCGATCAACTATCGCTGAAACGGCTGTGGCCGCAGGCATCGAAGCGCCTGATGCTCCTTCTCGCCTTCGATTGCACGATTGCGGTCCTATATTCCGTGTATGACTTTAAATTTCTCGCGCTCAGCGGTCTTCCCCTGGCACCGCTGGGTTCGGCGATAACAATCTTTCTGGCGTTCCGGACGAACGCAGCCTATGGGCGCTGGTGGGAGGCACGTCAGCTGTGGGGAAGCCTGGTTAATACGTCGCGTACCCTGGCACGGCAGTTTCTCACTATGCTGGACGATGGCCTTGAGGATGCCGAGTTGGCTCCGCTTGGCCGCCGACTCGTTCTGTATCAGATTGCATTTGTCCATGCGCTGCGTTGCCACCTTCGCAGGCAGAATCCATTTCCGGAGCTTGTTGGGGTGCTTGGCGTTGATGACGCTGAACTGTTGCGTGCCTATGGCAATGTGCCAGCAGCCATCAATTTGAAGATAGGCAGGCTGCTGAAGCAGGCACGGCACCAGGGGATGCTCGATAGCTTTCGCTGGATATCCATTGATGAAAACCTCACGGCACTCTCCAATATTCAGGGCGCGTGCGAGCGGATCAAGAATACGCCTCTACCGCGCCAGTTCGACTACCTTCCGCGCCTGCTGGTGAACGCATTCTGCTGGCTGGTTCCGCTTGGCCTGGTGGGCGAGCTTGGGTTAATGACCCCGGTAGCTTCTGTGCTGATCAGCTTCACATTCATCGCGGCCGATGTGGTGAGTCGCGAGATTGAAGACCCGTTTGAAAACACGATTCACGATACGCCAATGACATCGCTCTCGCGCACGATCGAAAAGAATCTGCGCGAGCAGATGAACCTACCCAATACGCTGCGCGATGTGCATCCTGTCGACGGATTCGTCTACTGACCAATTTGTACGAACTTTATGAAAGAGGAGCTTTCCATATGACCGACAATGTCCACCATGTTATTTTTGCCATCAACTTTTCCGATGCTTGCCACGCCGCTATTCCATCTGTTGCGAGAATCGTGGATACACTTTCCGCGCGGCTGACGATCCTGCATGTTTACGATCCGCGAAAGAAGACGTTTCGCGAAGTAGACAGCATGTTGCATTCCTTCTTCGCCGAGGCTGACAACTATCCACATTGCGAAAGGCAGATGATCAGCGGGCCCGTGTTCGAGGGCATCGCTGAATTCTGCAGGCAGCAAAAGAATGCTCTGCTTTTTCTTCCGGCGTCGGACCGCATCGATCTGCCACGACCATTTCACCGCTCGTTGCGGAGTCGCATCCTTCGGGCGCTGCCGGCTTCGATGTGGACGTTAAACCGAACACAGAATCTTGTGTCCTCGCCAGGGACGATCAAACATGTTGCTGCATGGCTGACGCGCCCTGAGGAGGGGCTCGACCACGTCCGACAAGCTGCTGCCCACGCAGAGATGATGGATGCCACACTGCATCTGCTGTGCGTGGTGCCAAATGTGAACGAAGGCACGCTTGGAGCGACCATGTTCTCCGCAGCCCCGCTTGGAACGGAGTATGCTATGACCTGGCTGAACAGTATCGTGGTGCGGCTGCCAAATCGTCAAAATGTGAAGATTCATGTGACCCAGGGAAATCGGAAGCGAATGCTGGGAAAGCTGCTTCGTCAAAGCCAGGCTGAGTTGCTGATGGTAAGCAGGCAGAGCGCGCTGGAAAGCGACTCTTTCCGAGCAGCACTCAACCCAACGTTCGAAGATTGCTCGAGCGCCTTGATCTGCGTCGCCGAGGAAAACAGTTCTTTGTTGACGAAGACGGGGCTTGGTAGTTTGAAGTTAGCTTGAGAGTCGCTTTGTTCGGGGGATGAGCGGGTTGTCTTGTATGACAGCATGTTGTTGTTGAATGCCCGGAAGGGAATGCGTCATCCGGCAGTTTATCGTCCTCGATGAACATGTTGTGATTTTAGGCATAGTAGCCTCGGGGCAGACTCCTGGATGACTGCCGTTATGCCAAACATATCGGTGCCCACTTAGTTCAACCTCTGCTGCCGCACGGCAGAGGTATTAGCCCGAATTCCCTTAACCGCCGAGATTTAGGGTGTTGAAAAAGGTACTGAGATTGCGCAGTGACTGCGCCAACCATATGTCAACAGAAGACGACTTGCCGTTACTTATCTGCTAGTGGCGATGCGAGACGACCATATCTTGCTATGCGATCTCCAAGGTCTGGGGAGTTGTATAACCCAAGCCTGTTCTGCTGATCTCGCGATAGCGCTTGGGAGCTGTACCTTTGAGGCGTTTGAAGGCATTGCTGAACGCGCCCTCGGAGGTATAGCCGAGCGACTGAGCGAGAGTGGCAATGGAAGTCTTTCCTTCACGCAAGGACCGTTCAGCTAGTCGCATTCTCCAGTTAAGCAAATAGGCAAGAGGCGGCATACCAGCCACCGATTTGAAGCGCACCGCAAAGGCAGTCCTGGACATCGCAGCCGCTTTGGCGAGCTCCTCTAAATGCCAGGAACGACCGGGATCACTGTGCATCAGGTGCAGTGCGGGTGCGAGGTCTGCATCGCCGAGAACGCGCAGCCAAACCGGAGACAGATGCGCCGAGGTCTTCAGATGCGCGCGCAGAATCTGAATGAAAAGCAGTTGGGCGAGTTGCGCCGACGCAAGGCTTGCCCCCGGCAGTTCGGCAGCGCCCTCGTGGACGAGTTCGTCGAGCAGCCATCGAAAACTTATCGCCTGCGGTGACGATGCTCGAATATGTATCCACGGCGGCAGAACGTCTTCCAGAAGGGGTCCGCTCACAGGATCGAGCAGGATGTGGCCACCGACATAGCTGAAGTCCTGTTCGTCACCGACCTTGGGGGAACCTGCCGCTGTTCGCGCTGAATAAAGCCATGGCGTCCACTGGAGGAATCGACGGATCGTTGGCGATGACGAAGCCCCTCTGTGCTACGAGCAGACCTACATCTCCTGCTTCAGCACGCATTGGCTCCTCGCCATCGATGCAGACCCAGCAACCGCCCTCTACAACTGCGAAAAACTTGATCTTCTTCGGGACAGGAAAGCGTATTGCCCACGACCCACCGGCGGTGAATCCGCCTGTAACGAGAGTTTCGGCCTTGGTTAGCCGGAGAATGTCGGAGAACGGATCGTCGGCCATATTGGTACTATCGCGCAAGTCCTATGTACTTTCAAGCATTCCCAGTTCACGTGCCGGCCCCTATGGTGGTTATAGCGAGCTGGGTATAGTAGCTAACGTTTGCCTAGGAACGAATCGACATGAGTGAAGAACTGGTACTTGTAACCGGCGGGTCTGGATTTATCGCGACACACTGCATCCTTCAATTGTTGAATGCTGGCTATCGTGTGCGGGACCACCGTCCGGTCGCTTGCAAGAGAAACAGATGTGCGGGCCATGCTGAGGGAAGGTGGAGTAGAAGCTGGCGAACGGCTGACTTTCGTGTCCGCCGAGTTGTCCGCAGACGCTGGATGGTCCGATGCCGTAGCGGGATGTACGTATGTGCTGCATGGCGCTTCGCCGACCCCTTCAGGTGATCAGACCCGCGAGGAAGATTGGGTACGGCCTGCCGTCGATGGAAATTTGCG
>Ga0193753_10001158_pt1 | contig 23092 bp, 15 predicted proteins | sample H1c2metaG_FD_144925 | JGI IMG/M metagenome (GOLD analysis project Ga0193753, IMG submission 144925) | Soil microbial communities from a riparian zone of the East river system, Colorado, United States - H1c2 | ecosystem: Environmental > Terrestrial > Soil > Riparian zone | place: USA: East... | reverse complement strand
TTGTTGACCCTGCTGACCTTGTTGACCCTGCTGACCTTGTTGACCCTGCTGACCTTGTTGACCCTGCTGACCTTGTTGACCCTGCTGACCTTGTTGACCTTGTTGACCTTGTTGACCCTGTTGACCTTGTTCGCCGGGTTGGCCCTGGCTTCCGGGTGCTTGTGGGTCGCGAGAGTTCATAGCGAGTTGAACCAGCCCAGAGTTTGTTCCTTGCACCAAAACGCCTGCGGAATTTGTCCCTGCGCGAGAAAGACCGGCTCCGTTGGTTCCGCCTGCTCGCGCCATAGCATTGGTTGAGAAGCGCGAGCCGATACCGTTTGTCCCTCTCGCGCCCGCAGACGAGACTGCATTGGATCCAACACCGTTCGTCATCGTAGCCCGGCCCAGTTCCCGCTGAAGCTGTTCCGTCAGCGCGTCGAGTTCGCGCTTCGCCATGCGTAGTGATTCCGTTTCATCGCCCAACACGCTCTCCGCCGCGCGTTCGACATCCTGCTTGAGGCTTTGAATCTCTTTGTTCGCGCGCTGCTCGAACTGCTGCGCTTCCTTCAAGAAGTTTCGCTTGGACAATTCCTCTGCCGCCGTCAGTGCCTGATCGAGATTGCCCTGGCTGTTCTTCCGCAATGAATCGTAAAGCTGTTTCGACAAGAGCGGCTCTGCCGTTTCCGCCTGATCCGTCACGCGCTTCATCTGGCCCAAAAGATTCGTGACGCTCTGTTTTTGCTCCGCGAGTTGCTTCGCCAATTCCTCGCTCTTGCCGGAATCGCTCAGCGCCTTGGGTTGGCCCGCCTGTTCGTCGAGCTGCTTCTTAATCTGTTCCTGCTTCTCCGCCAGTTCACGCGCGTCGTTGCGCATCTGCTTCATCTCTTCCGAGAATTGGCTGGAGTTTTTCTTGCGAGCCTCGTCGCGCATCTTTTCCAAATCACGTTCGGCTCGGGTGCCTGCTGCGAGGGCCTGGGCCACGGCTCCTTTCTCCATCGCTTCGGAAGCCTTCTGCGCCTCCTGCCGAGCCTGCTCCAACTGTTTCTGCTCCTCGCGAGACTGCGCCTGATCGCCCTTCTGCTGATCCATGCGCTGCTTCAACTCATCCATGTTGGCAAGCATGTCGCGCTGCTCCTCGCGCAGACGCTTCAGCTCGCGCTGTAAATCCTCCTTCTCCTGTTCGGTCTTCGCTTCCTGCAACGCAGTCTGGAGTTCCTTCAACTTCTCGTTGATGTCCTGCTGCCGTTGCGCCAGTTCCTTCAACTTGCTGAGCTGTTCCAACTGCTCCTTCTTCGCGGCGTCCTGTTCGGGCGCGGACGCCTGCTTCTGCATCTCATAACGATTCTGTTGCTGCTTGAGATCAAGCTGGTTCACCTGTGCCTGATTGCGCGATTGCTGCTGTTGTGATTGCGCGCCCTGCGCCTGCTGCGAACGCATTACCTGGAATTCGCGCGCTTGAAGTTTCAGCAACGCCTGATACGCCGCCTGCTCGGAAGCCAGCGCCCTCGGCAGCGGAGCAGGGGAATTCGTCGCCTCCGTTAGCCGCTCGATGGCCGTCTCCATCTGCTTCATCGCGACCTGGATTGCTTCCTTCATCTGGAAATCCTGCAGGTCTGCTTCCATCGCTTCCGCCATTGCCAGCGCCTTTTCTTGTGCCTCTAAAACGATTGGCTCGTCCTCCAGGTATTGATCCGACGCCTGCGTGGCCACCTCCTGGCGCTGCAATTTCCACGTGGCGTTAATGATCTGTTTCTGTAAATCCGCCAGCTTGTCGGACTCGCTCTTCTGTTGCTGGCCCTGCTGCTTTTTCTCGCCGCCTTGCGACTCCATGTTTTCGCCTTCGCGGAAAATCTGCTCGAAGGGACGCACCTCCGCGAAATACATGTCGCTCGACGTGCGGCGCAATTTCCCGTCCGGCCCAATGTCGTCGGCCCAAACGAAATACGTGACGAGTTGGTCCACCTCCGCGTGGATGTCCTCGAGCCGCAGCATGTGCGTGAAGTTCGTCTTGAAACGCGCCGGAGCATTGCTGCCCAAGGCAAGCGCCGTCGGTGTCGCGCCGCCCACCGAGTAGGTGAGGCCAAACTCTTTCACGCCAAAATCGTCTTGAGCTTCCGCCTGGAAGAAAACCTCCTGTAACGGCGACACGCGTTGATCGCCGCGCGGCATGACGAACTTCAGCGTGGGCCGCTGGTTCGTCAGCGCCTCCAGCACGAAAGTCGTCGCGAGCTTGTTGGAGCGCCCGTCCGCATCGACCAGTTGCAACTCATAGCTCTGGCTCTTCGCCAAGAGAAACGCATCGAGACGCACCTGCGCCTTGTTGATTTCAATAGTGAGCGGAAGAATGGATTGATCTTTGCCGACGAGCCGCGCCGTTTTCACCGGCTTGTTCAATTGCATCGTGAGATCGACCGTCGAGCCTTCGACCGCACTGACGCGCTTCGTGTCCTCAATGCGTTTCGGAGCCAACTCGGTGTAAGCCGGATAAGTGACCTGTGCATCCGCTCGCTCCAGCCGAGGATGCTCGAACACCGTCACTTTGAAATCCGCCGTGCGTTCATCGCCATACTCGATGCGATAACCGAGCGGGCCTTGAATCTCCGGAATGCTCGTTCCAAAGACCGGATCGTTGAGATTTTTTGCGAGAGGGATACGCTTCGCTGTGCCGCCGTTCGTCGTCACAACGAGCACAGCTTCGGACGGAACTCTGCCTTCAAATTTTGCCAGCACCACAAGGGAGCTGCCGCGTTCCACGTGTGCATCGCCGGGAGTGACCGCGACGGAACTGATCTTCGCAGCGGCGCCGGTCGCTATGGATGTGGTCGCGGGCGCCGGACGCGGGACCGTGAAGATCACCGCGAGCAAAAGAAGCAACGCCGCCAGATGCGCCGCGCCCGCCCAAAACATTTTGCGTCGAGGCACGGCATGAAGGTTTTGCTCCAGGCGAATCGCGCCGAGCGCATCGCCAATAAGACGCTCCTGCAAATACCCGAGTCGCCCCGTTGATTTGTCGCGTTCCTGCTCTACTGCGGTGAGCAAGAGTGTGTGCAGATCGGGCTTCGTCGTTTCGATCTTCCGCGCGATGTCACGAAAGTCCGGTGCCGAACGATTGGCAAATTTATAGGCGATGAGCGCCGCCACAATTGTGATCGCGGCAACACCAACGAGCAGAATGGAAGAACTGACCGGCAGAAAAAACCTCGCGACCAGGAACGCCACGAACGCCAGGGCCGCGACCGCCGTCCACGCAATGGCGAGCGCGATGAGCAGTTTGAAGCGCTGCTGCTGCCGGGCCAGCGGTTCCAGTTCGCGTTTGAGGAGAATTTCTGTCATGATGCGCCTTCCAATTGAACCGCAGCTCGGCGGGAGAGCCGGGCGGCGACCCAAGTTTCCACGATTAGTATCACTAACGTAGCCACAATCAACCATCGCCACAGTTTCTGATGGCTCTCCAATTCCGCACCCTTGAGCTGCGCTTCGCGGCGCGCGAGTTGCGCGGGTGTGGCGTCCGGTTGCACGCGCAGCGGGACGCCGAGTGTCTCCAATTGCTCGGCGGCCATCGGCGCGGTCTTTGATTCTTCAGGCGCAAGGTTCACGGCAAAACGAAACGGTGGTTCCACACCGCTCACGCGATAGACGCCGGGCACATCGGTCTGCGTGAATGATTTTACACCGGGACTGATCGAGGCCGTCTTGCCGTCCGGCTTCTCGACCGTCAGCGCGTTCGTGGCGTGCAGCGATGAGACGTCCACGGCATCGCCGACGACATAGGCCAGGGACTGAGCTTTGATCGCGCCGCTCAGTTCGAGCAGTGAGTAGAGCAGGGGAACGAACTTCGATGAGAGCGCGAGCTGGCTGTCGCCCGGCTGCCAACCGGAGGCGAGCACGAACAGGCTGCCTTTGCCGACGTTAATTTGCGCGATCGCGGGCGCGCCGTTGTCGAGCTTCGCGAGGACGTGCGCGTTCGTCGTCCCGAAGTTAAGCTTCCGGCTTTTCCAAAAATGGATCTTCGTGAAGTCGCTGAACCGCGCATCGGCGAACGGCGCGAAGAGCGGGTGGGCAAAATCAATCTCAGCCAGCATCGCGTAGCCAGACGACGGCGCTTCCTCCGCGGTGACAGATTGTCCGATGAGTTTGCCGATCGTGTCGGCCTCCGCCGCTGAACGCATCACGCTCAACACCGTCGCGCCATTCGTCAGCAGGTTCGAGACATCGCGGAGGGCATCGCCCGTCAAAGGCGCGGCCAGGACGATGAGGCTGGCATTGCGCGAAGCGGAGATTTCCGCATCTGGTTTCACGCTGGTGACTCGCACGGCCTGTCGGACCGTTTCCGGAAACGCCCGGTTCAAATAAAACAAAAGCTGCTGCGGATCTTTTTCGGCATCGTTGCCAACGAAGATCACTTCGATCTGCTCGCGCGGCGGCGCGACGGCGAAGACGCGGTTGTCGAAATCATTTTCATCGCCAGTGAGTTCGATCTGTTCTGAATTGGTCGCCTTCGGAAGATCGATGCTGCGGCTTTGTCCCGGCGGCACGTAGATGGCAATGGGATTCGAAGCGCTGCCGCTCCAGCGCAGATTAAATTGCTCCTGCCGCGAATCGCTGGAGTTACTTACGCGAACCCGCACAGATTCCGCCAACGTGCCCCCGGCATCCTGCCGAGCTTCGGCCCCATTCGCCGCCGCCACCAATTGCAGCCCAGCGTTCGTCGGCTTCTTCGACTTCACAGTCACGACGCTGACCTGTGTTGGCTTCGGCCACTCGAAACCTTGCAGGCCTTCGAGCCGCGCGCCTTCCTGCATGTCCGAGATGATCACGATGCGCCGCGCGGCGTTCGGATTTTCCCGCTCGGCTTCGATGGCTTCAATCGCCGCAAGCAAGCCGTTGCCTACGTGCGTGTTGTTCCACGTTGGCTTGAGCGCCTGAATTCTTTGCTCCGCCAAAACTCGCCGTTCGTTCGCCGAAGCTTTCGACCATTCTTCAAAGGTCATCGCCGCGCGTGCGTTGCGGTCAAAAGCGTACACGGTAATTTGATCCGACGGCGTCGCTTGCCGAATCACATCCACTGCTTTCGCGCGCGCTTCGTCCCAAAGACCGTCGGCCCTCATGCTCGCGCTCGTGTCGATGAGCACAACAGTTCGCGTTGCGGCGCCCTTGGCCTGATTCGCATTCAGTGGGTTGCGCAAGAAAGGCCGGCCGAACGCCAGCGCGAGCAGGCACAGCACCGCGCAACGCAGGATCAGCAAAAGGATGTTCTCCAACCGGCTCTTCTTCGTCACGCGCGGCGGCGTGGGCTGAAGAAACATCAGCGAGCTGAACGGGATTTTCTCTTTCGACGTGCGGCGAATAAGGTGAAAGAGAATCGGCGCGGCGACGGCCAGCGCGCCCAGGATAAAGAGTGGAGCGAGAAAACTCATGCAACGGCAGGCGCGTTACGTTGCGCGCGGCGAACGAATTTCCCGCGCTGCATCCGGCCGCGCAGGAAATCAAAGAGCGCCAGTTCCAATGACCGGTCCGTAGTGAGCCGATGATAGGCCGCGCCCAGCTTACGGCACACCGATTCGATGCCCGCGTTGTGTGCCGTAAACTTGCGCAGATACTCTTTCCGGGCTGCGACCGGATCGATGTAAAGCTCCCGGCCCGACTCGATGTCGCGAAACAGCGCCGCCTTCTCGAAGTTGAAATTGACCTCCGCCGGATCGAGCACGTGAAAGACGACGACCTCGTGCCCGCAGGCGCTCAGCGCCGCGAGACTGGTTTCAAAACGATCCACCGTCGCCAGCAAATCGGAAATCAAAACCATGATCCCGCGTTTGCGCGCCAGTTCCACGGCGCGTTCGAGCGGCGTGATCAAATCTGTCGCCGTACCTGCCGAGGTTTTTTCCAGCGCCAGCATGATGTGCCGCAAATGTCCGGGACGATTTCGCGCGGGCAGGTAGTCGCGCACCTTTTCGTCAAAAGTCAGCACGCCAACCGCATCACCTTGCTTCGACAGAAAATGCGCCAGTGTCGCGGCCAGCGTATTGGCGTAATCCGATTTCGTGTAAGCGCCCGATCCGAAGCCCATCGAACGGCTGGCGTCCACGAGCAGTTGGCAGCGGAGATTCGTTTCATCCTCGAACTTGCGGAGGAAGAAACGATCGCTGCGCGCGAACAATTTCCAATCCACGTAGCGCGGGTCATCGCCCGGCGTGTATTGGCGATACTCGGTAAACTCGACGGAGAAGCCGTGATACGGACTGCGGTGCATGCCGGTCAAAAATCCTTGCACGACGACGCGCGCGCGCAACTCGAGGTTACGAATCCGCATGAGGGTTTGCGGATCGATGAACGACTTCGCGCTCGGCGTCTCGACGGCCATGCGTGGAAGCTACACGAGCGCGATGAAGAAGGGGTGTAAAAACTTTCGCTAGGCTCCCGGACGTGGCGGAAGCGTTGCGCATTTCGCAAAGGTCTTTACCGTTCGGCCATGACGTCAGTCGGCATTGTGGCAGCGGTACTTATTCTCAGCCGATGGATGGCTGAACAATGGCTGACTCATTTAAACAAGCGCCACGTGCATGCTCATGCTGGCGCGGTGCCGGAATCACTCCAGGGCATCATCGATGAATCAACTTATCGGAAGTCAGCTGAATACACTTTGGCGAAGAGTCGCTTCGGGAAAATCACGGGCGCTTTCGACACGATTCTGTTGCTCGCGGTTCTCCTCAGCGGTTTGCTGCCCTGGGCTTTTCACACATGGACGACGCAATTCGGGGCGTCGATGTGGTCCATGTCCGCGTTTCTGTTCGCGATTGGATTGGGCCTGAGCCTCCCGGGCGTGCCGTTCGATTGGTACGCGCAGTTCAAGTTGGAGGATCGCTTCGGCTTCAACACCACGACGATGAAAACGTGGCTGCTCGATCGCGTGAAAGGATTGTTGCTCGCGTTCCTCCTCGCGTTCCCGCTCCTCGCGCTCGTGCTCCAAGTGATCGAATGGACCGGTGCGAACTGGTGGTTCTGGGCGTGGGCGATCGTGATCGTGTTTCAACTGCTGCTCATGCTGATTGCGCCGGCGGTCATCATGCCGCTCTTCAACAAATTCACTCCGCTCGGCGAAGGCTCGTTACGCGAACGCCTCTTCGCGCTCGCGAAACGAACGGGCTTCCCCACGCGCAGCATCGACGTAATGGACGGCAGCAAACGCTCGCGTCACTCCAACGCGTTCTTCACCGGCTTCGGCCGCTTCCGCAAAATCGTTTTGTTCGACACGCTCGTCGCACAACTGACGGAACCTGAACTCGAGGCCGTGCTCGCGCACGAGATCGGACATTACAAGAAGCGTCACATCGTGAAGTTGCTGTTCGTCTCCGTGCTGGGCCTCTTCGTCGCCTTCGCCGCCCTCGCGTGGTTGGCGCATCAGGCGTGGTTCTATCGCGCCTTCGGTTTTGAGCCGCAGAACAATTACGCGCCCGCGGCCATTGTTCCCGCCATGCTCTTGTTCGCTTTGCTCGCCGGCGCGATTAGTTTCTGGCTCACACCCTTGATTAACGTCTGGTCGCGCCGCTTCGAGTATCAAGCGGACGCCTTCGCGCGCGAAGTGATGTACGAAGCGCAGCCGCTCGTGGGAGCGCTCCGAAAGTTGAACGAGAAAAACTTGAGCAACCTCACGCCGCACCCGCTCTACAGCGGATTCTACTACTCGCACCCGACGCTGCTCGAACGCGAGCGAGCGCTCAACGTACCCCCCGCATCTTGACGCGTCTGACGGAAGAGCCCGGCCCCGTGTTGTTGAAACCTTGAGCTACTGCTACGCCACTGATTCGGCTCGCGCCTTGCCGAATCGTTCATTACAAATCTGGCGCGTACCTGATGAACAGCGAACCCCCGAATTTACTCCGCACGCTGAAGCAATACTTCGGCTTCGATTCGTTTCGGCCATTGCAGGAGCAGATCATTTGCGACGCCCTCGCCGACAAAGATGTCTTCGCGCTCCTGCCCACGGGCGGTGGCAAGTCACTTTGCTTCCAACTTCCCGCGCTGGTGCGGCCCGGCCTCACGGTCGTCGTCTCGCCGCTGATTGCGCTGATGAAAGATCAAGTCGATGCGATGCAAGCGGCGGGCGTCGCCGCCACTTTTCTCAATTCATCGCTCGTCGCAGGCGAATCGCGGAAGCGTCTGCGTGGCCTTCATAATGGCGAGTTCCGGTTGCTCTACGTCGCGCCCGAGCGGTTGGTCCTCTCCGGATTTCTCAGCGACCTCCAGCGCTGGAACGTGAACCTCATCGCCATCGATGAAGCGCATTGCATCAGCGAGTGGGGTCACGACTTTCGCCCCGAGTACCGACAGATTGCGCAACTGCGCCACGTCTTTCCGTACGTTCCATTCATGGCGCTCACGGCGACCGCGACGGAACGTGTGCGCGCGGACATCATCAAGCATTTGCAGTTGCGCGAAGCGGGCTGTTACGTCGCGAGTTTCAATCGCCCGAACCTTACCTACCGCGTCATTCCCAAGTCGGGTCCGTACGAACAGACGCTCGAATTCATCCAAGCGCGCCCGCGCGAAAGCGGCATCGTGTATTGCCAAAGCCGCAAGGCCGCGGAGAGCGTCGCCACGCGGCTGACGGAGGACGGCGTGAAAGCAAAACCGTATCACGCGGGCATGGATTCAAAAGACCGCGGCCGGAACCAGGAGCTTTTCCTTCGCGACGAGACGCGCGTCATCTGCGCAACGATCGCGTTCGGCATGGGCATCAACAAACCGAACGTCCGGTTCGTCATCCATTACGATCTGCCGAAGAACGTCGAAGGCTATTATCAGGAGACGGGGCGCGCGGGGCGCGATGGCTTGCCCAGCGAATGCCTGTTGCTCTTCAGCGCCGGGGACGTGGTGAAGCAACAGCAATTTCTCGACGAAAAGCCGGAGCCGGAAAAGACCATCGCGCGCGAGCAGTTGCAGCAGATGGTCCATTACGCCGAGAGCGCTGAGTGCCGCCGCGCGTCGCTGCTCGGCTATTTCAGCGAAGAGTTTGGGAGCGATAATTGCGGCGCGTGCGACAATTGCCTCAGCCCGCGCGAGACGTACGACGGCACGCTGCACGCGCAGAAATTGCTCTCGTGCATTTACCGCATTCGTGAACGCAGCGGCTTCGCCGTGGGATTGAATCACATCATCGAAGTCCTCACCGGCGCTGACACGGAGAAGGTGCGCAAGTTCAACCATCATCAGCTTTCCACTTACGGCATTGGCAAGGAAACCAATCGGGCCGAGTGGGGCGCGATTGGCCGTGAACTGATCCGCCTTGGTTTCGCGCGCCAGGACTCGCAACGATTTAACGTGCTTGAACTGACTGCCGAAGGCCGCGCCGCGCTCACCCAGCGCAAATCAGTTCAACTCACCAAGCCGATGAAGGTGCCGGAGCGCCGCGAGCACGCCATCGGTGAAATTGCCTGCGACGAGGTGCTCTTCGAAAAATTGCGCGCGCTCCGCAAACGTCTTGCCGACGAACGCGGTGTCCCGCCTTACATCATATTTTCCGACGTGGCGCTGCGGCAGATGGCGCGCGTCTATCCAGCGAACGAGAGCGAGTTCATGCGCATCAGCGGCGTCGGGCAGTTGAAGCTCCGCGACTTCGGTGCGTTGTTCATCGCTGAGATTTCAACTTTTCTCGCGGGCAACGCGCGCCAGATTTTCGCGGACGACTCCTTTGCCATGTCTGCGCCTGTGCCTCGTCCGGGCCGCTTGAACGATACAACGCGCGAGACGCTCAAGCTGTTTCGCTCTGGAGAAAGCGTTGAGGAAATTGCGCGCCGGCGTAACTTCGCCACGAGCACGATCTATGGCCACCTTGCGACCGCCGTCGAAACGGGTGAAAAAGTCGATCTAAACCAGATGCTCACGACGGAGGAGCAGGATTCCATTCGCGCGGCATTCTCGAAGTATGGCTTCGGCAACCTCACTACCGTCCACCAGGCGCTTGCCGGCAAAATGGACTTCGGCCTGTTGCGGCTCTGCCGCGCGACGCAACAACGTGCTGCCGGTTTGCAACCGGCAGAGGCGCACTGAGTTCAGAATGCGTGAACCTCTTTGTGGCGCGTTGGAACGGAGGAAGCCAACCGCTGGTTGCAAACCGGCAGCACGTTGGATAGAAGCTCGGGCATGAGCCTGGCCCCACGCCGAGCTTGACCTGCCCACTCTGCCGGGCAAAGTGTCGTCATGGATTCCAATTGGGCTTCCGATCATCTCCAGACCATTCGCACCTTGATGGAGCGTTCCGCCGTCTATCGCCGCGCGCTCGCTCCCGTCATGTTGAGCTCCGGTTTCATCGGCATCGCCGCCGCCATCGTGCCGTGCTTCAAGCTGATCCAGAGCAATCGCGGCTTTGCGGCCTTTTGGATGAGCGTCGGCTTTGTGACGCTAGTCACCGCTTACGTCCTGGTTCGGCGCCAGGCGCTGCGCGAACAGGAACCCTTCTGGTCGCCGCCGACGCGCCGCGTCACGGAGGCGTTGCTCCCGCCGCTCATCGCCGGTTGCGCCGCGGGATTGTTTCTCGTCGTTTTCGATCATTTCGTTCAGCGTGCCACTTGGTTGCTCGCGGCGAGTTGGCTCGCGCTTTATGGATGCGCGCTGAACGCCGCTAGTTTTTTCACTCCACGAGGAATCAAATTGTTTGGTCGGGCCTTTGTTTTCGCTGGAATTGCGTTGTTGTTCGCGTGGCCATTGGTGCCGGGTGACCAGACCAGAGCGGCGCATTATGTCATGGGCGCTGCCTTTGGCGTGCTGCATGTCGCCTATGGCGGCTACCTCTATTTCACTGAACGGCGGCGGCGCGCGTGAACCCAGAACCCTTCCTCAATCTCGATCGAGTCATCCACGAGAAAGGACGGCTGGCGATCATGTCGCTGCTCGCCGCCTCGCCCCAACTGTTGTTCACGGAAATCCGGGACACGCTCAAGATGACCGATGGCAACGTGACCGCGCACCTGCGCACTCTCCACGAGGCCGGGTACGTCGCCTTCACCAAGAGCATGGAAGCGGGTCGGGCCGCGACCAGCTACGCGCTGACGCCTACCGGAAGGAAGGCCTTCGCCAGTTATCTCGACCTCCTGGAGCAGATCGTCGAGCAGACCCGGAAAAAGTAGAAATTCTTTGAACGACTTTCCGGTGGCATAGTCTCACACTTTGTAGTACAAAGTAAACGCTATGCAATCGACTCTTTCACCTCAGTCCGCGCTCAAGGTGCGGCGGGCCACCCATCTCGGTATGTGCTTCGGCGTCCGTGACGCCATCGCCCTCGCGCACACCACGTCACGCCAGCAACCCGTCACTGTTTTGGGCGAACTGGTTCACAACGAAACCGTCCTTTCCGACCTGCGGTCGCGCGGCGTTCGGTTTGCCGGCGTTCCCGCTCAAGCCAAAACGGAAACTGTGCTCATCACCGCTCACGGCACTTCGGATCGGATGCGTGCGCAGTTGCACGGTGACGGATTCAACGTGGTGGATTCAACCTGTCCGCTGGTCCACTTCGCCCACCGTGCCCTGCGCGAATTGGTCGCGGCAGGATTTCATCCCGTCATCATCGGCAAGCGCGAGCATGTCGAAGTCCGCGGCATGACTGGCGATCTGGATGTTTTTGACGTCGTGCTCACGGAAGAGGATGTCGAGCAACTCCAGCATCGTGCTCGCTTCGGCATCGTATCGCAAACCACTCAACCCATCGAACGCGTGCGGAATCTCGCGCTGCTCATTCGCGCTCGCTTCCCTGATTCCGACGTTCGCTTCCGCGACACCGTTTGTCAGCCGACGAAACAGCGCCAGACCGCCGCCATCGACCTCGCGCGCCAGAGCGACGTCGTCATCGTCATCGGCGGAGCCAACAGCAACAACACGCGCGAACTCGTCGCCACCTGTTCGCAGCATTGCGCCAGAGTTCATCACGTTCAGCACGCAGGCGATTTGCGGCCCGAATGGTTTCACGATGCTGAAACGGTTGGCATCACGGCGGGCACCTCGACGCCCGACTCAGTGATCGATGGTGTGGAACGCGCGCTCGCTGAAATCTGTGCCTTGGAGCAGGCCGCCTGAACCCAGAGGCGATGCCAGCCTCATCAACATTTTCAAACGCAAAACAGGATTGAGTATCGAACAGCCATGAGCCCGCCGGCCGACGCACTTGCGCCTCACGCGCTGCAACAGATTCCGACGCTCCTGCGCGGCGAGGCAGCGCCGATCCAGTCGTGGATCGCCAAATGGAGCGCGGCCCGCCTGGGACTTTACGTGGCGGTGATTCTGGCGGGCACGGCGATGTTCGGCGCGGCCGTCGGGTCCTGGCGCGATCCGGTGCAGGGGATCTACACCGCGATCAAGTTTCCGCTCATCGTATTGCTCACGACTCTGGGCAACGGACTACTGAATGGCATGCTCGCGCCGTTGCTGGGGACCAACATCAGTTTCCGGCAATCACTCGTCGCCATCTTGATGAGCTTCACCATTGCCGCGCTCGTCCTGGGCGCGTGCAGTCCGTTGATTTGCTTCATCATCTGGAATACGCCGGTGTTGTCGGCCAAGACCGCAAGTTCTGCAACGACTCACAGCTTCATATTGCTAACGGTTGTTACCGTCATTGCTCTCGCTGGAATTGCGGCGAACGTGCGCCTGTTACAACTCCTGCGACAGTTGAATGGCTCGCGATCCAATGCGCGGCGCACTTTGTTCGCTTGGCTGGCCGGAAACTTGTTACTCGGCAGCCAAGTCTCGTGGATTCTGCGACCTTTCATCGGCTCGCCATCTCTTCCGATCCAGTTTCTTCGGGATGATCCGCTCCGAGGCAATTTTTTCGAGTCAGTGTTTCGCGCGCTGCAACGACTGTTTTCCTGACGGCCAGAATTCAACGAATACATTATGAATGACGTCACCATTAGCCCATCCGTCCCACCCACGCTGTCCAACGCGCTTCCGCCAACTGTCCCGCTGGGCGAGCACCCGGACGATCGCTTGCCCATCACTGGCCCGGTGTCGGCCATCGAAGCGATTCTGCGGCAGCCTCGGCGCGCCCTGTACCAACTGCGCGCGACTGGTGCTCGAAGCGTGATCGCCTCGCTGTTTCTCGTGTTCGTGATCTGCGCGCTCGTGTATGGCGTGGTCGTGGGAACTTTTTCCGGCGGCGCGCAGTTGTGGGTGGCGCCGGCCAAGATCGCGACGGGGATGCTTGTCTCTGCGCTTATCTGCCTGCCCAGCCTCTACATCTTTTCATGCCTGAGCGGTTCACAAGCGCGGCTGATTGAAGTGGTGGGGCTCGTCTCGGGCTTGCTGGGCCTCACGACCATTCTGCTGATCGGTTTCGCGCCGGTGGCGTGGGTGTTTTCGCAATCCACTTCGTCCGTGGCCGTGATGGGCGGGCTGCACCTCATGTTCTGGACCATCGCGACCTGCTTCGGCTGGAGATTTTTGCGGAACGGTTTTGCTCATCTCAGCGCGAAGTCAGGCGGCACGCTTAATGTCTGGATCATTATCTTCGTTCTCGTGTGCATGCAGATGACCACGGCACTCCGGCCCATCATCGGCACGAGCGACAGATTGTTGCCGGCGGAAAAGAAATTTTTCCTGAGTCATTGGCTGGATACGTGGAAGGAAAACACGAGCGTCCAGCGAGGCACAGGCACGCAACGCTGAACACTCTGATCTTATGTGGCAAAGAATCCTCAAGCACGAACTGCGTCTGCCGCTCCTGACACTCGCCTGCGCTTCGGCGTTGGGCTGCGTGCTGGTGGCCGCGCGCATTCTCTTGAGCGGACGGGCGCAGCAACTTTATCTCGTGTGGAACCTGTTCCTGGCGTGGGTGCCGTTGCTGTTGGCGCTGCGGGTCGAGGCACTTCACGAGTCCAACACGATCCGCGGCTGGCGATTCTGGATCACGGCCGCTGCGTGGCTGCTGTTTTTTCCCAACGCCCCTTACATCTTCACGGACTTGAGCCATCTGACGCTCGCCACCAAATCACGCTGGTGGACAGATCTCGTTGTCATTCTCCTCTTCGCCGTCATTGGACTTGTGCTTGCATTCATCTCGTTGCACCGATTGCACGCCGTGGTGTCGCGGCGGCACGGCGGGCCGGCGGGTTGGGCTTTTGTTTTCGGCGCGGCGTTTCTCAGCGGCTTTGGTGTCTATCTGGGACGCTTTGAAAGATGGAACAGTTGGGACGTTGTCACCAATCCACTCGGTCTGCTGGCTGATAGTTTAAACTGGATGGACCGGCACTCGGCCAAATTCACCGTGCTGTTCGGGCTGTTTCTCTTAACCGCTTATGCGCTGCTCTACTCGCTGACTCGCCTCACGCCGGCAGGACCGACGGTTTCCAAAAAGGGTTGAGTAATGGCGAGACTGTTGCGCGATGTCGTTTTGGGCAGAAGTCCAACGTGCCCCCGGCATCTTGCCGGGTCGGAACTTTGCCCATTCGAGGCGCGCTTTCTTTTCGTGGAACGGAACCCGGCGGGACGCCGGGGCACGTTACTTGGCCGTCATGCGGCGGGTGATGTATTCGCGGACCTGCGGGATTTTGGTTTTGCTCAGGAGCTTCGCGGCGGTGGCGACGTCCTGGCCGGCGAGCGGTTCGGCGGCATACCAATACATGAGCGGGAGGTTATGGTCCTTAGCGTCCTCGGCGTGGGCGAGGAGTCCTTCGAGAATCTCGCCGCGTTGCGCCAGCGGCAACCGCTGCAACGCCGACGCGAGGTAAAGGCGCACGACAGGAGATTTGTCTTCGCGCGCCATGAGAGCGAGATCTTTCAGCAAATCGTCGCTCGGTTTTTTGTCCTCGCAGGCGAGTTGAATGGTCCAGGCGCGGACGTATTCGTTCGTGTTCTCCAACAGTTTCTCCGACGCCTCTTGGGAAAGCTTTCCACAAGCGCCTAGGATCCAAAGCATTCGGAGTTGATCTGTGGGGGTGGGTTGAAACGCTCGATGGAAATCGACCGGCTGTTTCATTCCCAAGAAGGGAAGAGCATGTGCAGCATTGAAGTCGCCCTTTGCTCCACGCTCCTGCAAAATTCTCTGCGCGTGTCGCGCTTGCCAAGCGTTCTTGCTCACCATCAGCATCATTAAAGCTCCGTCATTCAGCGTCGCCAAATCCACCTTCTCCGCCTTCCTGTCCCCATAACTCACCTTGTAAATCCGCCCGTTGCTCCGGTCGTGCGACTCGATGGTGTTCAGGTGGCACTGGTTCTTGTCATACCAGTCGATCATGTAGATGGAGCCGTCGGGGCCGGCGCGCAGGTCCACCACTTGCGACCATTTGTCGTTAAACTTGAGGAAGTCCGCGCCGTGCTTGCCCACGAAGCCGCTGCCCTTGCGCTCGGGAATGTCCATGTTGATGCGCGCGCCGTGGATGTTGTTCATGAACATCTTGCCGCGATATTCCGCCGGGAAGCTGTCGCCCTGGTAGATGAGCATCCCCGCGTGCGCGTGGCCGCCGCCGAGATCGTCGCTGGCAAGGCGATCCTTGTCCGTCCATTGGCCGCCGCGGAAATGCGCGTGGTCGGCAATGGTCTTGATGTCGTCGTAGATGAACGGGTGCAGCGTCTTGTCGGTCTTGCCTTCCTTCTTCGCGGCAAAGCGCGCCGTCTCGTCCGGCCCGACGGCGTAATGCGCACCGCCCTGCCGGTGATAGCGCCCGCCCTGAACCATGTGAAAGAGATGCGGAATGACGCACGCCTCCTCGATGAGCTGGCCGTTCTCGTCGAAGTCGAAGCCCCACGGATTGCTCGTGCCCTCGGCGAACACTTCGAACTGATGCTTCGTGGGATGATAGCGCCACACCGCGGCATCGACCCACTGGCGCTGGGCCACGGGCGTGCCGGGCTTGCCGACATTCGACGGACAGAAAACTCCGTGGACGCCGTAGAGCCAGCCGTCCGGTCCCCAATGAAAGGTGTTGAGCGTCTCGTGCGTGTCGCGCGCGTAATCCCAGCCATCGAGAAGAATCTGCGGGTCGCCAGCGGGCGCGGGATTGTCCCAATCCTTGACCGGCACGAACATGAGATACGGCGCCGCACCAATGAACACGCCGCCGAAGCCGACTTCGATGCCGGAGACGAGATTGAGCTTGTCGAGGAACACAGTGCGCTTGTCGTGTCGGCCGTCTCCATCGGTGTCTTCAAAGACGAGAATCCGATCGTTGCTGCCGAAGATGTCGACGAGTTGTTCCTTGGTGGGCCTGGAAGTGGTGTTGGTTCCAATCTTCGGCGGTGAACCTTTGCGCTTTGGATACGTGTAACCCTCCGCGACCCAGAGCCGCCCGCGGTCGTCGATGGCGAAGGCGATGGGCTGCTTCACATCAGGTTCGCTGGCGAAGAGCGTGGCCTTGAAGCCGGGCGGCAGCGTGATGGCTTTGACCGCTTGCTCGCCCGTGAGCGCGACAGGTTTCGCTTCAGGCTGCGACTCGGCTGCGAACTGAGACGTGGCGAGGCAGACGACGAAAGAGAAAAGCAGTTTGTATTTCATGGCCGCATTCATGGACGTTGTGATGAGCAGTTTATTGCAGAGAAGTTGAGCGTTGGGCTAGAAGCAAGTGTGCATCATTGATGCAGCGGAATTCAGTGAACCGCACTGCCAACCTGAGGTGGAAGTAGGCTGGCGGCCTCGCACGCGCGAGGCCGCCAGTTCAGTTTCTACTCGCGTGAACGCCAGACAAACGCCTGACGCGCTTTCGGGTTTGGGGCTGATGGGTTCCTGCTAGCGCTCAGTGGCGCCGGCGGCGGGACACACTCCGGTGGAGCGAGGTGTGTATTCATCATGCCGAACAATTAGCATTGACCTTGCCACGGAGTTTTTGGGCGCGGTGTTTCCCATCTATCACAGATGAGGAGAAACGGAATAACAGTGTGCGCGGAATTGAACAGTTGGCCGTGATTAAAACGACGCAGCGGCAAGCTGGAGGTTGCGCTCCTGAATTTGTTCCGACCAACGCGCGATGTAACTGAACACGCGATAAATCTGTTCGAGCCGTTCGAGCGGAAGCGCCGCGGTGCGCTGGGGCGAGCCAATGGGCGGAGCAGATTCCCAGGCTTTGTTCATGTCCTGCAGCTCAGCCGTGAGTTCATCCCGCTTCGCATTGATCCGTTGCTGCAACGCCTGAAGCTTGTCCGTCCATTCCATGCCGCGCTCGAACATCTGAACCTTGAGGAGCGGTGAAGTCACATTCGCGCGCTCGGCGATGAACGTGTCAGCATCCCGGCAGATCTGGCCCACTTCGACGAACAAATCCATGGTGCCGGGTGGGATGCGCTGGATGTCAGAGGGCTTGGTACCCAATTCGAGTTCGAGCAAGTGGAGCAAACGATCTCGCGGCTCGCGCAAAGCGTTGTAGGCGGCGTTCAATTCGGCGTAACGCTCGTTGGTCGCGTGTTTCTCGGCTTCGGGCGAGTTGTGGGTGCGATCGGGATGAACGGCGCTGGAAAGGGGGAGAAACTTTTGCTTCAACGCCTCGGCGTCGAGCCAGGGGCGGCGCGGTTCATCGAGGAGGACAAAAGCATCAGTCATTGCGAAAGTGTCTCCAAGCCAACAAGCCAGCAGTTCCAGAAATCAGCACTCCAAAGATTCCAAAACCGGCAATGGCCCAAGCGCCAGACGTGATTCCTGGATACAGAGTGGATTGTTTTGGATCCCGCAAATTCACGCTGACTTCCACTTCACGCCCTACGCTCAATTGATCAAGTTTCTTTCGTTCTTTGTCGCCGATCAGTCCGAAACACACCTGAGTGCCGTTTAGAGCAGTTCCATCAACACGATATTCGTAGGTGACAGCGATACTCCGAAAACGAAGCTCCTGAATTCGTGCAGGAATTCTTGCCCACGATTGCGCTCGGTAGCCGCCAAGCAATTCAATTACGCCGAAAGCTAAGACTCCAACGCTAACGACGAATAGAAAAATGATAACTGCTCGAACTTGGACTGCTTGCTGGCGTTCTGTCATGGGCAAAAACGAACGCGGAGCTAACTTCACGCGCTAAAACTCTCCCCACACGAGCAACTCGTCGCCGCGTTCGGGTTTTTCACTTTGAAGCCGCCATCGGTCAGCGCATCGACGTAATCCAATTCGCTCCCCGTCACGTAAAGCGCGCTTTTTGGATCCACGACGACTTTGATGCCGCTGCTTTCCACAAGGATGTCGCGCGAGGCGGGCGCGTCCTGCAAATCCATCTTGTATTGCAACCCGGAGCAACCGCCGCCGATGACAGCCACCCGCAGCACGCCTTGTGGACGATTCTGCCGGGTGAGCAGAGAACTCACTTTTTGCGCCGCGCTAGGGCTGACCTTGATCAACCGTTCGTCGCCCACGCGAAAGCTCGGGGCGGTGGTGGTTTTATTTGCTGCTGCGGCTGAAATCATCGTGGACGGAAGCTAACGAGAGGCGAGGGGAGCGTCAACCGGGGTGAAATCCAACGATCAAGCTCAGCATCTGTTGCTGACGAGAGGCCCTTCCAGACCGAAGGGGCGGTATAGAGGGAATCTGCTGAAGTGCACTTTTAACCCGTATATCAATGGTGTTTGTCTAAAACAACAATGGGTGCTGCTACATCGCTGCTGCTCCACTCTGCTGCGAAATAAAAGTAACCGTCTGAGAATTCGTCCAAAAAGGCATTTGACTCCGGTGCTGCCAAATGACTCCGCACCTCAGTGTTCCAAAAGTCGAAGCACGCTCCGAGGGGAATCCAGCGCGGTGAAGCGCCAACATCGGCGACAACGAACTGAACACGACTGACTCGCAGCAAGCCTGTGATGTCTTCTGCTGTCAGTGACCTGTGACGAGAGGTGGTCGTGAATCTGTCATCACGCCACAATTCTTTCAGAGGCAATTGCGTAACAATTTTGAGTGTGGCGTGCATGCGGGGCCAAAGTTATCGCACGAGATCTTCCCGCACCTTCCCGACTCCCTCACACATATTCTTCAACTTCTGCTTCGCCGCCCATCGCGCGGTCTGGCTCAGCCCGCAGTCGGGTGCAAAGGACAGCCGATCTGGGGCCGCGAAGTTGAGGCAGGCGCGCACGCGGTTCGCCACGTCGTCCACCGTTTCAATGTAGTAGCTCTTCACGTCGATGATGCCGACGGCGACATCCTTCGTCGTGGCAATGGCGCGGATCAAATCCAGTTCGGCGAATTCGCGGCTTGCCATCTCCACGTGAATCTCATCCACGCGCATGTCGAGAAATGCAGGAAACATCGGAGCGTACTGGCGCGGCCCGACGGCGCGGCCCTTGTAATTGCCAAAGCAAAGGTGCGTGGAGAGATGGCACTTGCCGGCGACGGATTCCACGGTGCGATTGAAGATGTCCACGAAACGTTTCGGGTCTTCGCGATGCGCGTAGCAACTCATCGATGGCTCATCAACGGTAATCTCGCGGCAGCCGGCGGCGACGAGGGATTCCAACTCAAAACGCACCAGAGGCAAGAGAGCTTCGGTCAGCGCGTAACGGTCAGGATACTGAGCGTTCGGAACGAGCCGTCCGCTGAGCGTGTAGGGGCCGGGGACGCTGGCCTTCAAGGCGGGTTGAGGGTTGAAGGTTGAGAGTTGAGAAGCGGAGATACGCTGGAGGCGTTTGAAGTCCTCGACTGTTCCAAGACCACGCGGGGCGCGCAATTCGCCGATGACTTTGTGTTTGCCGCGCTGGTCGTGGGCGGGAGGCCCGAAGCGCCGCGGCGACGCGGATTCCAGTTCGATTCCTTCGATGAATCCGTAGAAGGACAAATTGAAATCGAGCCGCGTCTGCTCGCCATCGGTAATGACATCGAGCCCGGCCTCGAGTTGATCGCGCACAGCGGTCGCCACGGCGTCATCAATGAGTTCCTCTCGATCGGAACCACCGAAGCGGTCCAGGTGTTCGCAGGAAAATTCGAGCCACGACGGAAACGGGTAGCTGCCAATGACGGTGGTGCGAAGCGGTTGTTCTTTCATGCGTTGTGTGAAGATACGATGCGCCTTTGAACAGAAGGTTCAATACGCGAGCAAGAAAAATTGTGGTTGAGCAAAGGCACACAAACGCCGCACCAAAACTAAAGTTGGCAGATGCGTTGCCGCTAACTGAAACGAAACGCTATGACATTTTCGCAAGCCCTTGATTTGGTGAAGCATTGCTCGGAGGACATGAACGCCCGCTACGGCAACGTTGTGTTCGACGAGTGGGCCATCGTCTCGCTGCAGCACGGCCATGAACGCATCATCGCGTATCAAGGGCCGCGCAAAGAACATTTCCAAGCGAACTTTGTGAATGACCTCGGCGCGTTGCGCGGCGAATTGCTCACGACAAAACACGAGCCGGGTCACTTTGATTTTTCCCGTCACGCGGTCGGCACGGGCTTCGAGGCGTTTGTATGTGTGGGCGACGAATTGTATCTCCTGTGCAACAACACGCAGTCATCCATGACGGAGATTACGAAAGACTCTCGCTGGTTGGACGCGCAGAAGGCGTTTGCGGAACTCACCGAACAGTTTGGCGCCACGCCGCTGGCCGCTTAGTTGTAATGCCTTTCGGGAATTCGGGCGTTGAATTCCAACAAGATTCCATCCATTAGCCCAGGGTTGCCGCACCGAGCGCCTACCTTGGGTGAGCGCCTGTCCTCGATCTGCCAAAGCTAACGAAAGGCGCTACCTTCGGCGGTCGTGCTGGAAATCTCACACGAAGAAAGGCAAGTTGGGGCCGGAGGCCCGGCGCCTGGGTGGCGCTGGAACTTGAATGCGCCCATTGCACGAACAACTGGCCTGTCGGCTGTTGCACAAGCTGGCGGATCGCCTGCTGGCGCATCCTCTCTGGTTTGTCTTTCCCCAGATCGCGCTGCTGGTGATCTGCGTGGTTTACACCGCAACCCATCTCCGGTTCACCACCAACCGCAACGATCTCGTATCCGCCGACGAGAAGTACCAGAAGACCCATCTGTTGCTGAAACAGGAATTCAAATATCAGGACAGCCTGGTGGCGATCGTGGAAAGCGAGAACCAGGACAAGAACCGGCGATTCGTCGAGCAACTGGCTTCCAAGCTGCGTAATGAGCCGGCCGTTTTTCAGGACGTTTATTACAAAGGCGATTTGAAGCTGATGGGTCCCAAAGCGTTGCTCTTTTTGCCCGAGGAAACGCTGGACGATTTGCGGCGCACGCTCAATGAGAACGCGCCGGTGATCCAAACGTTCTCACAGGTGGACGGCTTGAACGCGCTGTTCGAACTGGTGGATCGTCAGTTGCGCCAGGCGGAGGGAACGACGAGCACCCAGCGCTCCGTCCTGTCGAGCGCCTTGCCCGTGCTGCGCCGTATCGTGGATGAGTCGTCCCGGAGCGTTTCGGGAACGGGCGTCGCGCCGGCGCCGGGTGTCACCGCGTTCTTTGGCGACCGGAGCCTTTATCTCACGTTTGCCAGCAACCAGATCTACGCCGTGCTCGCCAATGCCGCGAGCGAAGCCGTCGAACAGCAGGCCGTGCTGCGCTTGCGCGAACTGGTGCGCGAAACGCAATCCGACGTGCCGGGCGTGAATGCGGGCATCACTGGCGAGCCAGTGCTCAATTATGATGAGACGCGGCAGGCCGAACAGGACGTGCATCGCGCCGCGCTCGTGGCCCTCGTGCTGGTGGCGACCATTTTTATTTGCGGGTATCACGAAATTCGCCGACCGGCCATGGCCACCGTTTGTTTGCTCGTGGGGATTGGTTACACGCTGGGATTTGCCACGCTGGCTGTCGGACATCTCAATATCGTGAGCATTACGTTGGTGCCGATTCTCATCGGCCTCGCGATCGATTTCGGGGTCCACTTGATCTCCCGCTACGAAGAGGAATTGCGCGCGGGCAAGGATCAGCGCGCCGCCATCCGCAAGGCGCTGACATTTGCCGGCACGGGAATTTTCACGAGCGGCTTTACCACGGCGGGTGCTTTCCTGGCGATGCTGCTCACCGATTTCAAAGGCGTGCGCGAGATGGGCCTCATCTCGGGCGTGGGTCTCCTGGTGTGCATCGTTCCCATGGTGACACTCCTGCCCCTGATGCTGGCGCGCGGGGGCAAGGACCTACCCGATGAGTCAGCGCGGCGGCGTTACAGCCGGCGAGCCAGCATCGAACAGGTTTGGTTGAAACGCCCGCGGCTCGTCATCGTTTGCGGCACGGTGCTCACTCTCCTCGCGGCGGCGCAAATTCCCCGCATGAAGTTCGATTACAATCTGCTGCACCTGCAAACGGAAGGCCTTCCCGCTGTCGATCTCGGAGAAAAGCTGATGGAGTCCGGCTCGCAATCGCTGCTTTCCGCCGTGGTCGTTGCGGACTCGCTGCCCGAGGCGGTCACGTTGGAAGAGACACTCAAAGCGCTACCTTCCGTGGCGAGCGTCAGCTCCATGGTGAAATTCCTGACCGAGGATCAGACCCGCAAACTCGCTGCATTGCGCGAAATCAAAACGCGCATTGGCGACATCCGCATTCCGCCGCCAGACATGAAGCCGGTGGACATAGCGCAGTTCGATCGCAATCTCACGTCGCTCCGGCTCGCCCTCGGAGTGGCCGTGGGCAAAATCAAGAGCGAGCGCGGCCAGGAAAAACTCGCGGCGGAAGTGAGCGCGCTACGCGATGCGGTGGACCACTTGCAACGCACGATGGAAGACAATCCCGGCCACGCGTCCGCCGGCTTGACCGCGCTGCAACGGGCCTTACTCGGCGATCTCCAGGAAACGATCTCGCTCATCCGCGACCAGGACGCGAGCGGGCGGGTGGCCGTCGAGGACATTCCAGCGTTCCTGCGCGAACGATTTATCAGCCATTCCGGGAAATTTTTGCTCCAGATCTATCCGCGTGACCACCGTCCGCAGCGCCCGGTGCAAAAGGAATTCGTCGAAGAGCTGCGGACGGTGGTTCCCGACGTGACCGGCTCGCCGGTGCAGATTTACGAATACACCTCAATGGTGAAAGAGAGCTTCCAAAAAGCCGGCGCCTACGCCGCCGCTGTGATCGCCCTCATGGTGTTGCTCCACTTTCGCCGCCTCGGCTCCGTGCTATTGGCCTTCGTGCCGGTCGTCCTTGGATTCGTCTGGATGCTCGGAGTGATGACCTTGCTCCACATCCCATTTAATCCGGTGAACATCATGTCGCTCACGCTCGTGATTGGA
>Ga0193753_10001157_pt1 | contig 23099 bp, 19 predicted proteins | sample H1c2metaG_FD_144925 | JGI IMG/M metagenome (GOLD analysis project Ga0193753, IMG submission 144925) | Soil microbial communities from a riparian zone of the East river system, Colorado, United States - H1c2 | ecosystem: Environmental > Terrestrial > Soil > Riparian zone | place: USA: East... | reverse complement strand
GAAGGGCACCGAACTTACCATTGATACCGCAGGAGCAATTGAAATCCGTGAGCTGGAATTTGACGAAGAAATTCGAGAAGATCTGAAGGCCGACGGCTTTGAACCCTCCAGCGCTATGGAATTTAATTTGTATTTCTCAGGGCTGGCCTGACTCCTCATTACATACTTACGAACGACTCCCCCGGGGCGCACCGTCCTCTTCGAGAGACGGTGCTTGACGTTGAGAGAATTACGTCATTGCGAGGAAGTCTGCGATGAAAGATGCTGACGAAGCAATCCCCTCCCACGTAGTTCCTTGGAACATCTCCGATAAATTCTTGCACAGTATGTTGGACCGACAAAAGGCAGGCACGCTGTTATTTGCGGTCTGACAACTAATCGCAGATGGACGTGTAGGGGATTGCCACGGCCCGCCCATCCCATTGCCATCGCGGGCCTCGCAATGACGTTAGATATTATAATATACTCCACTTGCAAACCCTCTTCGTTTAGCTACATTTGCACCGGCAAATCGGCACGACCAGCTCCTGCTGAACTCCCCCAGGATCGGAAGGTAGCAAGGGTAGGCGGTTGTAGCGGTGCGATGTTCGGTTTGCCATTTTTTACCTTCTGGACAGTTTTTACACCCAAATCCACCTGTCCAATCATCAATTGATGCAAATCCTCACTAAATTACCGGCCTAAGCAAGAAACATTATTATTCAGAACACCTCACAGCATCAACAAATTAGACGTCAAACAGTGCGTCAATTCTGTTTTCTGTGAATACATTTTCAATCTGCTATATAAATATCCAACCCATGAAGTTTTTTATTGACACCGCCAATCTAAATGAGATCAAAGAAGCTTATGACCTCGGGGTGCTTGATGGTGTAACGACCAACCCATCCCTGATGGCCAAAGAGGGAATTCAGGGTGCCGACAATATCCGCGCGCACTATAAAGCCATATGTAAAATAGTCGATGCTAACGTCAGCGCCGAAGTGATCGCAACAGATCTGGAGAGCATCCTTAAAGAAGGCAGGGAGCTGGCAAAGATCGACGACAAGATTGTGGTGAAAGTCCCGATGATCAAGGATGGTGTGAAGGCCATCAAAAAACTATCAAGCGATGGTATCCGTACCAATTGCACATTGGTTTTTTCGGCAGGCCAGGCCATCCTCGCCGCAAAAGCTGGCGCGAGCTATGTTTCTCCCTTTATCGGTAGACTCGACGACGTAGGACACGATGGCATGGAACTGATTGCACAATTGGTTAATATTTATAATAACTACGGCTTTGAGACAGAAATACTCGCCGCGTCTATACGACATACTATTCACCTGTTGCAGTGCGCAGAGCTTGGGGCCGACGTCGTAACCTGTCCGCTCAATGTCATCACAGGATTGTTAAAACATCCTTTGACCGACAGCGGCCTGGCAAAATTTCTCGCTGACCATAAGAAGGTCAACGGTTAACAGCTTAGTCCTTTATCAAACTGCTCATCAATGTTCTCTACGGACCCGGTTGTCAGCGTAAAAGATGCCAGTATCTTTCAGGAACACAATACCATTCTCAATGATATCAATTTTGATATTCAAAAAGGAGAATTCGTATATCTCGTTGGCCGGACCGGCTCTGGAAAATCATCCCTCCTAAAAACGTTGTATGCGGATTTACCGCTACGGCTAGGCGACATTACCGTGGCCGGTTTCAAGATCAGGGGTATCAAAGGAAACGAAGTTCCGGTGCTGCGAAGAAAGCTTGGTATCATATTTCAGGACTTCCAATTATTTAATGATAGGACTGTTGCAGAGAATCTGATGTTTGTTATGAAGGCAACGGGCTGGACAGATAATATGAAGATGAGATCGAGGGTATCAGAGGTTCTGATGCAGGTAGGTCTTGGTTCAGTCGAGAAGAAGATACCACATCAGCTTTCAGGTGGTGAGCAACAACGCGTTGTAATCGCCCGGGCGCTGCTGAACGAACCTCAAATATTAATGGCGGACGAACCTACCGGAAATCTTGACCCGGAGGTCGCCCACGGAATCCTCAAGATCTTTCAGTCGATTAACAATAGCGGCACCGCCGTTTTCATGGCGACCCACAGCTACGGTTTGATTAAGAAATTTCCGGCACGTGTGTTGAAGTGCGCTGATGGCAAGGTGGTGGATTCCTCATCAGCTCCATTCGAGCTTACAACGGAATACTAAATACCGAGAGTGAAAAACTAATAGTGTCCACCTTCGCGAAGCGCTACGGCGGATAGAAAATAGTGAAAGGTCGAATCACTATTCATATAGTTCACAATGTTTGAACGAGTTTGTTTCTACCTAGCCCGTTAGAATTAAGGAACCTCAGCCATGATGATGGCCTAAAAGAACGACAAACTTTTCACCATTCACCATTCACCATTCACTCTTACTTATTTGATTTCGTGCGTGATCTCCAGGATCTTGACAACTTCGCTGGACCTGTTTCGGATGGGAGAAAAACTTGAGCGAACGTGCGCAATCTCGCCCTTCTTGTTCATCCGCGAAAATGTTCCCTTCTTTGGATTGCCTGCGGCCAGATCTCGCCAGAATTGGCGATACTCCTCACTATTCTTATCCTCTTTTGTTGCAAAGATCCGGTGATGCTCGCCAAGCACATCATCCTGGCTATAACCAAACAACTCCAGGAAATTACTATTAACCTTGGTCAGGGTGCCATCAACATTGTAATCCGCCACGGACAACGCCGTGTGAATAGCCGACAAAGTGCTATCGGTTTCAGCCTGACTGCGCTGCATTTCTTCCTGCGTCGCCTGCAACTCTTCCATGTTCTGCCGCATTTCCTCTTCCTGGGCCCTCATCTGCTCAGTCATTTCCTGCGACTCTTCCAACAGGTTTTGTGTACGAGCGTTTATCTTCACAGAAGAAATGGTCGAGGCAATGCTCTCGGCAATTTTCTGTACGAACTCCATTTCAAAGTCCTGGAAAATATTGAACGATGCAATCTCTACCACACCAAAGATCTGATCATTGACCTTTAAGGGTACGATGAGTACGCTGGTTGGATTCGCATCTCCCAGTCCCGATGTTATCCTTATATAATTCTGTGGCACGTCCGTCAGGTAAACGATGTCACCTTCCTGCCAGGTCTGACCGGCAAGTCCTTCGCCTTTGTGTATCTTTTGATTCAGAAACTTCTTTTTATCCCATGCATAGCAAGCCTTCATAGACATCGTTGGCTCCTCTCCTGCTTCCACATCGTCAATAATGTAGATACCGCCCTGATTAGCCTTGAGATATTTGACCAGATTACCGATGATCTCGTCCGCCAGCTTGTTAAGATCGTTCGTATTGGTCCTGAGTATTTCTCCGAACTTGGCCATGCCCTCGGTGGCCCAGTTGCGTTTCTTATCGTCTTCAGCAACCTTGGAGAGGTTGTCACGCATGTTGATCAATGCATTGCCAAGCACGTCATGCTCACTGAGGGGTTTGAATTCTGTGTTGTACTTGCCGTTACCAATATTTTCCGCAAACAAGCTCGTGCCCTTAAGACCTGACACAAGGTTGTCCATCGCGTTTGCCATCTCTCCGATCTCGTCACTGCTGACCGTTGCCTGTTTATCTTCTACCAACTCACCACGTCCGAGCTTGACCACAACGTTCTTCAGGAAATTTACGGGTTTGGTGATTGATCGCATCAGGAAAACAGCGCTCATCAATCCGATGATAATGATGCCGGCGCCCAATATCAACGTATAATTTCTAAGGCTTTTAATGGAGTTAATAACATCCAGGTCAGACTTCACCGTAACCTGATTTTGCTTTGCCGCAATGCGATTAAGTCGTGTAATCAGGTCGGAGGTGCGTGGAATGATCTGGCTTTCTATGGCGTCTTCTGCAAGCAACTTGGTAAGTGGATCTTCGTAGTTCTCGAAGGATTGAAGGTTTGCCATGATCGAAGTTTTCTGCGCCGAGATGAGCGTGTCAAATTTCAGGAACACGGTATCCATCCACATTCTTTGACTATCACTTTCCCAGGTCGGCATCAGCTTGGTGATCGTATTCTGCAGGGCCGGATATTCATTATCCTGAAGTTGATACAAGGCATTCTTGTCCTCGATGTTTGTTTGAAGATACACCCAGTTGGTGACAAGCATTTTCGAACGGGTAACCATCAGGATAAAGTCTTTGATGGCGTCTTGCGATGGCCTGTATACTTTGCTCGAGCTGTTTACAACATTATCGATGACATTACCTTTCCAGAATATGATCGCGCCATTGACGATAAAAAGCGCAATCAAAATAAGAAATCCACCCAGTATTTTATTTCCGATGGTCAACCGAAGACGAAACTCCTTCTTTTCTTGTTCTTCCATAGTTCTGTTATATCAATATGGCCAGGCGGGATAATTCATTGCTGACCTTTAGACCTCGCTTAGTGACTGAAGCCTGATTTAATTCGAATGCCAATTTACCATCTTTAACGATAAAATTGATGTCGCTTCCCTTTGCACAAAGGCCAGGTTCTTCAGATACGACCAGCGTGGACAGGGAGTTAACTTTTTCCATTACTTCGGCGATTTGTGCCGACTTCCCTCCCGCTAGAAACAGCATGTTGCACTTTCTTATATCGGCAGCTGCAGATATCTTGCTGACCTTGATGGTGCGATCGCCAACCTTCTTAGCCTGTGCCATCGCTTTCAGCTCTTCAAGGATTGGCGAATCTCCGAGGACAAGAATCTCAAAATCGCCTTGATTATAGGCCTCTGGCCATTGAATATATCTGGTGAAACTGTAGATAAAGACAGAGTGCATCTTGTAATTCTGGCCAATAGCCGGGACTAACCACATGACCAGAAAAAATAGAAGCAAAGGGGTCTTTTTCATGTTTAGTAATAATAGTGCTTCTTTCAAAAGCAAGCAAAAATATGGTCAGGCATGTAGTATAATGGTTAAAATTTCAAGATTTTCTGACATTGGAAGGAATAGGTTAAAGTTAGTCGATTTTGTCTGTTATCTGACTTTACCGCACTATCGCGAAACTATTTCGGGTTGTTCGTTCGTATATAAAAGCAAACCAAGGACGATGAAGAAGACAAGCTTAGTACTACTACTCGCCATGGCGGCCATGCTGCCCTCATGTGCCCAATCGGATAAGAAACAGATTGAACCACCACGCGCATATTCAACCGTGAAATCGGAAGAGCAGTGGAAGAAAGAGTTGACACCAATGCAATATCACGTGCTGAGAGAAAAGGGCACGGAACCAGCTTTCAGCGGCGAGTATGCGGACAATCACGAAAAAGGAACATATTACTGTGCAGCCTGTAAACGACCACTGTTTACGTCGAAAACAAAGTTCGAGTCAGGCACGGGGTGGCCAAGCTTCTACCAACCGGTTGAGGCAGCAGCCGTGATTGTGATCAAAGATACAAGCCTTGGCATGGTTCGGGAGGAAGTGGTATGCAGCAAATGCGGTGGACACCTCGGACACGTGTTTGACGACGGTCCCGAACCCACAGGCCTTCGCTATTGCATGAACTCCGCCGCACTTACTTTTCAAAAGGCTAAATAGGTTGTCAGTCTATGGCATGAACTCTACCCGTTTACCTGGTTATATTTGGCGTCAGCACTTTTCACCTCTAACTTTTTTTTATCCGCCGTAGCGCTTCGCGAAGGTGGACACTATTCACTCTTTGCATTTATTCATACTTCAGCGTATCCGCAGGGTTTAACAACGCCGTAGTAATCGCGTGATAAGTAACCGTCAACAAGGAAAGGAGCAATCCTCCAGCCATGCTTACGGCGAAAAGCTCCCAACCGATTTCTATAGCGAATTTGAAATCGGACAACCATTTCTGCATAATGTACCATGAGGCCGGCGCAGCAATGACAAATGCCAGTGTGGCAAGCAAGATGTATTGACGGTTAAGCAGTATGAAGATATTCAATAGTCTGGCGCCCATTACTTTTCTGATGCCAATCTCCTTAGTGCGGTTGATGGCGTTTACGCCCGACAGTCCGAACAACCCGAGACATGAGATCAGAATTGCAAAGACCGTTGAAAAAGCCATGATGTTCATCCACCGTTCATACAACTCGTACTGCAGGGCAACGTCTTGATCCAAAAAAGTGTAATCGAATGGCCTGTTGACGGCAACCTGGTTCCAGGTTTTCTGAAGGATCTCGAGAGAGTTTGAAAAATCACCCGGAGCGATCTTCACAAGGAGGGTGGTCATATTGCCAACGTCCTTGCTGTTCATTGATAAGAAAAGCGGTTTGATTTCGTTTTCCAGGGAGAGAACATGATAGTCCTGAACCACCCCTATTATTTTGGCTCCGAGACTGAGAGAATCCTCCTTCCAATTCAAGTACTCCTCAAGCGGACGATCCCACTTCATATCACGAACAAGTGCTTCATTCACGATCAATGCACTGCTGTCGGAGGCAATATTAGGATCAAAGTTTCTGCCAGCAACAAGCTTTAAATTCAAAGTCGGCAGGTACTGTTCATCTACTCTGTATATAAGAGACAATTTATTTTCCCCATTTACTTTGTAACCGGTTTGAGAATATCCATGACTGAAAGAAATAGTGGTTCCTGCAACCGAAATAATGGAAGGCTCACCTGCTACACTTGTTCTAAATCTTTCAACAATCCGGTCAGGGTCAGACATTCCTTCGGACTGCGTAGGTATAACGACGATCTGCTCTTTGTCATAACCGAGATCCTTGGACATTATGAACTGCATCTGTTTATACATGATGATAGAGCTGATGATCAGAAACGCCGAAAACGCAAACTGCATCACGACCAACGGTTTTGTAAAGCCAGCCTGAAATTTTGACGTGAACTTACCTTTAAGAACTTGAACGGGCCGGAAGGACGACAAGAAGAACGCGGGGTAGCTGCCCGCCAATATCCCTACCACCACCGATACAATGAGGCTAAAGCCGACAATGGCAATGAGATTACCATATGTCAATTCGATCGCCTTACCCGTGAATGAATTGAAAGACGGTAAGAATATACACGCGAGGCCAACGCCAATCACCATCGATATGAGTGCCAGCGCAATAGACTCGAAGCCGAATTGGTAAACGAGCTGACCTTTAAGCGCACCCACTACCTTGCGTATGCCTACTTCCTTGCTGCGCGACGCACTGGTGGTTAACGCCAACGAAATATAGTTGATACCCGCTATCAATAATATTAATCCTGAAAGTCCACCAAGGATCCAGGCATATTGGGGATCACTAGACTTATGCCAACGGATCTCCTTCTTCAGGTGAATGTCGGGCATGCGTGTAAACTGGTACTCAACTAGTCTTACACTGTCCGGTACTTTCACGGCGGCGCGCTTTCTGTCCAGGTCAAGCTCCTTCCCCATGTAACTATCAACCATCTTTCTAAGATTCAGGTTGAACAGATCGAGATTGGCGTTTGGGTGGAGCTGCACAAATGTTGGCGTATTATAGTTTGACCATTGCTCAGCCATCCTGGAAAAGTTTCTTCTATTTTCCTGTGGCACCAGGATCTTAAAATCAATGCTGGAATTTGACGGGGGAGATTGAATGATACCAGCAACAGAAAATTCCTTGTCACCGCCAATATCGAGGATCACGGTTTTGCCCAGTGGATCCTCTTCTCCAAAATATTTTTCAGCAATCTCAGGGGTGATGACGATGTCAGATTTGTCGCCAAATAACTTTTCTCTATTGCCTGCCACAAGTGGAAATGAGAACATTGCGAAAAAGTCTTTATCGACAAAAGTTATCGGTTCCGTGAATACTTTGTCCTTGTATAGAAACGCTGCCTTCGTATCCGGCGTAAAACGCGTCGCAAATTCTACTTCCGGAAAATCCGTTTTCAACGCATCACGAACTGTCGTTTGCAACCAGCAGTGCTTGCTAAAAGGTTCAGCACTCGGATCCCACGTGTTAAACCACTGCACTTCCAACCGGTACAACGATTCCTTATGCTCCTGAAACTGATCGAAACTTCTTTCGTCCATGATGAAAAGGTAGATCAGGATGCAGAACGCGATGCCAATACTTAAGCCTACGGCATTGATGAACGAATACATCTTGCGTTTCATTATGTTGCGGGACGCGACCTTGATGTAGCTCTGGATCATGATAAATTCGTTTAATGGCGATGAAAATTTATTGCGGATAAGTATCTCTGGTCTGAAGAATCGAACTACGTTCCAAAACATTCGCCTGCTTGCCTTTTTCTGACCAACGTCCTGGCAGTCTGCTTCAAACTGCTCTTCCAAATCGCCTGCTATTCCTTCAAATAGTTCGGAAGGACAAAACCAATTCAGCAAACGAATGGCTATCGCACGATACCTATTCATATTTCAGTGTATCTGCAGGGTTAGTCCGTGCCGTCCTCATAATCTGGAAGCTCATCGTTATGCCTGCGATGAAGAGAATGGTGATCACCGGCAGGGCAAACAAGACCCACTCCAGCGCTATGCGGTAAGCATAGGCTTGTAACCAATCATCCAAAGCAAAATATGCAACGGGTAATGCCAACAGGGACGCTACAACAATGAGCTTAAGGAAATCGACGGACAACAATGAGACTATCCCTGCTGTAGATGCACCCAGGACCTTTCTTATACCGATCTCTTTGGTCCTTTGAATCGCGGTGTAGGAAGAGAGTCCGATAAGTCCAAGACAAGAGATAATAATCGCAAGCACGGCAAATATGTTGACCACATTTCCGAACCGGTCATCATCACGGTATTGCCTGTTATAACGGTCCTTTAGAAAAAAATATGCGAATGAATTTCCGGGAAAGAATTTCTTGTAAACTCCTTCAATCGACGCAAGGGCTTGCTGGGTCTCGGCAGACTTGATCTTGATAGAAGTCCTTGCGTGGGTCGAGTAGGCAGGAAAAAATACGATTGGCTCCATAGGTTTCTTAAGAGATTCCTGGTGATAATTGGCGATCACACCGACGATCGTGCAATCTTCCTTACCCCAAAATGTAAACCTCCTTCCAACGGCATCTTCCGGATTCTTGATACCGAGCAGCTCAATGGCGTTCACGTTCATGACGACATTTCTCACCTGATCCATATCAAAGTTATGGTCGGCTGCTGCAAATGTTCTGCCCGCGAGCACTGAAATATTATAAGTGTCAAAGAAATGGTAATCAACACCTAGAAAGCTCATCGTTACGTTTGACTCAGCAGACTGGTCGGCAAGTCGCACATTGAATGCCCTGCCAAGCCGTGCGCCGGGTATATTAACGGAGGACGTTGCGCTGATCACACCAAGTACGTTGGAAAGTTCCGATTGGTATGATTCCACACGCTGAATGAATGTTGAGTCCCACGGGGTATTATTTGGTGGTTCAACGATTACCGTATTATTAATGTTGATACCCAGATCCGCCTCATTCATATACTTCAGCTGACGTGAAACGATTAGGGTACCAGTGATCAACGCAGCCGACGCCATGAACTGGAACACAACAAGCCCCTTTCGCAGGATGCTTCCTCGTGAGGACCTTTGAAATTTTCCTTTGAGCACGGTGATAGGCTGATACGACGACAATATGAAGGCAGGATAAAAGCCCGATAGGAGAACACCACTAACCAACACGGTGGCAACTACTAGTAATGTCTTTGAATCCATACTTGCGATTACTTTCCAGGGAGAAAGATTACCGCCGACGATTCCATTGAAAGGACCTTGCAGCAATGCCGTCAGCAGCACCGCCAGCGCAAAAGCAAAAAGGCTGATGAGCACAGATTCGAAAATGAACTGCCTTACGAGTTGCCCCTTGAGAGCCCCCATAACTTTGCGTAGTCCAACCTCCTTCGCGCGTTCCAACGCCCGGGATGTGGTAAGGTTGATGTAATTGATCCAGGCTATCAATAAGATAAAAGCGGCAACGATAAGCATGGCCCATACGGCTTTACCACTGGCGGTCTTCGCTATATCATACTCGTAGTCGGAATACAGATGTGCATCCTTCAATGGCTGCAGATAAAACTTCTCGACACTTCCTGAGATCTTATCGCCCTGAAAATGACGTTGGCTGAAATCCTGGAACTTGCTCTCGAGTGCCTTGTAATCCACTCCCGGCTTTAACACCAGATAATGACGCATATCCGACCACGTCCAGCTGTCGTCAGCACCGTGCTCCGCCGGGCTGTACAGGGTTTCATAAGAGATCAGTGCATCAAACTGGATGTGGGAATTTTCTGGAATATCCTTTAAGATCGCGGTCACGGTATAGGGTTGTGGATCGAGACCCCAGTAAATTACCTTACCGACTAAGGTGCTATAGTCTTCTCCTGTGAACTGAAAATACTTTTTTGCCGTCCGCTCTGTAAGTACGACTTTGAAACGTCCCTTCAGCGCATCCTCACGTTTGCCGGCCAATTGTGGAAAATCTAATACATTTAAGAAATGCTCATCGACATAGTGACCATGATCTCCGCGATAATACCGGTCATCAACCTTAAAGTTCAGATCGCCTGCCGGCATTAATCTCGAATAGGACTCTATCTCCGGAAAATCACGCGCCATGGCAGGTCCGATGGTGGGATACATGATCGTTCCGTGCTGGATTAACTTGCCATGTTGAAAGCGATCGTTGGTAACGCGATAAGTGCGTTCGAATTTTTCGTGGAATTTGTCATAGCTCAGCTCGAACATCACAAACTGGACGATCAGTAGGCAGGCGGACAAGCCAATGCCTAATCCAATAATATTAATAGCGGAAAACACCTTGTTCTTCAGAACATTTCTGAAAGCGATGGTAAGATAATTTCTGAACATAGCCGTTGCGATGAGTTGAATCCTGAAACTGTTTCTAAACAATATGGATGGCCTGAAGAACCGGAACACATTTAACCAAAATCTTCTGCGCGCCAATTTGTACCCAACCTTTTCTCCGTCGCTGTAAAATTCTTCAAGCAGATCTCCCTCTACACTTTCTTGCAAGGCAACCGGACAAAACCACGATAGTACCCGCAGTGCCTGCCGGGGTGGATCATGTGGGTTGCTCTTCATTTTCACTCAACTATTCCTGCTTCAGTTGTGAGGCAGGATTGATCCTGGCTGTTGAAAGCGATCGCAAACTGACGGTAAACAAAGCAAGCCCGAGCGTCAATGCGCCTGAGAAAAGAAAAACGCTCCACTTCACATCAATATGATTGGGATACTGTTCCAGAAATTTATTCATCACATACCATCCAATCGGCACACCGATAACAAACGCTACGATGACCAACACAATAAAGTCTTTCGAGAGCAATGTCATCAGGTTGGCCATTGACGCTCCCAGCACCTTGCGAATGCTGATCTCTTTACTTCTTCTGGCGCACACGAATGACACAAGCGCGAACAATCCCATGCAACCAATCGCGATCCCTACGATGGCGAACACCATAATGAAATTGGACAGCTTTTGTTCGTCTGTGTAAAATTTGTCGAGTTGGTCAGAAAGTATGCTGTACTCAAAAAAGTAATCCGGATGCAGTGCTGACCAGACCTGGCTGGTGTGCAGTAAGGCATCGGCCGTTTTACCAGGCTCGATCTTTATCTGAGCCTGCTGGAAATTCCACTTTCCATAAATGTAAAGGTGCGGCGGCACTGTGCTCTTAAGACCTTGCGAATGATAATCCCTAATGACACCTATAACGGTCACAGTATTGCTTCCCCAATATATCAGTTTCTCACCAAGGGCATCTTCGACATTTTTAAAGCCCATCTCGTGCGCCGCCTTTTCGTTGATGAGTGCCAACTGTGAGGTATCAGCGGGAATAAAATTTCTGCCCGCCAATAGCGGCACGTTATAGAGGGACAAATATTCCGGATCAATCCATTGCAACCGGAAGGTTTCCTCGCCATTTAGAATACCCGGATGCTTCGTTCCGCCCCACCAATGATTTCTGTCAGAGGCCGGAGATGCTAAACCAAAGGCTACCTGCTTGATCTCGGGATGTTGCAACAACTGTTGTTTGAATCGTTCCTGCAGCAACACACTATCTCTATATGGCATGGCTACAGTAAGGATGTTTTCCCTTGTAAAACCAAGGTCGGTTTTCATGAAGAAGCGGATCTGTTGGATCCCGATAACCATGCAGATTATCATCACCTGCGCGATGGTAAACTGCACTATGACCAGAGACTTACGCAACGAAATCTTTGTGCCTGAAAGAACGGAACCCTGGTTGCGAAATATGGAAACAGGTTTAAATCCTGAAAGGATAAGTGCTGGATAAAATCCAGCAAGGATCGTAACGATTCCAACCAGCCCTGCGAGATAAGAGACAGTTGCCGCATCCCAAACCTTTCCGAAGTTAACCTGGGTGTTGAAAAAGTGATCTGCATAAGGAAGCAATAAACTCGCGAACCCGCAGGCCAAACAAACGGATAGTGAAACCATCACAGCGGTCTCAGTAAAGAATTGAATTACGATGGAGAAGCGGGAGCCTCCCATAACTTTTCTTATTCCAATTTCCTTACTGCGGACAAGGGCCTGAGCAGTAGCCAGGTTGACAAAGTTAATTGATGCTATAAGAACAAGGAATCCTGCGATGCTCATCAATACGGTGAGCATCCATTTTGGTATTACATAATTAAACGTATCCGTATCAGGATCGAAGTGGGTTTCTGTAATCGGTAGAAGGTCGAATCGGACGTATTGTGAGACATCCTTATGCGTTCGCAATAGGTCGTTAAACTTAGCCTCCACCACCTTTGCATTGGCGCCAGGCTTCAGCATCACGTATCCGTGAAACCACGAATCACCCCCATCCCAGTAGTCCTCCCGTTGGTAGTCATCCTGATATTTCACCAGGGTTTCATAGGACATGAACATCCCAAACTGAAATTCTGACTGGACGGGGAGCTTGGCGATAATTCCACTGACTGTAAGGTCCAATTGGTTGTCATATCGGATCACCTTGCCAATCGGATCGTCCCCGTGAAACAACTTCTTTGCCGTGGGTTCGTCCAGTACGACCTGGAAAGGCTGGGCTAACGATTGGGCTACCGATCCATTTATCCAATGAACGTCAATCATCTTCAGGAACTCTGGGTGAATAAACGCGCCAGCATCAGGCTTGACGCTCTCGTTTCCTACGCGGATAACCCTGGGCGTCCATCCATAAACGGTGGCGACGCTCTCTACCTCGGGAACCTGTTCCCGCAGCGCTTTGATCGCTCCCTGGGGAACGTGTGAGCCGTCTTCCCCAAATTTGTCATGGCTCTTGATCTGGTACAACCTGGACGCTCCACTGTGATAACCGTCGAAACTATACTCAAACCTTACGATCATGAGCAGAATAATCGCCACAGACAGGCCTAGCGTAAGGCCAACAATATTTACTGTTGAATAGGCGCGGTTTCGTAGAAGACTCCTCCAGGCAACCGTTAGAAAATTCTTTAGCATGTCCGCTTGTATCACGTTAATCGAAAACTTATTTCTCAACAAAATCCCAGGTCTGAAGAATGTAAATACACGCCACCATAACCTTCGACCGGCACGATTAGCACCGACTTGCCGACAGTCTATATAATACTGTTCAATGATATCTCCTTCAATTCCCTCATAGAGCGTTGCCGGGCACACCCAGGACAATATCCTCAGCGCCGCGCCGGCCAGATCGTCGTTAAGCACTGCCAAACTTTAATTGCGGTATCAATTTCCAAAGATCCATGCGAGATTCTTTCATGACACGCAATGTTGCCATGCCAGCGTTGGTGATCGTAAAGATGCGCTTGCGTCTGCCTCCCCTGGCATTCGTTGACCCGCCCATCTGCGATTTGATCAAACCCTTGTCTTCCAACCGGTACAGCGTTACGTGGACGGCACTGAGGTTGGAATCTCTACCGATGCGTTCACGGATCTCATTGACGATTGCATTTCCGTATGCTTCATCTTTGAGAATTCCTACCATGGTAAGTACCAGCTCTTCAAATTCCCCAAGGTATTCTTTCGGCATTTGTATAATGTTTGTTAAACAAATCTAACGAATTAGTATACATTTTGTTAAACAAATCAAGGAAAATTTAAAAAAAGGGCTTTACACCTGGTTGATGCTGAAGCTTTTGAATACTTGTGAAACCGTATCCTTCGTATCCGCCATCAGCAGCAGATGATCAAAAGGCCTGATTTCGGTTTCACCATTCGCTGTTATGTATTTTCCGTCCCTATGAATGAGAACAATCAGCGCATTTTTGGGGAGATCAAGCTGCATCACAGCCTTACCAATCGCCGGGGATGTTGCCGGAATATCCAACTCGATAAGTTCCGACCTGAAATCATCCTTCATCTCAAAATCAAGCGGAAACTTGCGCTTGATCTTCTCCGGTACGCTGACGTGAAGCCAACGGGCAACCATAGGCAGCGTGGTGCCTTGCAACAAGACCGATGAGACTGAAATGAAAAATACCAGATTGAATATGTCCTTCGCCACGTGGATCCCCGCTAATAGCGGATAGGTTGCGAAAATAATGGGGACAGCACCCCGCAATCCTACCCACGACAGGAAGAGTTTCTTTCTGATATTTAGATCCTTAAAGAAAATCAGTGAAGTAAGCACTGCCATGGGGCGTGCGATGAAGATGAGAAATAATGCTATCAATACGCCGGGTCCCAACACCGGTACGATCTCATGTGGAAACACCAGTAGCCCGAGGGTAAGGAACATGACGATCTGCATAAGCCAGGCCTGACCATCATAGAATCTAATGAGACTCTTCTTGTGAAGAAAATTATTGTTGCCAAGGATGAGACCTGAAATGTAAACCGACAGGAATCCGTTGCCACCGATAAAATCCGTAAAGGAAAACGTAAAAAAGACCAGGGATAAGATTAGTACAGGATAGAGTCCGTCAATGTCCAATTTGATCCGGTTAATGATGAACAGCATCACGCGACCAAAACAATATCCCACCAATCCACCCAACACCATGCTCTTAAGGAATTTGGGAATCAATGCCACCATCGACGCTTCGGGATCGGCTATGAGGTAGATCAGGCTTACGGTGAGAAAATAGGCCATCGGGTCATTGCTTCCACTTTCCAACTCCAGGGTTGGACGCAAATTACCCTTAAGGCCGACGCGTCTCGACCGCAGAATCGAAAAAACGGCCGCTGCATCTGTAGAAGAAACAATGGTCCCCAGCAGCATTCCTTCCACCCATGAATACCCTAACAAATAGGAAGTGAAAAGCCCCACGGAAATTGCAGTTATCAGTACGCCCAACGTCGCCAGCGATATACCTTGCCAAAGCACTGGTCGTATACTCTCCCATTTCGTTTCAAGGCCACCAGAGAATAATATGAAATTCAGCGCTACGACGCCAAGTAACTGCGCGATCTTGTAATCGTTAAAGAAAATCCCACCGGGGCCATCAGATCCTGCCAGCATTCCTATAACCAAAAAAAGGATCAGGGAGGGTATGCCTAGTTTGAAGGAAGTCTTACTGGATATTATGCTGAGGAAGAGCAGCAACGATCCAAGCAGTAAAACATTTTCAGCAGATAATGTCATTCGATGATCCGGAATTACTAGGATCATCAAGATACCAATTTTGGTTGTAAAAGCCGGAACCATCATCGGTTCCGGCGTAAATTCTGAAATCCGATTTTATGGTGCCGTTACTTCGATTGAAATAAAGGACACTTGACCATAAAGGCGACGAGCGAAAGTCTTCTTGAATCGTTAGGCTACTTCGACAAAAATGCCGAAAGCATCCAATGATGTTTTTCTATCGTATTAATAAAAACTTTTACCAACTCTTCTGTCCCAGAGTCATTTTGACGGGCCGCCACTTCGACAACAGCAAACATATGTTCTAGTAGAATATTATAGTCACTCAGTACATCACGGACCATCAGATCGGATGACAGGGTCGACGTCGTTTCTTTGATCTCAGAAACTTCAAGATATTCTTTCAATGTGCTCAAAGGTGTCTCCTGAAATATTCTTATCCGTTCTGCAATGTCGTCGATGAACTTGCGCGCTTCATTGTATTGCATCTCAAATTGTTCATGGAGGTCAAAGAAATCCGATCCTTTTACATTCCAATGATAATTCCGCAGTTTCTGATAGTGGACTGAGTAGTTAGCAAGCAACCCATTTAATACCCTTGAGATGTCTTCGGTTTCTTTAGCCGACCAACCCATTTTGAAGGGTTTGGACTTTGCCATGCGTGTATCAAGTTGTGTTTGTGGAACGTTTGCAACGTCCTCTGCCTGTTCGTTTTTTTTCATGTTTTAAGGATATGTCCTTTTATTCCTTATGAGAGATTCAATAATTATTCCATCCTCCATGCGCGTTTATTGTTGAATCTAATGCCCTTTATGTAGCGGTGGTAGAAAATGTTGCTTCAAGTGTAGAAAGTTTTCACATATGTGAGCTCAATTGCCGGTATCAGCCCCGCTATAATGAGGATGGCATGGTTTTTAAGTTATATCGGTGAGATAAACTCTTGTAACGATGAAAAACGTCATCATTCTGATTAATATGTGTATTGTACTCCTGGTCATGTCAATAGCAACCGTTAGAGAGAGTTCAACGGCCAGCGTTGCAGATGCAAGTTCAGTAAAACAGGTAAGTCTTAGCAGCGGGGTTTCCGGGAAAATGTTCCCCGTCAGTGGCACGTCTACAGAGGGTGCTTTTACGCCCTCAAATTCAATAGCAGAATTCGTATTTGACATTTCTGAGGCAAGGATCATGGACCGGGAGGAAGGCAGGCTGGCTGAGCAACGCGCTACATCGCGCGCGCTTAAAGACTATGGCGCGTTGATGGTTAAAGATCAAACCAATATGCTAAAGGATCTCAGTTCGATAGCCAACCGGAAAAAACTTACCGTTGCTACCGTTTTGGGAGAACAGAAAACTGATGGCCTTTCCGACCTTCATCAACTTCACGGAAAAAACTTTGATAAGAAGTTTGTCAAAATGATGATCATCGATCATAAGCGCGACATCAAAACGCTGGAAAAGGCAACCACCTCAAAAGATGCGGACATTCAGGTTTTCGCGACGAAATATTTGCCCGTGGTTAAAAGCCACCTTGCAAAGATCCAGACCATCAGAGAAAGCATGGACTAGGGAAGGTATTTGGAAAGTACCTTAAACCAAATATCGTATCCCTTTTTATTCATGTGGAGATTGTCTTGCAGAAAGATATCATCCCTCACCTTTCCCTTTGCATCAAGTGCTGGGTTCCATACGTCGATGTAGGTAACCCCTTTCTTTCCGCTCCAACCCTTTAAGGCATTGTTAAAAGCAATGTACTTGTCCTTTAAGCCCCACCGCGCGACACTTGGCTTTGCTGAAATGAAATATACCTGTGTACCCGAGGGAAGCTTCGTTCTTATCTTATTCAAAAGACTATCGGCCGATCCGAGGATCTGATCCTGCGTTCTTCCCGCAGCCAGGTCGTTGTCTCCCTCATAGATGAATATTTTGGAAGGTTTTAGGAGCAAAATAAGTTCGTCAGCATAGTATAAAAGGTCCGTCATCTGCGATCCACCAAAGCCCCGGTTAACAACATTGTACGCCGGGAAGTAAGAATTGATATCGGTCCACATCTTGATGGTCGAGCTTCCAGTGAAGAGGACGATGTTCTTCTTATCCTTTGGCGGTTTGGCCGCGAGGTCTGCGACTTCAGCTTTAAATTGGGTTGGCTGTGCATTGAGGTGCTCCTGTTGAAAGAGCAATAGAACACAAGAGACGAAAAGAACAGTCCGAAAGGTCATAAGCGTTGGTCATTCAAGTTATAAAATCGATCGGTAAAAGGACGTCAAATTACATCAACGGGTGAGATTTTGCGGCCTATGGAGGGTGCCAGGATCAAGCAAAAAGATCGGAGCTCAGGTATCGATCGCCCCTATCGCAAATAATGAACACAATCAAGCCATGGTCTATCTCATTAGCAAGTTTTAACGCGGCACTCAACGCACCACCGCTGCTCATTCCTGCAAGAATTCCCTCCTCCCTGGCAAGACGGCGCGTCATCGAGCGGGCATCTTCTTCGCGCACATCCATCGTGCGGTCTACACGCGATGCATCGAATATCTTTGGTAAAAATTCAGGTGACCAACGGCGGATACCTGGAATGCAGGATCCATCTGTCGGTTGTGTGCCAATGATTTGTACTGCAGGATTTTTTTCTTTCAGATACCTTGAAACACCCATGATCGTTCCGGTGGTACCCATGGCCGATACGAAATGGGTAACCTTCCCATCCGTGTCACGCCAAATTTCGGGACCCGTGGTTTTATAGTGCATACCGTAATTGTCGGCATTCGCGAACTGATCGAGCATGAAATAACCTTCCTTGCGCGACATTTCCTCAGCCAGTTCCCGTGAATATTCTATCGTGCGTGCCGAAGGTGTCAGGATAACGCTGGCGCCATACGCCTCCATGGATAGCACTCGCTCCCTGGTTGAGTTGTCCGGCATGACCAAGGTCATTTTAAGGCCCATAAGTTGTGCGATCATTGCCAATGCTATGCCGGTGTTTCCGCTGGTTGCTTCGACCAGTCGATCGCCCTTCTTTATCGTGCCACGGCTTAGCGCTCCGGTGATCATACCATAGGCCGCCCGGTCCTTTACGCTGCCTCCGGGATTATTGCCCTCCAGCTTACCAAAAAGCGTAACATTCTTATTAACCGGAATGTGCTGGAGTTCCACCAGTGGTGTATTTCCTATTAGTTCAACTAGCTTCATGGGTGTTTGATCGTGGGTAGCCTTTAAACTTACACACCCTCTTTAAAGATGACCAGGTCAATTTCATGGGTGTTACCATTATACATTTTAGCCTGGTAATATATTTTCGAATTGGGCGGGATGCTGCTTGTCAGCCAAACATTGCCACCGACGACGCTATTGTGGCCGATCACTGTGTCGCCACCGAGGATCGTTGCTCCGGCATAAACCACGACATGATCCTCCAATGTAGGATGGCGCTTTTTCTCCGCGTCTTCCTTATTTACGCTGAGGGCGCCCAGTGTAACACCTTGATATATCTTAACATAATTGCCGATGACGGAGGTTTCGCCAATAACAACTCCGGTTCCGTGGTCGATGCAGAAATGAGAACCAATTCTAGCTCCTGGATGAATATCTATCCCTGTCCGGCTGTGTGCGTGTTCGGTGATGATCCTTGGAATTCCCTGAACGCCCAGCAACTGTAGCTGATTTGCTATTCTGTAAGCGGCAATGGCGTAAAAACCTGGGTATGTTCTTACAATTTCGTCACGGCTTTTTGCTGCAGGATCTCCTTCGTACATCGCCGTGATATCCAGCTCCAACAAATCATATACGGCAGGCAGAGCATCAAAGAACTTCTGTCGAAGCTGCGCGGGATTTGCAGCACCGCGGGTTGGATTATGCCGCAGTATTCGCTCGAGCTCTTTTTCTAGTTTTTCAATTAACTGCTCAAATTCCAACGCTGATAAAGAAGCCAGCTGCGCAAAGTCGGCAAAGAGGGCTCCAAGCAATTCAACATAAAATGCGGAAACCTCGGAGGGAGCCGGACAAGTGGGGCATGTCTGGTGTGATTGATAGAGTCGATTGGTGAAATCCTTATCCATAATCCTAAAATTGAATATTGGCGGGTTAGGTTCCTTGATGCTTAAAATAGGTTCATTTGGAACAATATCGCAAATCAGAAAGGTGGCAAGCTTCGGTTCAGCGGCGGACAGCCTGGCCTAGCTGGAAATACGATAGTTCTTTGAACGCAAGGGTTGCAAGATCGTTGCCTTCCGGGTCCTGACCTTAAATCGCACAGATCAAATCAACATGAATACGGCCGCCACCAACGTCATTGCTATGATGAACCAGCGATACATTTGCTCAGACAATTTGCGCACAATGACAATTCCCAGGTACGCCCCTAGCACGATGACTGGTAATGTTGATATTGCCAGTAAGACTGTGTTTAGATCGATCGTGTGCCAGGCAAAGACATGAAAAGGTACTTTAAACCAATTCGTTGCCATAAAAAACCAGGCCGTTGTGCCTATAAAAGCATTCTTTGGCAGCCTCATGGATAGGAAGTATACGGCCATTACCGTTCCGGCCAGGTTGCCTACCATTGAGGTAAAGCCACCCAGGATCCCAGATGCAATACCAAAGCTCTTATTCTGCGGAACTTCATCCTTGTGTCCCCGCTCCAACCACATCATCACTATGACACTCAACAATATGACAATCGCCATGATGACCTTGAAGACCTTATCATCGATGTAGGATCCTACAACGGTGCCGAGGACAACACCAACGGCGGCCCAGGGAAAAAGAATCCTAAGATGATCCCATGAAGCATGACGGTGATAATACCATACACCAAGAACATCGGCTAACACCAGAATCGGAAGCATGACTCCACTTGATTTCTGCCCTCCGAAAATTGTGGCCAGCAATGGGACGGACAACATACCGGCGCCATGAACACCGGTCTTCGACATGCCAGTAAGTAGACCAACCGTTAGTACTATCAACAGTTGAACGTAAGAGAGGTGAAAAGAAAATAACGAGATCAAGGGTGGGGCGCGCTAAAGCGACTTAATCACTTTCCACATTTCTTCCGCTACCAGCTGATTTCCTTTCTCGTTAAGGTGAACCCTATCTGAAGTTAAAATACCGGACTCTTTGTTCTCCGTATTTGACTTAAGGTTGTAGTCAAGAAAGACCTTCCTTAGATCTACCAATGGAAGCTTATTAGTTTTGGCCAGTTCGCGTATGATGTTGGAGTATCTATTGAGATCGCCGTCAAGTTCATTGCTGAAATCCGTGCGCTCCCCAATGGCAGCCGGAGTGCACAATACAACTTTGATATTATTCGCCAGCAATTTCTTGATCAGCGCAGCGTAAAACTTCTCAAATTTGTCTGCGTCGGTACCTGTTCCAAATGTGCGTTTGTGCCAAACATCATTTACCCCAACGTATATTACAACCACATCCGGTTTCTTGGCCAGCACATCATCATCCATTCTGAGATAAAGATCGTAGACCTTGTTCCCTCCTATTCCAGCACCAATAAATTCAAATTGATCTGCGGCTTTATCAGTTGTTGCCAATTCCCCGACCCTGACAATGTATCCACCGGGATTAACGCCAGCTTGAGTAATAGAGTCACCAAAGAAGATCACTTTCTTTTTTTGCACAGTCGTAAATGATGTGAGCAACAAGATCAATCCTGCCGGTAGTAGCCATTGAAATTTTTTCATAATTAATTCTTCGTGTGGCTAAATATAACAAAGTCCCGGATATCTGAGTTCTGGCGCAAGTCTTCCTTGATGATCTTTCGAACGTGTACACTGTCCGGGAGACTTGTGACTAGGATGGGGCAGTCTTCAGACTGCAGAATGGCCTGGCTAAGTCTGAAGACTTAGCGCATGAAAGGCACAAGTCTCCCGGCGTGTTCGAATAACTTAACGATTATCGAGGAAGACTTGCGCCAGTGGCGGATGGTACGCAAGGCACCTATTGAGATCGCGGCAGTCTAGAATTTGCCAAACTTAAAGGTCGCGTTGTACGAGAGATCGCTCAGGCTATTGTCAGTCAAACCTCTGGCATCGCTTCCGAACGCCGCGCGGTAGGATATGCCAGGGCTAAACCGCATCCATTTGGTCAGATTGACCTCAACCATCACACCAGGCTCGGCCACGAAGAAAAAATTATCATCTTCGGTTCCGTTCCAATCGTGTTCATGATGGTCACCGTGGTCCCAATCCTGTCTTTGATACTGTGCTGTATAGCCCGCACCCGAAAACAAGCTGACAGCAACATGAACTGCCTGACTGGAAGCAATCACGTATTCCGTGACCATTCCAAATTGTGTGTACATATAGCTGTCCTTTAAAGGATCGATGCGGTACTGCGCAGGTATTTGAATGGTATTGGTCAGCGCAGCAGCGCCTAAGCCAATCATAAAATTATGGTTAACAAACCAACCACCATAAACACCGGCGAGGTTAGCAAATTCTCCATTGATGGTGGTGAACTTGTTGGTAATCGCACCGTATCCACCGCTGGCTTTAGCATGCCCTTTGAATAAAGTATTCACCTGGTATTCATCCTCACGTTTTGAGTTAGTGCTCTCCTGCGCCAGCAACTCAGTTGTTGTCAGGAGCAGCGCCATTACGATTAAGCCTTTGAATTGATTTTGCATGGGTTTTATTGTTTTTGCACCTTAGACAACCCGGTGGCGCGCCACCCCTATTCGTTATACGAATTTAATTTAAAATTGGTCACCCCGATAGCAGCGACACGCTGGTAAAATTCGCCAACGATAAACCATTTCCCGCAACACATACTTGCCTTAAAAATTGGGGATAACCCTTCAAATGATGTCAAATTGAAAGAAAATGCCTTTCAAGCGCCAATGCCACACCATCCTCGCGGCTGGTCTCCGTTATTTCCCGGGCAACTTCCTTTACTTCGCTTCGGGCATTTCCAACTGCGATCCCCCACCCTACGGATCGGACCATCTCAATGTCGTTATAGTTGTCGCCAAAGGCCATAACATCCGACATGTCGACATGAAAAACGCGGTCCATCAGGGCGCGCAATGCCGTGGCCTTTGATACTTGCCTGGCGGCGAGCTCTAGGTAGGTGGACTTGGAACGGTAAATGTGTATGTCAGCAGAAAAATGAGTATGGAGTTCAATGTATAACCGTTGAATGTTCTCTTCGGTACCCATGCACATTACTTTGTGTGCGCCATTCCCTTCTTCGTCCCAACGCTGAATTACATCATCAAAGGCCATCACGGTGGGGCTGACCTTCGTCCCCATTTCTTCTTTGGCTGCCCACTTGTCAAGTGACTGCACAAACCAACTGTTGTCTGCATATAGACTGATATGGACCGGGATACCTGCGGACAGTTCTAAAATTCTCCTGCACACGTGCAGGGGGATCTGAACAGAATCGTTGATTGTGGATACCTTATCGTCATTGTCCATATAACAAGTGAGTCCTCCGTTGTAACAGATCATTGGGTGATTTGTTAGTCCCAATTGTTTTTGAAGGTGTCGCATGGCGGATGGCATCCGTGACGAGGCAAAAACAACAGGAACCGTGTGACGTATCTGCTGGATCGCCGCTATGGTGCGTTGGGATAGTTCCC
>Ga0193753_10001156_pt1 | contig 23105 bp, 21 predicted proteins | sample H1c2metaG_FD_144925 | JGI IMG/M metagenome (GOLD analysis project Ga0193753, IMG submission 144925) | Soil microbial communities from a riparian zone of the East river system, Colorado, United States - H1c2 | ecosystem: Environmental > Terrestrial > Soil > Riparian zone | place: USA: East... | reverse complement strand
TATTCGATTCTCGCGAAAATCTTGACCGAATCGCCGCCACCGCTCGGCTCCGTGCAGCCTGCGGTGCCGGAAGGCGTTGCGCGGGTCGTTGCGCGCGCCATGTCGAAAACGCGCGACCTACGCTATCCGACGATGGCGGCCCTCGTGGCGGAGCTCGCGCCCTTCGCAGATGCGCCAGACGAGCCAGAGCTGCCGCTCATGCCCGATGTACCCCAACGATCGAGGGCTTGATCGCGAAAGAAAGGATTGTCGCCATGCAGATCAACGGGATTGCTCACGTCCAACTCTCGGTGAGCGATTTGTCGCGAAGTCGGGAGTTCTACAAGAAGCTTTTCGCCTTCTTCGAGTTGGCCGTTATTTTCGACGACCCAACCACATTTTACGGCGTGGGCGGCAAAACGGGCATCGTCATCACGCGAGCGGATCCCGCGTGCGCCGGCGAAGGGTTCAACCAGCGCCGCGTGGGACTCCACCACCTTTGCTTTCGCCTGCGGAGCCGCGAGGACGTCGACACGCTCCACGCCTTTCTCGTGGAAATGGGCGCGCGCATCGTTCACGAGCCCGAAGACGGGCCGTGGGCCGAAGGATACTATTCGGTGCTCTTCGAAGACCCCGATGGCATCCGCCTCGAAGGAAATTACGTACCCGGGAAAGGAAATCTGGACCCGAACGTCAAACTGCCATTGCGCGTTCCTTCGTAGTCATTGCCAATCATTGCCAGTGGCGCGTCTATCCGGGTGCGGGTTCGCGCAGCACGGTGAGGATCGGCCGCGCGCTCGTGAGCGACGCCTCGAAGAGCGAGAGCTGCTCGGGATCGGCGAACGTTGCGGCAAAGTCCTCCGGTGCGAGGGCGCGCACCAGGCGTGCGGCGAACGTCTCGCGTAGGAGACGAACATAGAACTCGACGTCGTAATTGCGCGGATCGGGCCCTTGGTCGTTCTCGCGATCGTCGTCGGCATCGGGGTCGGGAAGAAGCGCCGCCCGGCCGCCGGTCGCTCGGTACACGCGTACGCGTTCGCCCGCGCTCCATTCCGTTCGACCGCTTGCGAGCACGGCCTCGTACGACAGCTCGCGCCGCTGAAGGCGCGTCGCGGCGTATTGCGACGACGACTTCGTCAAACGGACCCGCGCCGCGACCTCGAACGTGGCGATGGCGCGCCTTCGCAGTCCGTCGACGGTCGCAACGTACGCGTCGCGCACGCCGGCAACGTCCCCGCCGAGAAGCGCGCGTAGCGCGCGCCGCAGAAAATCCTCCCCGAACGGTTCCGCGCGGCTCGAACGAAATGCGACGCCGCGTAGGATGAGGGGGCCCGCATACGGCTGAAGCGCGTAGTTCTTTGGTTCGTGCGAGAGCATGGCCGCATAGCGTCCCTCGAACTCGAGCTGCACGCGCTGCGGCAGCAAGGCGGCGACCTCCGAGACGACCCGCCGTTCATCGGCCTCTTGAAAACGCTCCGGCACGGCGAAGTACACGCCGTCCGTATCGGCTTCGAGCAACGTCACCCCGCGGGCATCGAGTTCGCGGCACATGAGGTCTAAAACCTCGCGGCCCCGGCGCGTCACCTCGTTGGCCGCGTGCACGTCGGCGAACCGGGTGAGCGACGACGCGCCCATGTAGCCGTACGCGGAGTTGACCACGATCTTCATCGCAGCCGATAGCGCCTCGTGCGTGTAACGCTCGGTGGAGCCTGGTGCGTACGCACGGGCCTTCGCCTTGGCGTCGAGCCGGCGCTCGACGAGCCGGTCGACCAGTGCGAGAAGAGCGCCGAGTCGATCGCGCCGTGGGCCGATTCGGTATTGACGCATCAAGGACGGATAGAGGCTTGCCACGTCGGCCTTGACCACCCGCTGCGCGACGCCGGTGGCGAACAAGTGGAGCGCGGCACCTTGATGCTGCGTGCCGTCGCTTGCCTGATGCGTCGGAAGGGCGGCGCCCGCGCGCAAGTACGCGCGCACGAGGAGCGGATCGAGCACGCCCGTGGCAGGTCCCGCGTCCGCGAGCCGTTCGTAACGACGCGGCGCCATCCGAGCGAGCGCGAAGGCCGCGCCGCCCAGTAGGCGCGCCACGCCGGCGGCTTCTCGCACGTCATCCTCGGCGTAGCGCCGCACCCGTTCGGGATCGCGCCGAAAGACTTCGTACACGCGCGCGCCGGAAATGTACTCGCGTGCCGGCCCCGCGAGTCCAAAGTGCCGCGCGACGGCCTTGAGCCCGTGACCGGGCAGCTCGCGGGTCGAGAAATCGTGGCGCCTCACCGCATCCATGCTGTCGATCAATTCGCGTCCGGGCACGGTGTAACGAATGCGGCGCAGTGAGTCTCCCGCGGGGCCGCTGCCTCGCCCGAGCGATGCACCGCGCGCCGCAGGACGCTGCCGCAGCCCGGGCCCACCCCCGCGCCCCAACGAGAGCACCACCCCGAGCCGCCGCGCACGGTGGGCGAGGAACGGCAGATCGAAGCCGTGCAAATTGTGATTTTCGATGACGTCCGGATCCAACGCGTGCACGCGTGCCTCGAAGCGACGGATCAGGTCCGCTTCGGCCGCGCTGCTCTCCCCGCCGGCCTGAAGGACCTCCGTGCTTCCACCTGGATCGCGCAGCGCAATGAGAAAAATGCGTTCACGCTCCGGATCGAGGCCCGTCGTCTCCAGATCGAATTGCATGCGGCGAAGCTCGTCGAAGTCGAGATCGCGAAAGTACGTACGCCCCGACGCCGTCAAATATTGCTCCTCTGGCGGCAGCGAAAGAACTTGGTCCGCGCCGATCTCGCGCACGTGGTCCATCGCCCGTCCCAGGCGCCGGCTCGCCCCGTGGAGCACCGCCTTCGCCAGTGCGCGCCCGTCGTGCGCGCGAACCAGGTACCGAAGCGCGCCAGGTCCGTCGAGCGGCTCGTACGTCACGCGGTTCGGAAGAGCGTCGCCCGCTTCGCGCTGAAGACTCGAGCCGAGGTGCGCCAGATCGTCCAACGATGCCAGGAGGAGCCACGGCCGAAAGCGCACGTCTTCGCGCACCAGCTCCCGCGTCCCCGGCAATCGGCGCCAAACGAACGCGCGCCCGTCCGGCTCCGCCCACACAGAGACAATCCCCGGCGTGGCATCCCAGCCCCAAAGCCACTCGTCCTCGAGCGCGCTCACGAAACGCCGCGATCCGTCGTCAAGGGGCGCCCAGCTTGCTAGCGCGACGCGATTCACGTCTCGAAGTCCGCCCGTCGATGGAGCAGTATCGCAGCGTGCTGGCTCTTTCGTCGTCTCGTCTGCCTCGCATGTCGGGTTGGTCCTCGTCACCGGGTCGCTTGCCCGCACCGGTGCTCTTCGTTCTTAGCGGACTGTCGCTTTATGTGGGGGCTGCGCTTGCCGTAAACTTGTTTCAAGAGCTCAGACCATCCGCAGTGGCGTGGCTGCGCATCTTCGGTTCGGCCGTTGTCTTGCTCGCGTGGCGGCGGCCCCGCGTTGGATCGTGGAGTCGCCGGAGATGGCTCCTCGCAAGCGTCTTTGGGGTCGTCACGGCGGTGATGAACCTGACCTTTTACGAAGCGGTCGCTCGCATCCCGCTCGGGACGGCCGTATCGATCGAATTTGCCGGCCCCGTTGCGGTCGCGGCCTTTGGCTCACGCACGCGTCGCGACTTCGCGGCCCTCGGCCTCGTCGCCCTCGGTGTGGTGCTCATCGCGAAAGTCGAATGGCGCTCGAGCCCGATGGGACTGCTTCTCATTGGCATTGCCGCCGCCCTTTGGGCCGGTTACATCGTGCTCGGAAAGCGCGTGGCCAGCAGCGGCAGCGGCATCGACGATCTCGCCGTCGGGGCAGGGATTGCGACCTTGCTCCTCTCGCCGCTCCTACTCTGGACCGGCCCCGTGTGGTCTTCCGGGCGACTCTTGGTGCTGGGCGTCGGCGTGGGCGTTCTCTCCAGCGTCATCCCGTACGCCCTGGATCAGGTGGTCCTTGCGCGCGTTGGCCGAGCCAGGTTCGCGCTACTACTCGCCTTGTTGCCGCTGACGGCGAGCTTCATCGGGGTCGTGATTCTGAGGCAGATCCCGCATATCACTGAAGCGCTGGGGGCTATGGCCATCATCGCGGGTGTCGTTCTACGCTCGCGGGTTTCCGCGGCGGGCGACCACGTCTAGTCCCTCACACGTGGAATCGTTTGGCGTAAAGTGCGCCATCCCAATGTCGGACCAAGAGCATTCGACGTCGCATATCCTCCAGTCTCTCGTTGTCAATCTGATCATCGCGGCCACCAAAGGCGTGGCGGCGGTGTTTACGAAGTCGGGGGCCATGCTCGCGGAGGCACTCCATTCGAGTGCGGACTGCCTGAACCAACTCTTCCTTCTCATTGGCGTGAAGCAGGCGCGAAGGAAACCCGACCCATCGCATCCGCTCGGCTACGGAAGGGCGACGTATTTTTGGTCCTTCCTCGTCGCCCTGATGCTCTTTACCGGCGGCGGCGTCTTTTCGATCTACGAAGGCATTCACAAGCTCGCCGAGCCGGAAGCCGTCGAACGCGTCTGGCTCGGCATTGCCATTCTCCTCTTTTCACTTCTTCTCGAGGGCTGGTCGACGTTTTCCAACGTTCGCGATCTCAACGCGCGCCGTGGCGCGACGCCGTTTTGGCAATACCTTCGCACCACCAAAGATGCCGATCTCGTCGTCGTCTTCGGCGAAAACTCGGCGGCTTCGTTGGGCCTCGTCTTCGCGCTTGCCGCGTTGGTGTTGGCCGCGGTGACCGGAGACGGCCGATGGGACGGCGCGGGCAGCCTTCTCGTCGGATTGGTCCTCGTCGCCGTCGCGATCTTTCTCGCGACCGAGATCAAATCGCTCCTGCTCGGCGAGTCGGCCGCTCCCGAAGTCGAGCGTGCCGTTCGCCAGGTGGCAGGCGAGACGCACGAGATCGACCGCGTCCTTTCGCTCATCACCCTGCAGCAAGGGCCCGGCGAAGTGCTCGTCGCCGTCAAATTGGCGTTTGCCTACAAGGTCGACATCGATGCCGCCTGCGCCACCATCAACGGCTTCGAAGAGCGGCTTCGCGAGCTCCGTCCGGACGTCCGCTGGTGTTTCGTCGAGCCCGATCTTCCGCGCATCGCCTCGTCACGCTCCGTTACGGGCGTCGGCGCGTAACCCAAATCCGAATGCGCGCGACGAACACCTCCTTGCCCTCCGGATCCGTCACGTGAACCGGTACGACGACGTCTTGCTTGTCGAGCAGCGGCTCGGGAAGATCGAGGGTCGCGGTTGCGCGCATGCGGCCCTTCGCCTTGGCCAGATATTCCGTCTCCATGCTCTTGGGGATCCACCGATGCGAGACCGGAACCGTCACTTCTGCGGCGGCGCCCATCGCCAGCTCCGCGAGGTTGCAGAGTGCAATTGCATGAACGGTCCCGAGGTGGTTTCGCACCCTGCGCCGATCGTCCATGTGCACGCAGACTTCACCGGGGCGAACCGAATCGACCACCGCAGGAATGCTCCGAAAATACGGCGCCGCGAACTTGAAGCCTTCCGAGAAAATCCGCTTGCCGAGCGGGTAGGGCTCGAGCATGCGATAGAAGCGAAGGATGCGGGGTATGTCGGTTGCGGTGGACATGACCGAAGCTTACCAGGAAGCTTCCGAACATGACGGACCCCTCGAGTTTGACCCCGCCATCACGCGGACCCGTACGCGTGACCTTCGAAGACGAGCTGGCGTGCGTGACGTTGTCGCGCCCCGATAAGCACAACGGGATCGATTTCCCCATGCTGAAAGCGCTCGTGTCGACTGCGGACTCCCTCCGCACGAACCGGAAGATCCGCGCCGTTGTTCTTCACGGGGACGGGCCGTCGTTTTGCGCCGGCCTCGACTTCAAGTCCGTTCTCGCGCAGCCGCTGCAGCTCGCCGCGGGATTCGCGCGGTTGTGGTCGCCGACGGCAAACCTCTTTCAGCGCGCGACGCTCGCCTGGCGCGATCTCGGCGTCCCGGTCCTCGCGGTGATTCACGGCTCGTGCTTCGGCGGTGGTCTCCAGCTCGCCCTCGGCGCCGATTTCCGCTTCGCCACCGCCGGCGCCCGCCTCTCCATGATGGAGGCAAAGTGGGGCCTCATCCCGGACATGGGCGGCACGGTGACTCTGCGCGAACTGGTTCCCATCGACGTCGCCAAGGAGCTGACGATGACCGGCCGCATCGTCAGCGGCCTCGAGGCGAAGTCGCTCGGGCTGGTCACCCACATCAGCGAGACTCCGCTCGAGGACGCCAAAAAGCTCGCCGCGGAAATCGCCACACGCTCGCCCGACGCCGTCGCGGCTGCGAAGGCATTGTTGCAACATGCATGGGGCGCCACCGAGCAGGAGGCCCTTTCGTGGGAGCGCCGCTTCCAGCGCCGCCTCATTGGCTCGAAAAACCAGCGCATCGCGCTCAAGGCGGGGATGGCTAAGCGACAGAAGCGCTTGGCTCCCGGCAGCGACACGGCATTCGTCCCGCGTCGATTCTCCTAGCCGCGGGGCCGCGGCCGGCTTCATGGGTTTTCGGCGATTGTCCTCTACCCTTTCGCTTCGCCAGGCACCAAAGTGCGGATCCAACGCATGACCGAGCTTCGCAAGGGGGTCCTGTTCGGCGCCGCAGCCTATACGATATGGGGCATCTTTCCGCTCTTCTGGCCGCTTCTCCGGCCCGCCGGCGCGTTCGAGATTTTGGCCCATCGCATCGCATGGTCGCTCGTGGTCATGGCGCTTCTGATGGCGCGATTGCGAAACTTGGACTGGCTTCGCGCCATCGGCGCTCGCCGGGTGGGCCTGTTGGCGCTCGCGGCCGCGTTGGTTTCGGCCAATTGGGTCACCTACATCTGGGCCGTCAATCACCAGCACGTGGTCGAGACCGCGCTCGGGTACTTCATCAATCCGCTCATTTCGATCATCTTGGGTGTCTTTTTTCTTGGTGAGCGCGTGCGCCGAGCCCAGTGGCTGGCCCTCGGAATCGCCGCCGCGGCCGTCGTCATTCTCACCATTGATTACGGACGCTTGCCGTGGATCGCGTTGACCCTTGCGTGCTCCTTCGGCCTCTACGGCTTCGTGAAGAAGAAGGCGGGGGTGGGCGCCCTCGAGAGCCTCACCGTCGAGACCGGTCTTCTCTTTCTCCCTGCGCTCGGATACCTCCTCTTTCTCGAGCACGGATCGAAGGGCACCTTCGGGCATGCGCCGCTCGCGAAAGACCTTCTTCTCGCCTCGTGCGGTTTCATCACCGCCATACCTCTTCTCTGCTTCGCCGCGTCGGCCAACCGCGTTCCGTTGACGATGGTTGGGTTGCTTCAATACATCGCGCCCACGTTGCAGTTTCTCGTGGGCGTCGTGGTGATGCGCGGATTCGGCATGGTGTGGACGGGACTGGCCATTTTCGCCGCCGAGTCGATTCTCCATCGCCGTCGCGCGATGCAGCAGCCCGTGCCAGACTATTTGAGCGCGGTGTCGAAGTAGGATACGCGTAAAAGCGTAAACGAATCTCGCGCGGTGGATGAAGACAGGGGCCCATTGGAGGTCGACCATGTTCGTGCAGCCACTTACGCCCGTTGGTGAATCGCTCGCGCTCTCGGCGCTGATCGCCCTCCTGCCGCTGGTGCTTCTGTTCGTGCTTCTCGGCGGGGTACGCATGGCCGCGCATCGCGCCGCGCTGACGGCTCTGGCGGTGGCCACCGTCGTTGCCGTCGCGGTCTTTCACATGCCGGTGGTGCAGGCGCTTTCGAGCGCCGCGCAAGGGGCCGTCTTCGGCCTCTTTCCGATCCTGTGGATCGTGATCAATGCGCTCTGGGTCTACCATATGACCGTGCACACCGGGCACTTCGACGTGCTGCGGCGCTCGTTCAGCCGCATCTCGGACGACGTGCGCATCCAGGGGGTGATTGTCGCGTTCTGTTTCGGCGGATTGATCGAAGCGCTCGCAGGGTTCGGCGCCCCCGTGGCCATTTCTTCCGTGATGCTCGTGGCGCTCGGATTTCCTCCCGTCCGTGCGGCGGTCGTGGCGCTCGTAGCCAACACGGCCCCCGTGGCATTCGGCGCCATGGGAACGCCCGTGGTCACGTTGGCCAAGGTCACCGCGCTCCCGCTGCATTCGCTCTCGGCGACGGTCGGGCGACAGACGCCGCTGCTGGCGCTGATCGTTCCACTGGTCCTCGTGGCGCTCATCGATGGCAAGCGCGGTCTGCGCGAAACCTGGTTTCCCGCGCTGCTCTGTGGAACGGCCTTCGCCATCGGCCAGTTTTTCACATCGAATTATCTCTCGACGGAGTTGACCGACATCGTCGCGTCCTTGGCGGGCGCGCTCATCTTGGTGGCCCTGCCTCGAAAGAATAAGAGCGCCGGCGAAAACACGGACGCATCGATCGATGTCGTGCGCGCCTATGCGCCGTATGCGGTGATCATCGTCATCTTCGCCCTCGCGCAAATCCCGAGCGTGCGAACGCTGTTCGGCCGCGCGACGGTGAGCTTTCGGTGGCCTCTGCTCGATGTCGCCACGGCCAGCGGCAAGCCCGCTTCCGGCAACGTCTTTTCCCTGCCGCTCGTGGCCACCGGGGGAACGTTGGTGGGGTTCGCGGGCGTGGTCACCGCCGCGATCCTCCCCATTTCCCCGAAGGACGCCGTCCTTCAATGGTTTCAGACGATCGAGAAGCTCCGTCTTCCGATCGTGACCGTGACGGGCGTTCTCGCGCTTGCGTACGTCATGAACTTGTCCGGTCAGACGGCGACCATCGGCTCCTGGATCGCGGGGACGGGGCCCGCTCTGGCATTTTTGTCGCCGGTTCTCGGATGGTTCGGCGTGGCCGTGTCGGGCTCCGATACGTCGTCGAACGCTCTTTTCGGTGCGCTCCAAGCGACGGCCGCTCAGCAGGCTGGACTCTCGCCCGTCCTTCTTTCGGCTGCGAACAGCTCGGGCGGCGTGCTGGGAAAAATGATCTCGCCGCAAAATCTCACCATCGCTTGTGCCGCCGCGAAGATGAGCGGACAGGAGGGGCTGCTTCTTCGCAAAGTGCTCCCCTGGAGCCTCGCGCTGCTCGCCGTCATGTGCGCCATCGTTGGCCTTCAGAGCACGTCCGTTCTCGGGTGGATGCTCCCATGAGCTTGGCTAGCGCGCGGCGACGGACGCGGGGCGGAAGTGATGTAAAAGAGATCCTTGTTTGCCGCAGTTCGTCGAACCGCCATGACCCTCGTTTGGGAGAATCTCGCTATGCACCTTCCTCGCCGCCGACTCGCACCGCTCCTCGCTCTTTTCGCGGCGACGCATTGCAACTCGAGTCCGCCGCCCGATCCGCAGAGCCCACCCCGCGCGAATTCGGAGACGGCGCAAACGACCCCACCGCCGAGCGCGACCCCCATGCCGCCCGCCGATAGCACTCCGCCCGGCGCCGATTCCGATCCCTCGTCTGCGGATGCGATGACCCGCCTCGCAAAGGATAGCAACGCGTTCGGTTTCGACCTTTACCAGCGCGTACGAGGCCAAAAGGGCAACGTCGTCATCTCGCCCGCGAGCGTCACGACGGCGCTTTCGATGGCGTGGGGCGGCGCCAAAGGCGACACCGCCGAGCAAATGAAAAAGGCGCTGCACCTGGAAGGTTCGCCTGCAGAAGTCATGCAAGCGTCTGGCACGCTCACGAAGACGCTGCAGGACCCGAGTCGCCCAATCAAATTTCGAATTGCGAATCGCCTCTTCGGTGAAAAAACGTATAAGTTCGAAACCCCTTTTCTCGACGCGACGAAGGCCGCATACGGTGCTCCGCTCGAGGCTGTCGACTTCAAAAAGGGATTCGAGCCCGCGCGCGTGCGCATCAACGGTTGGGTCGAAGAGCAGACCGAAAAGCGGATAAAGGATCTTCTCGCGCCGAGGAGCCTCAATCCGGATACGCGGCTGGTGCTCGTCAATGCCATTTATTTTCTCGGTGATTGGCAAGTTCCCTTCGACAAGGAAGCGACGCGGCCGTCGCCATTTTCCGTGACCGCCAGCGCCAAGAAAGACGTCGCCACGATGCACCGGCAAGACCGTCTTCGCTTCGTCGAGAAGGACGGCCTCAAGGCCGTGGAGATCGGCTACAAAGGCGGCAACATGTCGATGTTGTTCGTGCTGCCCGATCAGGTGGACGGGATCGACGCGCTGGAGAAGTCGTTCGACAGCGCCAAGCTCGAGGAGCTCGCCTCCGCGCTCAAGCCGCAAGCAGTGAAGGTGTCGCTCCCGAGGTTCGAGATCAATCCGGCCGAGTCTCTTTCGCTCGGCGACAAGCTTCAGCAAATGGGCATGGTGCTGGCGTTCGACCCGCACGGCGCCGACTTCACCGGGATCGGTAACCCTCCGAGCCGTGACGAGAAGCTCTACATCTCCAAGGTGTTCCACAAGGCCTTCGTGCGCGTGGACGAGAAGGGGACCGAGGCCGCCGCCGCGAGCGCGACGGTCATGATGCGCGCCACGGCCTTGCAGATGAAGGTTGCGGAGTTCAACGCGGACCACCCGTTTCTCTTTTTCATTCGCGATAACGCGACCGGGATGGTTCTCTTCACCGGCCGCGTGTCGGATCCGTCCGCGAAATAGGCGCGCGGTAGCCTCTGCGGCTTGAAATTACGTGGGCGGCGCCGCGAGGCGTTCCCCTGTCTTGCTGGAGAAAAAGTGCGTCTCCTCGGTGCGGACCGAGAGGTGCACGCGTTCGCCTCGGCGCGGCGGATTGCGCGCATCGACCCGTGCGACGATATCGTGCTGTCCGGTGGGGAGCTCCACGCTGCCATAGAGGTATGCGTCGGCCCCGAGCTCTTCGACGACGTTGACGGTGACGGGTAGACCGGACGAATCCGTCGCCATCTGGAACGACTCCGGGCGGATGCCGATGGTGACCTCGCCATTTTTCTCGCCCTTGGCGGCGCCGAGCGCGTGCGCCGGCAAGGGTAGACTATGGCTCCCCACGCGAACGCTCGATTCCTCCACCGGCACATCGAGCAGGTTCATCGCAGGCGAACCAATGAACCCTGCGACGAACACGTTCACAGGGCGCTCGTACATCGCGCGCGGCGTATCACACTGCTGGAGCACGCCGTCTTTGAGGACCGCCACCCGATCGCCCATCGTCATGGCCTCCACCTGGTCGTGGGTGACATAGACTGTCGTCACGCCAAGCCGGCGCTGGAGCGACGCGATTTGCGTACGGGTCTGAACGCGCAGCTTCGCGTCCAGGTTGCTGAGCGGCTCGTCCATCAAGAACACCTTCGGTTGCCGCACGATGGCGCGCCCCATGGCGACGCGCTGCCTCTGGCCGCCAGACAGCGCCTTTGGCTTGCGTTCGAGATACTCCTCGAGGCTGAGGATCTTCGCCGCTTCGCGCACTCGCTTCTGGATCTCCTCCTTCGCCGTTCCGGCGATTTTCAAGGCGAAGCCCATGTTTTCCGCCACCGTCATATGCGGGTAGAGCGCATAGTTTTGAAACACCATCGCGATGTCCCGATCCTTGGGCGGCAAGTGCGTCACATCGCGATCGCCGATGTGAATGGATCCGGCATCGATGTCCTCGAGCCCCGCGAGCATGCGAAGCGCGGTGGACTTCCCACAGCCAGACGGGCCGACGAGAACCAAAAATTCTCCCGCTCCGATCTCGAGGTCGAGCGCGTTGACCGCAGGGCGCGTTCCGCCGGGATAAATGCGTGTGGCGTTTCGGTAGAGGACTTTGGACATCGCTGGTGAATCTTACCCGAGATCGAGGGGCTCACGCGACAAGCTGGTGGCCCCATTGCGGCGGGCCCCGAGAGGGGATGACGGCGAGGCCGCTACCCCTTCGTTCCGCCTGCGGTGAGCCCCGCGACGAGGTGCTTTTGCGCGAAAAAGAATACGGCGGCCGCGGGGATCGTGATGAGGATCGATGCGGCGGCGAGGTAGCCCCACTCCTGCTTGAACTGCGTCACGAACGTCTGCAGGCCGACGGCGAGTGTCTTCTTCTCGTCGCTGGTGATGAATGCGGTTGCGTACGCCACTTCTCCCCATGCCGTGAGGAACGAATAAAAGGCGGTGACCGCGAGACCCGGGCGGGCGAGGGGCACGATCAAGCGCCAAAAGGTGCCGATGGGGGTGAGTCCGTCGACGCGGCCCGCTTCGTCGATCTCGACGGGAATTGCGTCGAAGTAGCCTTTGAGCATCCAGGTGCAGAAGGGGACCGCCACGGTGGCATACGCGAAAACGAGACTGGTGTGCGTATTGACCCATCCGAGCTTGTTCATCATGTTGTAGAGCGGGACGATCAGGATCGCGACGGGGAACATCTGGGTCACGAGGAACGTCCACATCAGCGGACGATGGCCGGGAAAGCGAAATCGTGAGAGGGCGTAGCCGGCCGTGGCGGAGAGAAAGATCCCGATGAGGGTCGTGAAGAACGCAACGGCGATCGAGTTCCAAAGCCAAGAGACGAACTTCGTATTCGTGAGAATGTAGCGGTAGTTATCCAGCGATGATGGTTCGAATAGATGAACCTCGCTGCTTCCCGCGAAACCCGGACGAAGCGAAATCGTGAGAATCCACAGAATGGGAAAGATCGCGATGAAGCTCGCGCCGACGAGCGTCGCGTGAAGCAGCACCGACGCGAGGGCGGACCGCTCTCCGCGGCGCCGGAACGTACGAGGAGGTGTCGCGCGGGATTCCGATTTCGGTGCCATCATGTCACCACACCTCTCCGCTCGAGCGGAGCGCGCGCCGGTAGAAGCTGGCGTAGACCAGGAGAATGCTGAGTATCAAAACGCCGTAGGTGGCGGCGACCGCATAATCGCGAATCCCCTCAAACGCTGCGACGAAGGCGTAGGTCACCAAAATTTGCGTCGAATCGCCGGGGCCCCCGCGGGTCATCAGGAAGATGATGGGGAACATGTTGAAGCTCCAGATGGTCCCCAGCAGGATGACGGTGGCGCTGACCGGGCGCAGACCCGGCACCGTGATGTGCCAAAATCGCTGCCAGGGCGAGGCGCCGTCGACCTCGGCGGCCTCGTAGAGCTCCGCGGGAATGGCCTGCAGTCCGCCGAGCATCGCCACCATCATGAACGGGACCCCGATCCACACGTTGACGGCGATGACCGAAATCAGCGCCAAGGTGTCGGTCCCGAGCCAGTCGAGCGGGCGAATGCCGAAGCCGCCGAGCACGTAGTTCACGATGCCGTTGTCTCGCGCCAAAATGAGTTTCCACGCGAACGCGCTGATGAAGGCCGGAACGGCCCACGGCAAAATGAGCAGAACGCGGTAAATCGTGCGGCCACGCAGAGGGCGATTGAGCAAGATCGCGAGCGCGAGCCCGAGCGAGTAGTGACAGAAGGTGCAGCTCAGGGTCCACACGACGGTTCGCCCCAAGACTGCCCAAAACTTCGTGTCCGCGCCCCCGAGCACACTCTGATAGTTACGGAGGCCGATGAATTGAAATTGGTCGTCCAGATGCAGGTTGCCGATGGTGGCGGCTACGTTGTGTTCGTTGGCGTCCGTGAACGAAAGATAGACGCCGCGTAAGAGCGGGTAGCCGACCAGTGCGCCGATCACCAGGACGACGGGGATGACCATCGCCCAGGCGTACCAATGCTTGTCCCACGTTCGCCGCAGGCGATGGACCGTGTGCGCTTCCGCCACTAATTCCAATCCTTGAGAAACTGCTTGTAGTCGTTGGCGACCGCGTCGAGCGCCGCTTTGGGTGCCTTGTCTCCGCTGATGGCGCGGACATACTGCTGATCGAGGGGGATCATGAGCTGGCCGCCCTGGGGGATGGTCGGCCGCGCCACCGCTTTATCGATGACGGCTTTGAATTTCGGAACTACGGGATTTGCGGCCGCATCCGGGAGTTGATAGGCCGAAGAGCGGGTGGGCAAAAGGCCCAGTTCTTTGGCGAGATAAGCCTGACTCTCGGCGCTGTTCATGAATTGGATGAATTGATAAGAAGCATCCAGGTTCTTGGACCCTGCGTAAACCACGTAATTGTGTCCGCCGAGCGGCGAACCGGACTTGCCCGAACTCCCCGCCGGAACGGGCGCGATGCCGAGATTGCTCTTGTCGGCGAAGGCCTTTCCGGTGAAATCGTCGGCCACGGACCACGGACCATTGATGACCATGGCAACCTTTCCGTCTTTGAAGCCGGCCTGCATCTGGTTGTAGCCCGAGTTCAAGTCCGGTTTTGCGGCCGCTCCCGACTTGATGAGGTCGAGCGCCACCTCGAGACCTTTGACGGCCTCGGTGCCGTTGATCGCGATCTTCTTTTGATCGACCTGCAGAAGGTCGCCTCCCGCACCGTAAATGAAGGGCAAAAGAAAATAGCCGCCCGGATTGAGGTAAAGACCGTCGGCGCCCGCCTTGGCCTTCACGGCGAGGGCGGCGGATTTGAGTTGATCCATGGTCGCCGGAGCGTCGCTGACGCCCGCTTTTTGTAGGAGCGCCTTGTTGTAGAGGAGGGCCAGTGCGTCGGTCACCTGCGGCACGCCGTAGAGTTTTCCGCCGAATTTGTTGCTGGAGAGCGGGGCAGGGAGGTAATCGTCGAGACCCGCGGATGCCGGCGTCCCCTCGAGAGGCGCCAGGTACCGGAGCGAGGCGAATTCCGGTGTCCACGCCACCTCCGCGCGCATCACGTCGGGCGCGGTATTGGCCTGTGCGGCCGTCTTGAACTTGTCACGCGCCTGATCGAACGGAATGTTCTGATAGTCGACTTTGACGTTGGGATATTTCGCCTGGAACTTCGAAATGAGCTCCTTGAACTTGGGCGCCTCGTTGGTGGAGTCGGCGGTGTCCCACCACGTGATGGTCGTGCTCTGCGGCCCTTCGGCTTTCTTTTCGCCTGCACTCCCTTCGCTCGAGCTCCCGCGACACGCGGTCATCGACCAAGCCAGAGCGGCCAACATTGACGCCACCTTGATGCTCTTTCGCATAATGCGCTCCTCCGCGTTGAAAGTCGGCCGCCGTGCGCGGCGAACCTCCGCCCCGCAACCTAACAGGGCGCGCATTGAAGATGAAGGGCAGGAAGGGGTCTCGCGGCTGCGATACTGTAGGATTTCAGCCCAATTTTGCTTTTACGCGCTGCATCGACCGATGCATGCCATATTGACGCGCCGGAGTCCCCGCCCCAAACGCGTGGTCTGCTCCGATGAACTCAAGGAGGTCTCCCGTGTCCCCTCGTCCGAAGTTCCGACTCGTGCTCGCCGTCGCTGTCGCCCTCTCCGCGCTGGTTGCCGGATGCAACAAGGACAAGTCCGGGACGGGAGCCGGCGGGGTCCCATTGATCAAAGCGGGAACGATCGTCACTTGCACGCACATTCCGTATCCGCCGTTTCAGGTCGAGAAGGACGGAAAGATCGTGGGCTTCGATGTCGATCTGGTCGACTTGGTGGCCAAGAAACTCGGCGTCAAGCAGGACTTCATCGACACACCGTTCGAGAACTTCAAGACCGGGGCATTCCTCAACTCCGGTCAATGCGATCTCGTCGCCGCCGGCATGACCATCACCGAGCCTCGTCGGAAGAACATCGACTTTTCCGACCCCTATTTCGACGCGAACCAAGCGCTCCTGGTGAAACGCGGAAGCGGTGTGACGAACCTCGAGACCCTCAAGACCACCGGGAAAAAGGTAGGCACGCAAGCTCAGACCACCGGTGAAGACTTCACCAAATCCAAAGGGTTCGATCCGGTTTCCTTCGAGAGCTCGGACGCCCTGCTGAACGGCCTGCGGTCCGGCCAAGTGGAGACGGTGATCGAGGACCATCCCGTCGTTCAATCGTGGATGAAGGACCCGAGCAACTCCGCCTTCGAAATCGCGGCCTACTTGAACACGGGCGAACAATTGGGCATCGCGGTCAAGAAAGGGAACACCAAGCTCCTCGCCACCATCAACGAGGTGCTCGCCCAGGCGCGGGCAGACGGGACGTACCAGCGCCTTTACGAGCGCTGGTTCGGCCCGATGCCCACGGCCGCCTCGAAGCCTTGAGCGCTCGAAAAATCCTCGACCCTTCGACATCATCGATTACTCAAAGCCATGCCGTCCATCCGTCGACTGAAGCAGCGGCGCTCCGTCTCTCAAACGGTGCAGTATGCACTCTTCGCGTTCGTCGCGCTTTTGATCGCGTGGTCGGCGAACTGGAAGGTCCTGGCGAGCCAATTCGTAAGGCTCGATGTCGCCGCCCAGCTCTTTCCGGGGCTGCTCACCATCGCGCTCAAAAACACGGTCATCTATACGCTGTCCGGCTTTCTCCTCGGTCTCGTTCTCGGTCTCGTGATCGCGTTGATGCGGCTCTCGCGGGTTCTTCCGTATCGCTGGATCGCTGGAATCTACATCGAGTTTTTTCGCGGCTTGCCGGCGCTTCTGATCTTCATGTTCGTCGGCGTGGGGATCCCGCTCGCATTTCCCGGCACCGAGCTTCCGGGCGGCACCTACGGTAAGGTGGCGCTGGGGCTCGGTCTCGTGTCGGCGGCCTACATGGCCGAAACGATCCGCGCGGGCATCCAGGCGGTGCCCAAAGGGCAAATGGAGGCGGCGCGTTCGCTCGGCTTCTCGCACGGCCGGGCGATGCTCTCGATCATTTTGCCCCAAGCTTTTCGCATCATCATCCCGCCGCTCACCAACGAACTAGTTCTTCTGTTCAAGGACTCGTCGCTCGTCCTCTTTCTCGGTGTCACCCTGGAAGAGCGCGAGCTCACGAAATTTGGTCGCGATCTCGCGAGTCAAACCGCGAATACCACGCCCATCTTCGTCGCCGGCCTTTGCTATCTGGTCGTGACGATTCCGCTCGGGTACGTCGTGCGGCGCCTCGAGGCGCGCGCCAATGCGAGCCAGGGGCGATCATGAGCGCCGTGGAGATTCGCGGCGTGAACAAGTCGTTTGGCGCGCTTCACGTGCTCAAGGGGATCGATCTCTCGATCGACAGCGGAGAGGTCGTCTGCGTCATCGGCCCTTCGGGTTCGGGCAAATCGACGTTGCTTCGCTGCGTGAATCTGCTCGAGGAACCCGAGTCGGGGCAAATCTTCGTCCACGGCGTCGAGATCACCCATCCCGATGTCGACATCGACGCCCAGCGCCGCAAGATCGGCATGGTCTTTCAGCAGTTCAACCTATTCCCGCATCTGACGGTCACGGAAAATCTGACGCTTCCCCAGCGACGGGTGCTCGGTCGCGCGCCGCCGGAGGCATCGCGCGTGGCCGCGGAGAACCTCGAACGGGTCGGCCTCGCCCAGAAGGCGAACGCATACCCCGCGCAGCTTTCGGGCGGGCAGCAGCAGCGCGTGGCGATTGCGCGCGCGCTCGCCATGAACCCCGAGTTGATGCTCTTCGACGAACCGACTTCGGCGCTCGACCCCGAGCTGGTGGGCGATGTTCTCGCGGTCATGCGAATGCTTGCGCGCGACGGGATGACCATGATGGTCGTCACTCACGAGATGAGTTTCGCGCGCGAGGTTGCCGATCGCGTCGTGTTCATGGATGGCGGCGTCATCGTGGAGCAAGGCCCCGGCGCGCAAGTCATCGGCAACCCCACCCACGAGCGAACGCGCGCGTTTTTGTCGCGCGTGCTGGATCCGGCGGCCGTCTCGCTCTGAGGCGTCCGCTTGCTACGTGGGCTCGAAAAATCTACGCGCGCCCTTGTGTTCGTAATAATAGACACTATTCTCGCGAAGCGGAAATCGCTTCAGGGGCGTTTTTCGAGGAGGCTTCGTTGCACACCCGATTCATCGCCAAGGTCATCACGGCATCGCTTCTTGTTCTCGCGGCCGTTTTCGCGTTCGCAGCTTGCTCGAAGGACGAGAAAAAAGGAGCGACGAGCGCGGACGCGCCGCTCAAGGTCGGCGCATCCCCCGTGCCCCACGCGGATATCCTCCGCTACGTCCAGGACAACCTCGCCGCCAAGGAAGGACTGAAGCTGGAGATCGTCGAATTCACCGACTACGTCCAGCCGAACGTCGCACTTCTTCCAGCACATTCCGTACATGGAAGACTTCGGAAAGCAGCGCGGAATCGCCATGAGCTCCGTGGCCAAGGTCCACATCGAGCCACTCGGCGTCTACTCGAAGAAGGTGAAAGCATTGGCGGAGGCCCCCAAGGGATCGATCATCGCCATCCCGAACGACGCCACCAACGCCGGCCGCGCGCTCCGTTTACTCGCGGACAACGGCTTGCTCACGCTCAAAGACGGCGCCGGTGTCGGCGCCACTGTGCAAGACGTTGCCTCGAACCCGAAGAGCTTCCAAATCAAAGAGCTCGAGGCTGCCCAACTCCCGCGCTCCCTCGACGATGCCAGCTTGGCTGTCATCAACGGCAACTACGCCCTTCAAGTCGGACTCAAGCCGAGCCGCGATGCACTCGCATTGGAGAAAGGCGAAAATAACCCTTACGCCAACGTCCTCAGCGTCCTCAAAGGTAACGAGAACGACCCGCGCGTACAAAAGCTCGCCAAGCTTCTGACCTCCGCCGAAGTGAAAGACTTCATCACGAAAAAGTACGACGGCGCCGTCATCGCCGCCTTCTAGGAAACAAGTTCCCCCCGCGTCCGCCGACCGCCCCCACCGAATGCAGCGGGCACCGAATGCAGCGGGCACCGATCGTCCACGCAGCTCGCTGACGGCCCCTGTCCCGAGACACCCCGGGACAGGCCCGATACCGTCCCGGGACAGGCAACGTGTGCCGCGAAAGCTCCTGTCATCGGCGACATCGAAAACCGATACTTGGTCTCGAATTCGCATTGCATCGGGGCAGGTCACTAACGAGCGCGGCGCTCCGGACGCCGCGTTTCGTACGACCGCAGACGATGGGTTGCTATTGGTAAGATCGGGCGGCAACAGCCCCCGCGTCGCTGCATAATCTGCTCGCTTCCACCGGACCTTTCTATGCACCTTTTCGTCTGGCTCCAAAAATAGCCAGCAGCAGCAACGTGGGCGACTGCGCGGAGCGCTTCGTTGACGCACTCGTTTGTTCTACGAGGGAGTGCACGTCGAGTTTGCTCGGGCCGATTCGGCTTGGGGCGGACCTGGCGACGCGGTGCTTCGGCCGGACCCTGGAGGGCGGGCGCGGGGTTACTCTCCGAGGTAGGCTTTTCGTACCTCGGGTGAGTTGAGTAGCTCTTGGCCCGTGCCGGACATCACGATCTCGCCCGTTTCGAGCACGTAGGCACGCTCTGCGATCTGCAGGGCCTTGTGCGCGTTTTGCTCCACGAGGAGAAGCGCCACGCCCGCTTGCGATACGTCGCGGAGCACGCTGAAGATTCGCTCCACGACCTGCGGTGCGAGCCCGAGCGATGGTTCGTCGAGCAGGAGGAGCTTGGGCCGGCACATGAGCGCCCGCGCGACGGCGAGCATCTGTTGTTCGCCGCCAGACAGCGTCCCGGCGACTTGGCGTTCGCGCTCTTTCAAGATCGGAAAGAGGGAGAACATCTTCTCCGTGTCCTTCACGATTTCAGCGCTGTCGCTGCGGAGGAAGGCCCCGAGATCGAGATTCTCGCGTACGGTCAGGTTCAAGAAAATGCCGCGCCCCTCGGGGGCATGAGCCAGACCGCGCGCGACGATTTCATGCGGCTGCAGTCGGGTGATCTCTTCGCCGCGAAATCGCACCGAGCCGGCGACGGGGCGGAGCATGCGCGAGATGGCTCGCAACGTCGTCGTCTTGCCGGCGCCGTTGCTTCCAATGAGGGCAACCACTTGGCCTTCCGGAACCTCCAGCGAGATTCCGCGCAGCGCCTCGATCGCGCCGTAGTTGACCTTGATGTCTTTGACCGCGAGGATGGGGTTGCTCGCCGTCGCGAGCCGGGCCCCTCCTTTGGCGGACGGCGTCGCGGCGGAACTTGCGGCGCTCACGGCTGCACCTCTTTGACGGGGGGCTCTTCGGGCGCCGGCGCCGCGTCGAGCACGGATTCGCTCGATTTGGCCGGAATGGCGATGTGTTTTTCCTCGAGGTATGAGTCACCCAAGTAGGCTTCGATGACTTTCGGGTCTTTGCGCACTTGCTCCGGCTTGCCGCGTGCGATCGTCACGCCGTGATCGAGGACGACGAGGCGCTCCGAAATACCCATGACCAATCGCATATCGTGTTCGATAACGAGGATGGCGAGCTTGAAGTCGTCGCGGATCTTCCGAATCAGCTCCATCAGCGCCACTTTTTCGGACGCGTTCATTCCTGCGGCCGGCTCGTCCAGGCAGAGGATTTTCGGCCCGGTCGCGAGTGCACGCGCAATCTCGAGCCGGCGCTGCTCGCCGTAGGGAAGATTCTTGGCGCGCTCGTCGCGCACGCGCGCGAGACCCATGACGCCCAGATAGTCGAGCGCGCGTTTGGTGATGCGTGCCTCGTCCTCCAGAAACCCTCTGGTGCGTAAGAACGATGCGAGAAAACCGCTCTTTCGGCCCGCGTGACAGGCGACGCGCACGTTGTCGAGCGCCGTCAGCTCTTTGAAGAGCCGAATGTTCTGGAAGGTGCGGGCGATGCCGTGACCGCAAATCTGATGCGGCCTCTGACCATTGACCCGGTGACCGCAGACGGTCACGTCGCCGAATGTCGGTGCATACACGCCAGTAATGGCGTTGAAGGCCGTCGTCTTGCCGGCGCCGTTCGGTCCGATGAGACCGACCAACTCACCCGGTTCGAGCGAGAGGTCGAACTCGGAAAGCGCCTTGAGGCCGCCAAACTGCATCGTGACCTTCTTCACGTCGAGACACGTGTCTCCCCAGCCGCGCGTCGTCGATTCGCTTTCGGGCTTGGGCGCGTTCTCTGCCGCTGCGCTCATGAGCTTACCCTCTTACGAAGCTTTGGAAGCCAGTCCCAGATTTCGCGCGTGCCGAAGATCCCCTCGGGGCGGGTGAGCATCAACACGATAAGAAGGATCGAATACATGACCATGCGGTACTGCTGGGCATCGCGCAGCCCTTCGAGTGCAAAGGTAAGCACGAGTGCCGCGACGATCGAACCGGTGACCGAGCCCATTCCACCGAGCACGACCATGACGACGACCTCGATCGACTTGACGAAGGTAAAGCTGCGCGGTGTGCAGAGCTGAATCAGGTGCACCAACAGGCCGCCGGCGAGGCCAGCAAACGCTGATGAAATGACGAATGCGCGGACTTTGTAACCGGTCGTGTCGACGCCCATCGCCTCCGCCGCCACCTCGTCCTCGCGAATGGCCAACAGTGCGCGACCGTGCGTCGAGCCGACCAGGCGTCGCGCCATCAGGACGGTGACGAGCGCACCGACGCCGACCCAAATGAGATTGCTTCGTCGCGGAAGCCCGGAAATGCCTGTCGCTTGTCCGAGGAACTCCGTATTTTCGATGATGACGCGGATGATCTCGTTGAAGCCGAGTGTCACGATGGCCAGGTAGTCGCCGCGCAAGCGGAGCGACGGCATACCCACGAGCAGGCCCATGAGGGCGGCCATGATCATGCCGGCGACGAGCGCAATAAAGAAGATGACCTGATTCGAGACCTCGGTGGGGAGCCCCACGATCTCGATGGAGTTCGTGGCCACCGTGATTTTCGCCGCGGTGTACGCGCCCACGGCCATGAATCCCGCGTGGCCAATCGAGAACTGGCCCGTAAACCCGTTTACGACATTCAACGATACCGCGAGGATGACGTTGATGCCGGCCACCATCAGGATGATGTCGGCGGAACTCGAAAGCTCGCCGTTGAAGGCCCAGAGGATCGGGATGCCGATGAGAAGGGGGAGAAGGGACCGCAGCAGGATGCGAGAAAAGCTCACGTGCTACACCTTCTCCGCTTGCACGCGACCGAAGAGACCCTCGGGTCGCAAAAGGAGGATGATGATCAAGAGGGCAAACGCAATCCCGTCTCGATACGAAGACAAGAGATAACCCGCCACGTTCTCTTCGGCGAGCCCCAGAATCAGACCGCCGACCATTGCGCCTTGGACGTTGCCAATGCCGCCGAAGACCGCGGCCACGAACGCTTTGATCCCTGGCAAAAGACCGAGCAGAGGATTGATGCTGGGGCGCGAGCCCGCAACCAGGATCGCGGCGGCTGCGGCCAAACCGCTGCCGATTGCAAACGTCCACACGATGACCCGATTGACGTTGATACCCATCAGGCCTGCGACGCTCGAATCGAACGAGACCGCGCGCATCGCCGTACCGAACTTGGTTCGGTATACGATGTATTGCAGCGCAAACATGAACCCCACGGCCACGACCAGCGATACGATATCGTAATTGCTGATGTGAACCCCGAACGGCTCGTAGTCGACGCGCGCAAATGGCTCGGGGAAAAAGCGCGGCGTCGGCCCGGGCGGGAAGGGGACCTCGCCGTTGATGATGGGCGGAAGCTGAAACCCGTATTCGAGCAAGAAGGAGACGCCGATCGCGGTGATCAGCGCGGTCAGTCGGGCACGCTGCCGCAGGGGCCGATACGCGAATCGTTCGATGGCGACACCGAGTGCCGCGCAAACCAGAATCGACCCGACGAAAACGATTCCTGCCTTGGCGAGCGAAGGCTCCTGATCGACCCCGAGTCCGCGGGCGATGTAGAGCCCGGCGAACGCGCCCACCATGTACACATCGCCGTGGGCGAAGTTGATGAGCTTGAGCACACCGTAAACCATCGTGTAGCCGAGCGCGATGAGGGCGTAGATGGTGCCTACCGAAAGGCCATTGACGAGGTGCTGGAGAAATTCGGTCATGCGATGGCACCCCGATGGTGGGCTACGAGGCGGTTGGACAACGCAAGAAAGACGAGCGAAGCAAGAAAGGCAGGACGACCGGACGATAAGACAGCAAGACGAGAAAGAGAGCCCCGCGCAATGCGCACGGGACTCTCTGGGGCCGACGTTTCGAATTACGACGGGTTGATCGTCGCGGCGTATTTCTGAGCGTTCTTCTCGATACCGATGACGACGGCCGATTTGGTTGCGTTGTGATCGGCGTCGAGCGTGATGTTCCCGCTCACACCCTTGAAGCCCTTGGTTTGCTCGATGGCATCGCGCACCGCGGGGCCCGTGAGCTCCTTGGCGCGGTCGATCGCGTCGAAAGCGACTTTGGCGGCGTCGTAGCCAAGAACCGCCAATGCGTCGGGCACGGCGTTGTACTTCGCCTTGTACTTACCGATGAACTCTTGCACGACCGGCGAGGCGTCCTCCGGGCTGTAGTGGTTCGAGAAGTACGAACCGTCGAGCGCGCCCTTGGCGATCTCGAAG
>Ga0193753_10001155_pt1 | contig 23113 bp, 18 predicted proteins | sample H1c2metaG_FD_144925 | JGI IMG/M metagenome (GOLD analysis project Ga0193753, IMG submission 144925) | Soil microbial communities from a riparian zone of the East river system, Colorado, United States - H1c2 | ecosystem: Environmental > Terrestrial > Soil > Riparian zone | place: USA: East... | reverse complement strand
TGCGTGACCTGATGCGCCCGACGCCGGCGGGGGACTGGGTCTCCGTCGCGGTGTGCAGCGACGGCAGCTACGGCGTGGAGGAGGGGCTCATCTCGTCCTTCCCCGTGCGCGTGGACGGCAAGGGCGGCTGGTCCATCGTGCAGGGCCTGGCGATCAGCGACTTCGCGCGCGGCAAGATCGATGCGACGGTCAACGAGCTGAAGGCCGAGCGCGAGGTCATCAAGGGACTGCTCGGCTGATGTCTGCCGTCCTCGACCGCATCGCCCGCCGCGCGATGATCCAGACCGCGGCGATGATCCATTTCGCCAACCACCGCGCGGGCGTGCGGCCGACCGACCCGAAGGTCGGCGGGCACCCGGCCGCGTGCAGCAGCAGCGCGCACATCCTCACGGCGCTGCACTGCGCCGTGCGCCAGCCCGACGACTTCGTCGCGTGCAAGCCGCACGCGGCGCCGATGGACCACGTGCTGCACGGGATGATGGGGCTGATGAACCACCCCGACTTCCGCTGGTTCACGCAGGCGGAGATCGAGGCGGCGCTGCGCACGCTGCGCAAGTTCCCGGAGGACGGAGAGGCCGTCTTCCAGAGCTACCACGCGCGCACGGACCCGGACACCTTCCACATGCTGCCGTCGGGCAGCGTGGGCATCCCGCCCGTCGTGTCGGTCTACACGGCGCTGGCGTACCGCTACGCTCGCGACCACGCGCTGGAGCTGCCCGAGGTCCCGGAGCACCTGCACTTCTGGTCGCTCATCGGCGACAGCGAGTTCCGCGAGGGCAGCCTCATGGAGGCGATGCCGGACGTGGCCGAGCGCGAACTCGGGAACGTCACCTGGATCGTGGACTACAACCGGCAGAACCTCGACGGCGCGCGCATGCCCAACAAGAAGGGCCTGCTCGGCACGGACGCGCACCGCATCGAGGAGATGTCTGCGGCCAACGGCTGGGAGGTCATCCAGGTGCGGCATGGAAAGCTGCGCCGGGAGATCTTCGCGCGGCCCGGCGGCGAGCTGCTGCGCGCGGTGCTCGAGGAGGGCTTCTCCGACTACGAGCTGCAGATGCACCTCTTCGCGCGCGACATGGACGACACGCGGCGCGCGCTCATCGCCCACGACAGCCGGCTCGTCGGCCTGCTGGACGGCATCGACGACCGGCTGCTCGAGCAGGTGCTCACGGACCTCGGCGGCCACGACACGCAGGCGCTCGTCGACGCGCTGGAGGCGAGCAAGGTGGACGCCACGCGGCCGACGCTCATCGTCGCGCACACGGTGAAGGGCTGGGGCATGGACATGTATGCCGCGCCCGGCAACCACAGCGAGCTGCCGCGCGAGGACGAGCTGACCGGCCTGCTCGGCACGGAAGGCCTCGCGCTGGAGCGCCCGTTCGCGCCCTGCGATCCCGGCACCGAGGAGGGCCGCTGGCTCGCGGAGCGCGGAACGCGCTTCCGCGACGCGATCGACGGCATCCGCCGCCACCGCAAGGCCAACCGCGAGCTCGTGCGCTCCAGGATCAAGGCCGCCGGCGGCGTGCCGCGCAGCCTCGACATCGACACGCGGCTGTTCCCGCGGGCCCACACGCAGTGGATGTGGGGCCAGCTCGCGGCCAAGCTCGTGCGCATCGGCACGCACGCCGAGATGCGCCGCCGCGGGCAGGACGCGCCGGCGCCGCTCAGCGCCAAGGAGCAGGTGTGGGAGGCCACGGCCGATCTGCTGCTCACGATGTCCCCGGACGTCGGCACGTCCACGCAGATGAGCTCGGTCATGGACCAGAAGGTCTACGGCCGGCACGGCGCCAACGAGGAAGAGGTGGAGGAGATCGAGGAGCGGCTCGGCGTGCACAAGAAGCGCCCCGCGCTGCTGCCCACGACCGAGCCGTGGACCCGGCACATCCGCTTCGAGATCGCGGAAGCCAACTGCATGTCCGCGGTCGGCGCCTTCGGGATGATGGGCCACCACGCGGGCGTGCCCTTCTTCCCGATCATGACGGTCTACGACTTCTTCATCAAAAGGGCGCTCGACCAGCTGTTCTACAACCTCTACTGGGGCAGCGAATTCGTGATCCTGGGCACGCCTTCGGGCGTGACGCTGTCGCCGGAGGGCGCGCAGCACAGCTGGAAGTCGGACATCCAGATACCCAACCTCATCACGTGGGAGCCGATCTTCGCGATCGAGGTCGACTGGATCCTGTGCGACTCCATCCGCCGCCACTTCGACGACGAGAACGACGGGCGCAAGGGGATCCTCATCCGCGCCGTGACGCGCGGCGTGGAGCAGAAGGAACTGGTCCGGCGACTGCGGCGCCACCCGCGTTTCCGCACCAACCCGGCAGACCTGCAGAGCGATCCGCTCGATGACGAGACCATCCTGGAGCAGGCGCGCCGCGACTGCCTCTCGGGCGCCTATCACCTCGTGGACTTCCGCGGGCAGCCGGACTACGAGCCCGGCGTGAACGTGGTGAACCTCTTCGTGATGGGCGCGGTGGCCACGGAGGCGCTCGCGGCGAGCGACGCGCTGCGGCCGCAGGGCATCTACGCGAACGTCATCGCCGTGAGCAGCCCGGAACTGCTGCTCGGCAACCTCGCCGCGCAGAACGACTTCGCGCACCTGCGCCACGGTCTCGGGCTCGACGGCAACCTGCACCTGTCGCCGCGCGGCGCGGTGGACGGCGTGGCGGAGCTGGTCACGCTGGCCGGACGTCGCGTGCCGGTGGTCTCCGTGCACGACGGCGAGGCCGGCCTGCTGGACAACATCGGCAGCATCCTCGGCGTGCGCCAGGAGGTGCTGGCGGTGCGCAAGTTCAGCAAGTCGGGCCGGCCCGACCAGGTCTATGCCTACCAGCACATCGACGCCGCCTCGGTCGTGCAGGCCGCGGGCAAGGTGCTCTCCGAGACCGCGCTCGAGGACGTGGTGGTGAGCCGGCAGACGCTGGCTGCACTGCTCGAGCGCCCGGCGCCTGCCCCGCCGCGTGCAGGCGACGCCGCGGCCGGCGGGGACGGGCGCTGGCGCGAGCTGTGGGACGCGGACCCGTCGGGGCAAGTCGCGCACTGACGCCGGCGGACGGGAAACCACGGCGCGGCACGCGGCACCTGACGGCCGTGCCCGTGGCATGGCCGTGCCCGCGCTCGTCCGCGACGGTTTCCCATCGCATCGCCGCACACGTCCGCCGCCCACCCGAAGGAGTTCCTCATGCTGCGCACCTCGCCGTCGATCCCGCTCCTGCTGGGCCTGCTGCTCTGCGGAGGCGGCGCACTGCACGCTCAGGCACCTGCGCCCGTCGCGGCGTACCACGACGCACCGCACCAGGACGCTCCGCAGCAGGTCGCGCCTCACCAGGACGCACCGTTGGACACCGCTCAGCACCAGCTCGGCGAGCAGGGGCTCGCGATCGAGGGCTGGGATCCGGTCGCGTACTTCCCCGAGGGCGGCGGCAAGCCGGCCAAGGGTGAGCCGGCGCACGAGGTCGTCCTGCACGGCGCCCGCTACCGCTTCGCGAGCGAGGCGCACCGCAAGCTCTTCGAGGCGAATCCGGGCCGCTATGTTCCCGCTTACGGCGGCTGGTGCGCGTACGCGATGGCGCAGGGCAGGAAAGTCGAAGTGGACCCGGAGTCGTTCGTCGTCGACGACGGACGGCTCATGCTGTTCTACAAGTCCCTCTTCAACGACACGCGTGCCGACTGGGTGAAGGACGCGACGCTGCTGCCCAGGGCGGATGCGGCTTGGCAGCAGCTCTCGGGCGAGGCGCCGCGCGGGGACAAGGCCGCTGCGGCGCACGTCCCGCACGATGACGAGGCCGCTGCGGCGCACGACCCGCGTGATGAGCGTGACGAGCGCGACGAGAAGCCCGCCGCAGCGCCGAGCGCTCCGGGAGACGTCGGCGCGGTCGTGGGCAAGCACGCGCCGGACTTCACGCTGAAGGATGCGCAAGGCGTGGAGCACTCGCTCTCCAGCCTGCGCGGCAAGCTCGTCGTGCTGGACTTCTGGGCCACGTGGTGCGGACCGTGCAAGGCGGCGATGCCCGGCGTCCAGAAGCTGCACGAACGCTTCAAGGACAAGGGCGTCGTCGTCATCGGCGTGGACGGCTTCGAGCGCTCCGCCGACGCGGACCCTGCCGGCTACATGGCGGGCAAGGGCTACACGTACACCTTGCTGCTGCACGGAGAGGCGCTCGCGGAGAGCTACGCGATCGAAGGGCTGCCGACCTTCCTCGTGATCGGCGACGACGGCGTCGTGCTCGCACGCGAGATCGGCAAGCCCGACGACGAGACCGTGCTGCCCGCGCTCCTCGAAAGGCAGATCGCGGCGCGCGCGGTGCACTGAAAAGACTCCGGATGGCGGCGCGCGGCGCGGCGGGTGCCGTTCCTTGATCCATGCGCGGCAGCCGATATTCCCGCAGGAAAGCGGGCTGCGGGACTTTGCGCTGCGGGCGGGCGCGTCGGTCCCGCTATGATCCCGTGGCTCCGAGCGCCGAGCGCGCAGCATCGCGAACGAGTGCGCGGGGTTTTCCGGGGTCAAGCGCGCGAGTGTCGACCACCTCCGGTCTCGCCGTGACGTGCCGTCCTGACGGGCAGTGCCACGCGGCTGGAGGCGATGGCCAGGTCGCCGCGATTCCCCGGAGCGGGGCCGTGAATCGATTCACGCGTGCCGCGCCGGGGATGGATCGAAGGGGAAGGATGGGCTCGGGCGCACCACTGCGCACGGCGTCGTGGAGACAGACGTGACGGACCGACCGAATGCAGAGGGAGCGCTGGCAGCAGCGCGTCGTCCCCTGGTGCTCTGTGTGGACGATGATCCGACGGAGCGGCGGCTGCTCGCCGTCACGTTCGGCGTCGAAGGCTTCGAGGTCGAGACGCTCGGGCTGGGCGGGGACGCGCTGCGTCGCATCGAGGACGAAGGCTCTCGCCGCCCGGACGTGGTCGTGCTCGACGTGCGGCTCCCTGACATCGACGGCCTCACGGTGCTGCGCAAGCTGCGCCAGACCAGCCCGGATTTGCCCGTGGTGATGCTCACCGGCGACACGGACGTGAAGACGGCGCTCAACGCCATCCAGCTTGGCGCGTTCCACTTCCTGACCAAGCCCGTGGACGGCGACGAGCTCGTGGTCACCATCCGCCGTGCGCTCGAGCGCCGCGTGCTCATGGAGGAGCTGGTCGACCTGCGCACGCGCATGGCCGACGGCGTCTCGACCCCCGGCATGCTCGGCCGCAGCCCGGCCATGCAGGCGCTCCGCGACAGCATCCGCCGCGTGGCCTCCACCGACGTCACGGTCCTCGTGCAGGGCGAGACGGGCGTGGGCAAGGAGCTGGTCGCGCACGCGATCCACGAGGCCAGCGCGCGGCGCGGCAGCACGCTCGTCGCGATCGACTGCGGCGCCGTCACGGAGTCGCTCGCGGAGTCCGAGCTCTTCGGGCACGAGCGCGGCGCCTTCAGCGGCGCCGACCGGCGCCGGGAGGGCCACCTCGTGCTGGCCAACGGCGGAACCGTCTTCCTCGACGAGATCGGCAACCTGCCCGCCCCGATGCAGGCCAAGCTGCTGCGCGTGCTCCAGGAGCGCCAGGTGCTCCCCGTCGGCGCGGGCCGTCCGCAGGCGCTCAACGTGCGCTTCGTCGCCGCGAGCAACGTCATGCTCGACGGCGCCGCGCGCGCCGGCACGTTCCGACAGGACCTCTACTACCGCCTCGCGGAGTACGTGATCAACGTGCCGCCGCTGCGGGAGCGCCGCGAGGACATCGCGCAGCTCGCCGAGGCATTCCTCAAGCAGGCCGCCGTGGAATTCCGCAAGCCGGTGGGCGGGCTGGAAGACGTGGCGCTCACGCTGCTCATCACGCACGACTGGCCCGGCAACGTGCGCCAGCTCCGCAACGCGGTGCGACGCGCGGTGCTGCTCTCCGACGGCTTTCTCGTGCGCGCCGACCAGATCCGCGCGCTGCTCGCCGGCGACGAGACATCGCGTGGCGAGGTCATGCCGCGCACGATCGGCTTCGTGAAGGGCGAGACCCACGCCGTGGCCGAGGCGGAGGTCGCAGCCGAGCCGCTGCGCGATCTCGTGGCGCGCGCCACGGAATCCGTGGAACGTGCGGCGATCAGCGGCGCGCTGCGCCGGACCAACGGCAACAAGGCCAAGGCCGCACGACTGCTCCATGTCGACTACAAGACGCTGTATCTGAAGATCCGCCGCCTCGGGCTCGACGCTTCGTCCGACTGAGCGGCGCGATGTTCCGCGCGGCTTCGGGGAGGCACTCCCCGAACTGTGTGGCGCGCGCGCCATGGTGCGCCCGGCTCTCGCCCGCCGACACGCCAGCGAAGCGCGCGGACGGCCTCGCCCCGGGGCACTCGCTCACTGGCACGGGGCTTGCACTTCCTCTGCCAACCGAATCAGAGGGGTGTCGAAATGAATTCCGGATACGTGCTCGTGATCATGCCCGAGGCCAGCCAGCGGCGCCGGGTCTGCGCGCTGCTCGCGGCGACGGGGCAGGTGGTGAAAGAGTTCGGCATCCGGCCCGAGGCTCTCGCCGCCGTGCGCCTGCACGCACCCGACATCGTCGTGCTGGACCTGGTGCTCACCGACGCGGATGCCTTCGCGCTCGCGGCCGAGCTGCGCGAGGCCGCCGGTGACGCGGAGCTTCCCATCCTCGCGGTGTGCGGCGCCTTCGGCCGGCCGACTGCTGCACGCATGCAGGAGGCGCGGCTGCTCGGGCCCATCCTCAAGCCGGTCTCCGCGAACATGCTCCTGCGCACCTTCCTCGACGCGCGCGACTCCGGCAGCGTCTCGCCGACGTGGATCTCGCGGACGGCGCGCGAGACGGGCCCCGCGGCGCGCGATCGCGTCTCGCAGGCGCTGCTGGGCGTGTCGGATCTCGCCGCCCGCGCGCACCAGGGCCCGGACGGTCTCGCGGCCTCCATCCGCCCGTGCCTCGACCTGTGCGGGTGCGCCGGCGCGTCGGTGTTCACATGCCAGCCCGGCGCGCGCCTGGAGCTCGTGACGCGCTGCGGCGCGCCCGAGCTCGCCGACGCCGTCGTCGTGGCGAGCTACGACTCGCCCGGCTTCTTCGACCGCGTCACGCGCGCCACCGAGCCCGTGCGCATCGACCACGATGCGCCGGGCGACCCGCTCGCGCAGGCCTTCTCCACCGCGGGGCGAGGCCAGGTCACCGTGCTCATGCCGATCGGCGAGCCGGGCGCGGGCCGCGGGCTGCTCGCGCTCACCGCGAACCTCGATCCCGGAGAGCGCGGCGACCTCGTGGATCTCGCACGCGGGCTGGGGCCGGTGCTCGGGCTCATGCTCGAGCTCGACCGCCAGCGCGTCGGCGCGGCGGTGCTGGCGGCGGGCCTGGCGCAGCAGCAGACCTCGGCGCTGCTCGAGGCGGGCATCGCGCACGACCTGCGCAACGTGCTGACCGTCATCGTCGGCAACACCGGCCTGCTGCTCGACGAGTCGAAGCCCGGCACGCCGGGGCACGAGGACCTCATCGCGATCCGCGAGGCGGCCAGCCATGCCTCGCTGCTGGCGCGCCGCCTCACGTCGCCCGGCGGATCCGCCGGCCAGCCCGGGATCGTGCCGGTGGCCGGCGTGCTGGCCGACTCCGAGCGCCTGCTGCAGCGCGTGCTCGGCAGCGACATCGCGCTGACGCTGGGCGGGCTGACCTCCCGCGCGTGGATCCGCGTGGATCCCACCGAGCTCCAGCGCGTGCTCATCAACCTCGCGAGCAACGCGCGCGAGGCGATGCCCGCGGGCGGCCGCTTCGTGCTGGACGTGGCCGACGTCGTGCTGGACAGCGCCGGCGCCGCCGCGCTCCCCGGCCTGCTGCCCGGCACGCACGCGCTGATCACCGTCACGGACAGCGGCCGAGGCATGGACGAGGCGACGCGCTCGCGTCTCTTCGAGCCGTACTTCACCACGCGCCAGGGGATCGGCACGGGCCTCGGGCTCTTCAACTGCCTCGACATCGTGCGCCGCCACGGCGGCACGATCGACGTGCTCAGCGAGCCCGGCAAGGGCACGACCTTCCGCATCTTCCTGCCAGAGGCCGAGCCCGCGCCGCGCTCCTCGACCGCGGCGCACGCGGAACCGGGCGCGGCGCCCGCCGACAGCGCCGGGGACGCGCGGGCGCGCCGGTCGCCCGCCGCGGACGCAACGCTCACCGTGCTCGTCATCGAGGACGACAGCCAGGTGCGCCGCGTGGTGGCGCAGGTGCTGCGCGAGGCGCAGTACAAGGTGCTGACCGCGGGCGACGGAGCGGATGCGCTGGCGGTCTCCCGCCGCCACGGCGGCACGATCGACCTGCTGCTCAGCGACCTCGGCCTTCCGGGCATGGACGCCTCCTCCGCCGCGGACCGGCTGCGCAAGGAGCGCCCCGGCATGCGCTCGATGTTCATGTCCGGCACGCCGGAGAGCATGGTGTCGCGCGCGGGCTCGACCGCCTGGACCGGCCGCCTGCTGCTCAAGCCCTTCACGCCCTCCGGACTGCTCGGCGCCGTGCGCGCCGCGCTCGAGTCCAGCGCCATCGAGCGGCACGCATGAAGAGCGGGGAGCGCAACCCATGAAGCTCACGTCGCCGGACCTCGCCGCCCGCTGGTGCCTGGACCTGCTGCACGCCGAGTGGCAGCGCGAGGCGATCTCGCGCGTGCCGCCGGCGCGCTGCGCCGCGCCGGCGTCGACCCGCGCGCGCGGGCCGATCGACGCGAGGATCCGCCGCTGGCTGGGAGAGACGGGCCGCGGGCCGCAGGGGCCGGGCGCGGCGGAGACGCACGACGACATCGACACAACGTGGCTGGACAGCGGGAAGACAGGGAAGGACGAGGAGAGGACAGGGACGTACCACTCAACAGGGACGCACAGCCAGGACACTGGACTGGAACTCGCATTGGAAACCCCCGGCGCATCCGGGGTCTTGTCAGGAAGTACCTTCGCACCCTCGTGGGGTGCGAAGCGCGGCAGCCAGCCGGCATTGGTGGTGCCGGCTGGCGCCGCATTTCCTGCGCGCGAAGCGTGCGCGCAGCGACCGGGCGAACCCGGCGACGACGGCCTGCAAGGTCCGGCGGACCCCGCGCCGGCGCGCCGTCCGCGCGAGCCGCTCGCGGACAACGATTCCCGCGAGGCCGGTGAGCCGTCGGCTGCCGGCGCCGCGCGGTCCGAGCGCGAGGCGCCGCTCGAGATCCTGGTCGTCGAGGACGACGGCGCGAACCGCCGGCTGGTGAAGGCCATCCTCGGCGCGGCCGGTCATCGCCTCACCTTCGCGGGCGACGGCGTCGAGGCCGTGGAACTCGCCGCCCGGCACTCGTACTCGCTGATCCTCATGGACTACCAGATGCCGCGCATGGACGGGCTGGCCGCCGCGCGCTGGATCCGCTCCTCGCGGACCGGCTCGTGGCGCGCGCCGATCGTCGGGCTCACGGCCTTCTCCGCCATGGATGACCAGCAGCGCTGGCTCGCCGCCGGCATGGACCACGTGCTGCACAAGCCGATCGACCCGGTCGCGCTGGAGCAGGCCGTGCGGCGCTGGGCGCGCCGGCCGGGCAGCGACGGCGTCGAGAGCTGACGAACCGCTCGCCGCTCAGGGCGGCGGCGGATCCTGGCCTGCCCAGTTGGCGAGCAGGCCCGTGTCGCGCACCAGGTTCTGCAGCGCGGCGTCGTCGCCGGCGTACACGCCTCGCGCGCGGCCGTGCCGGTCGAGCAGCAGCCATTCCGCGTCCGGGCTCCCGGCGAGCGCGGCGAGGCGCGTGAACTCCGCGCCCTGCTCGTCGAGCAGGAAGAGGTTGAGCGGCTTGCGCGCCTTGCGCTCGTCGAGCAGCGGCAGCAGCTGCGCCGTGCCGCCGCCGCGGCAGAGCATCACGAAGGCGACGGCCTTGTCGAGCCCGCGCAGGTGCTTGCGGAGGCGGTAGAGGCCCGAGAGCGTCTCCTCGCTCGCGACGGCATTGGCGAGCGGGAGCGCCGTCACCAGGACGAGGTGCCCCCGCAGCTCGTGCAGGGACACGGGCGCGCCGGTTTCGTCGGGCAGCTCCAGGTCCAGGACCGGCCCGTGCTCGCCGGGCAGCGGCGCCGGCAGCCGGCTGCTCAGCGCCTTCACGAGCGGGAAGCTGAACAGCGCCGCGATGGCGAGCGCCCAGAACCACGGCCGGGCGAGCAGCGGCGCGGAGGCGCGTGGGATCGGCGGCTCCACGCGCGTGGCCGGGCCGCTCAGGCGGACCCGTCGTGTTCGCTGGCGAGCAGGCGTTTGATCCACACCCACACGCCCGTGACGATCACGTACGGCAGCAGCAGGAAGGCCGCGATGAACACCAGCGTGTCCACGCCCTGCGACAGCGCGCAGTACGGGCACGCGGCGGCGACCGGTGCAAGCCCGGCCACGGCGCCCGCAGCGGCGGCCAGCTTCGCGGCGCGCCCGGCACCGCCGGTTCGCGGCGCGCGGTCGCCGGCGGTCGTGCGTGGGGCGCGAGGCGCGCTCATGACAGCGTGTTCCGCCACGCGGTCTCGACCATGAGGATGATCGCGGCCAGCCCCATGTACAGCGGCAGCATCGCGATGCGCCGGATCCACGGCGATTCCCACTTGAGGTGCATGAAGAAGAGCGCGACGAGCATCGCCTTCCCGAAGGCGAGCGTGCACAGCAGGATCATCTTGATGTGCTGGTCGTAGGACGCTGCATAGGTCTTCGGCACGAAGACCTCGACCACGGTGAGGAAGCCCAGCACGAGGAAGATGGTGACGAAGTCGCCGGTGGTCGGGCCGTGCGCGACGGCGCCATGACCGTCGCCGGCCGCGCCGTGGGCTCCGTGCGCTCCGGTGGGCGAGGTGCCGTGAGACGCGGTGCCGTGGGATGCGGCGGGAGTCTGGTGGCCGTGCTTCTGCTTGGACATGGGGGGCCGCCTCAGAGCAGGTAGATGAAGGTGAAGACGAGGATCCACACCAGGTCGACGAAGTGCCAGAACAGGCCGACCAGCTCGACCGGGCTGGCGGACGTCCCGCCCTGCGTGTACTTGCCCTTGAGCGTCCCGGCCAGGATGCAGCACAGGTAGATGACGCCGGACAGCACGTGCAGTCCGTGGAAGCCCGTGACCACGAAGAAGGTGGAGCCGAACAGGTTGTTGATCGGATGACCTTCCCAGGTGGAGGTCGCGAACCCGAGGCCCTCGTGCACGAGGTGCGTGTACTCGAAGGCCTGGATGCCGAGGAAGGACGCGCCGCCGATGATGGTGACGAGCAGCCAGCCGGCCGTCGCGCTCTTGCGCCCCGCCTGCGAGGCGGCCACGGCGAACACCATGCTCAGCGACGAGCAGATGAGGATGAAGGTCGCGATGGCGGTGAGGTTGATGCCCAGGATGTCCGTGGGCTTCAGGTGCGTGGAGGGCCAGTCGCCGTGCGAGAAGATGCGCAGCATGCCGTAGGCGAGCAGCAGCCCGCCGAACGAGAAGCCGTCCTGCGCGATGAACAGCCACATGGCGACCTTGCCACCGGTGGCCTTGCCGACGTGCGCGTCGACCTCGATGTCGTGACCGTGCGCGCCGGAGCCGCCGTGGGCTCCCGGGCTGCCGTGAGCAAGTGATGCCGAGCTGGACATGCGGGAATCCGAGACGAGCTAGAGGGCGAAGAAGGAGAAGAAGAGGACGAGCCACACCGCGTCGACGAAGTGCCAGAAGATGGCCACGCTGCTCGCGGGCGTGGCGCGGCCGGCATGGATGCGGCCCGACAGCGCGCCGGCCTGGATGACGCCGAGCGCGAGCAGCCCGCACACGACGTGCAGCGCGTGGAACCAGGTGAGCATGTAGAAGAGGCCCTGGTACATGTCCGTGTCCGGCCGGCCCCCGGCCGACCACACGTCGATCCAGAGCCAGCTCTGCAGACCGGCGAAGAGCAGGCCCGCGACCAGGCCGGCCGCCCAGCGCGACGCGAACCCCGGGCGGCCCGCGCGCAGCCGCGCCACGGCGCCGTGCAGCAGGACACTGCTCGCGAGCAGCACGCCCGTCGCGAGCCCCGCGAGCGGCAGGGACGGCAGCACCACACCCTGCGGCGGCCAGACCGGCTGGCGCTGGCGCAGGATGAGGAAGGTGAGGAAGAGCGTGGCGAAGGCCATGCTCCAGCTTCCGATGAACAGCGCCATGCCGAGGGTCGAGTCGACCCGCGCGCGGCGGCCCTCGCTCGGCAGTGGCAAGGCGATCTGGCTCATCGGCGTGCTCGTGCGGCGAGGGGCGTGCGCGCGTGGCGGCCTCCGGGGGGCCGCGCGGCGCGCGCGCCTCAGGCCACCGGGAGGTTCTCCGTCTGCGGCAGCCAGTCGCGGTCCTTCAGGGCCGGGTGGCTGTACTCGTGGGGACCGGTGACGACGGTCGGGATCGTGTCGAAGTTGTGGTGCGGCGGCGGGCTGGGCGTCGTCCACTCGAGCGTGCCGACCTGCCACGGGTTCACGCCGGCCTTCGCGCCCCACCAGCGGCTGCGGATGAAGTTGAACGCGAAGATGAGCTGCGCGCCGCCGAGGAAGAACGCCGCGACGCTCGTGATCACGTTGAGGTGCTGGATCGAGCGCAGGAAGGGCAGGTCCGTGTGGTTGTAGTACCGGCGCGGCATGCCCGCGTAGCCGCTGATGAACATCGTGCAGAACACGATGGTCAGCGGGATGATCGTGGTCCAGAAGTGCAGCTTGCCGAGCTTCTCGCTCATCATCCGGCCGAACAGCTTGGGGAACCAGAAGTAGGTGCCCGCGAACGCGCCGAACAGCGAGGACGCCGCCATCGTCAGGTGGAAGTGCCCGACCACGAAGTACGTGTCGTGCAGGTAGATGTCCGTGCCGATCGTGGCGAGGTAGATGCCCGTGAGGCCGCCGAGCCCGAACACGAAGATCACGCCCATCGAGAAGAGCATCGGCGTGGTGAAGCGCAGGTTCCCGCGCCACAGCGTGTGCAGCCAGTTGAAGAACAGGATTTCGCCCGGCACCGAGATGATCATCGTGAGCAGCATGAAGCTCTCGCCGAGCATCGCGGTCATGCCGGTGGTGAACATGTGGTGGCCGTAGACCACCGCCGAGAGGATCGTCACCGCGGCCATCGCGCCCACCGTCACGCGGTAGGCGAAGGCCGGCTTCCGCGCGAAGAAGGACAGCAGGTCGCTAATGATGCCCCACGCGGGCAGGATGAGGATGTAGACCTCGGGGTGCCCGAAGATCCAGAACAGGTGCTGGTAGAGGATCGGGTCGCCGCCGCCGGTCTGGTTGAGCGTGGCCGGCACGTAGAAGCTGGTGCCGAAGCTGCGGTCCAGCACCATGAGGATCATGGCGCTGCCGATCACCGGCAGGAACAGCACGTTCAGGATGGCCGTGAAGAACAGGCCCCAGATCGTGAGCGGCAGCCGGCCCCAGGTCATGCCGGGCGCGCGCAGTCGCACGATGGTCGTGATGTAGTTGATGCCGCCCATGATGGAGCTGGCGCCGATCAGGAACACGGCGATCGCCCACAGCGTCTCGCCGCTGCCCGGCGTGCCGATGTTGCCCGAGAGCGTCGGGTACGCGGTCCAGCCGCCCTCGGCCGCGCCCAGCGGCACGAACAGCGAGTAGAAGCCCACGAGCCCGCCCAGCACGACCGTCCAGAAGGACAGCATGTTGAGCAGCGGGAAGATCATGTCCCGCGCGCCGATCATCAGCGGGATGCAGAAGTTCCCGAAGCAGCCGATCAGCAGGGGCGTCAGCCCCAGGAAGATCATGATCGTGCCGTGCATCGTGAACAGCGTGTTGTAGCCGTCGGGCGGCACCGAGCCGTCGCCGCGCGGGTACAGCAGCTTGCCGAGCAGCGGCACCGGCGTGCCCGGGTTGGCGAGCTGCCAGCGGATCATCATGGCCATCACGCCGCCGATGAGCAGCCAGACCAGCCCGAACCACATGAACTGCTTCGCGATGACCTTGTGGTCCACCGAGAAGACGTGCTTGCGCAGGAAGCCCGTGGGCTCCGCGTGGATGTGATCGCCGCTCATGGCGTGTTTTCCTTCCATTCCCAGGCCCAGTTGGCCTCGGAGTCATTGCCGTCCCAGGCCGCGAGCGCGAGCGCGCCGGCCTCCTGCTGCCACGCCTCGAATTCAGCCTGCGGCAGCACCGCGAGCGTGCCGTGCATCTGGTAGTGCGCGTAGCCGCACAGCTCCGCGCACAGGATGTCGTAGTTGCCCGTCACCGCGGGCTGGAACCAGACCTGGTTGATCGCGCCCGGGTTGGCATCGCGCTTGACGCGCATGTCCGGCACGTAGAAGGAGTGGATCACGTCCTTGCTCGCGAGGTTGAACACCGCGGGCCGGTCCACGGGCAGCGTCAGCGCGTTGATCGTGACGATGTCGTCGCTGGTCCCGAACCTGCCGTCCGGCCCGGGCACGCGGAAGTTCCACGCCCACTGCTGCGCGAGCACCTCCACCTGGTAGGTGTTGCCGCCGGGCCGCGGGATGTTCCAGACCACCTCGCGCAGGTCGCGCATCGTGATGTAGAGCACCGACGCGTCCAGCACGATGAACACGATGACCGACACGATCGCGGTGAAGCGCTTGTCGTGCAGGCTGCTGCCGTGGTCGTAGCTGGCCCTGTGCCCCGGTCGCGCGCGGTCGCGCAGCACCGGAATGAGCAGCAGCAGCAGCACGATCACGAAGCTCGCGCTGATCATCGTGGTGATCAGCCAGAACAGCGTGTCGACGCGGTGCCCCTCCGCGCTCGCGGGCGGGTTGGGGCCCCAGCGGTCCGCCACCACCTGCGCGGACAGCGCCGGCGCGCAGGCGAGCGCGAGCAGCGCGGCGAGCGACGCGAGCCAGGCGGGACGCCGCGCGCGGAGGGAGCGTCCGGATGGACGTGCATTCAAGGGGATTCGCTCCTCGGTGGTCACGGGGCCTTGCGCAGTCCGGCCATGAACGCGGCGCGTCCGGGCTTGTCCTTCCAGGTGTCCGTCAGGTGGCGCACGTAGTGCGCGATCGCCCAGAGGTCCTTGTCCGGCATCGCGCCCTTCCAGGTGGGCATGCCGGCGCCGCCGATGCCTGACGCGATGGTCTGATAGGTCTCCCTGGCGTCGGCGCTGTAGCGCATCGTCTGCCAGGTGAAGTCCGGCGGCAGGATCGCGACCTTGTATCCGAGCACCTCGTAGCTGCTGTCCTTCTTCAGCTTCGGGTAGGTCAGGTCCGCGCCGTAGGCCGTGGTCGGGTCCACGCCGCGGATCTCGTTGAGCCGCGGGGCGGTCACGTAGGCCGGATGGCAGCCGTAGCACTGGTTCCTGTGGTAGGCCGCCTCGCCCGCGGCGATGGCCGCCGACTCGTCGGTCCACGGGTCCGGCGCCGTCTCCACGACCGCGCCGATCTCGTTGGTCGGGTCGCGCCAGCCGCTGCCCTCGGGCGAGAGCGACTTGATGTACTGCACGATGTCGTGCAGGCGCTCCTCGGAGACGGCCCACTTGTACATCGGCGTGCCGTCGAGGCCGTGGCGCACCAGCGTGATGATCGCGTCATCGTTGGGCAGCTTGTCCGACGGCACCTTGGTGAACTTGAAGGTGCTCTGCTGGAAGCTGCGCGGCGGCGGGCGCAGGTGCTGCGCGGAGCGGCCGTAGCCGTCGCCCTCCAGGCCATGGCAGCTGCTGCAGAACTGCACGAAGTCCTGCCGCCCGCGCGTGAGCTGGTCCGCGGAGATGGTCTGCCAGTAGATCTCCTCGTCCTCGTCCCAGGCGAACTCGCCCGTGTTGTCGACCCAGTGCTCGCCGTCCTTGCGGAAACGGCCGGGCTGCTTGCCGGCCAGGCTGTCCACGTACTCCTCGCCCGGCGAGACGACCCTGGCCGGCTCCGTGATGCGCAGCGGCACGTGCAGCGGCGCGCGTGCGTGCGGACCGGCGGGCGCGGCGGCGCCGTGGGCCGGCTCCTCGCCGCCTTCCGTCGCGGCGCTCGACAGCGACTCCGCGTGCGCGGGGACGCCCGCCTGCGGTGCCGGCTGTGCCGGGGCAGCCGGTGGCGCCGCGCCGTGCGGCGGGTCTTGACCCCCGCCGGCGAGCAGCGGAGCGGCGAGGCCCGCCAGCAGCAGCAGCGCGCTGGCCGGGCGCAGGAGACGGGGCTTCATGCGGGCGCATCCGTGGGGGATTTCGGGGCGGCGAACCGCCTTCCGGCAGCTCCCGGAGTGCGCCGTGGGCGACTCCGGGTACGAGGCGGGGTGAGTCTAGGAAAGGCGCACCGGCCGCTACAAGAACGGCCCGCCGTACTCGTGGCGCGCGCCGTCGGGCGTCTCGACGCGATGTCCGCCGGCGAGACCCGGCGAGACCCACGGGTAGTCGAGCGGCACCTTGCCGTGCCCGCCCGGCACGTCGAGCAGGTAGTGGGGGATCGCGTGGCCCGGGAGGGTCCCGCGCAGCGCGCGCATGAGCGCACGGCCCTGCTCGATGCCGGTGCGCAGGTGCGACGTGCCCGGCACGAGGTCGGCGTGGTGCAGCGCGTAGGGCCGGATGCGCGCGCCGACCAGCGCCCAGAGCAGCTCGCGGTGCGCCTCCGGCTCCGCGTTGATGCCCGCCAGCAGCACGGACTGGTTGAGCACGCCCACGCCGCGGTCCACCAGGCGGCCCGCGGCGGCGACGGCGGCAGGCGTCACCTCGACCGCATGGTTGAAGTGCGCGACCACGAGCACCGGCGGCCGGATCGCGGCGAGGCCGTCGGCAAGCGCCTCCGTGATGCGGAAGGGATTGACCACGGGCATGCGCGTGTGGAGGCGCAGCGAGCGCAGGTGCGCGATCGCCGCGAGGCGCGCGAGCAGCTCCAGCAGCCGCCCGTCGGAGAGCGTGAGCGGGTCGCCGCCGGTGAGGATGACCTCGTGGATGGCAGGGCGCGCCGCGATGTAGGCCAGCGCCGCGTCGAGGTCCGCCGCGCTCACCGCATAGTCCGGGTTGCCCACGAGCCGCTTGCGGAAGCAGTGCCGGCAGTGCACCGAGCAGACCGGCGTGGGGAAGAGCAGCACGCGGTCCGGATAGCGGTGGGTGAGCGCGGGCAGCGGGCGCGTGTGCGCCTCCTCGTCCCCGATGGGGTCCTGCCGCTCCTCGGGGCGCACGACCGTCTCGCGCGGCGAGGGCACCGCGAGCGCCCACACCGGGTCGCGCTCGTCGGCCACGCGCGCCAGCGAGAGGTAGTAGGGCGTGGCGCGCATCCCGTACAGCGCGATGGCGGCCTCGATGCCGGTCCGGTCCAGCCGGTCCAGTGCGAAGCGCCCCGGGAACAGCTCCTCGACCTCCGCGAGCGACGTGGCAGCGCGCCGGTGCTGCCAGAGCCAGTCCTCGCGAGTGTCGTGCCTGTCGTCCGGGCCGCCGAGCTGCATGCGCGCATCGTAGCCGCGCGGGCCGCGCGGCTCGTGCGCGGAGATCGCGGCGCTACTCGATCGCGACGCCGAGCAGCCGCGCCGCGCCGAGCGCGCCCGGGCTCCATTGCAGGTCCAGCATCGTGCGCCCGGGCTCGACCGCGGCGCCGCGCTCGCGGCCCAGCGCGATGCGCTCGGTGTCCTCCGGCGTGCCGTGCCACGACGGCACGATCGCCCAGTAGCCCGTCACGTGCCGCTGCTTGCCCTCGCCGCCGTGCCGCTCGCGCAGCTCGAGCACGGGCACGCGCGCGTGCACGACCGGGCCGGGATCCAAAGCGCGGTTGAGCGCGAGTGCACCGGCCGTGCACGCGCCGACGACGGCCGGCAACCCCAGCACGAGCAGCAGCGCCGCTTCCTTGTGCGACGTGGTGCGGCCCGCAAGGCTCGCGACGCACGCCGCGACGATCACGAGGCCGATCGGCAGGCCGGCGGCGAGCGAGCGCAGCGCGAGCACGGCGAGTTCGCCGTCCACGAGATCGCGCGACCAGTGCACGATGCCGGCCATGGCCGCCGCGCCCAGCGCGAGCGCCCCGATCAGCAGCCCCGCGAACAGGCGCCGGTGGAAGGTGCGCCGCGGGTAGTGCCGTGCCTCGTTCAGCTCACGGCACAGCGCGTCCAGGGCACGGAGCTGCGCCTCGATGGCCGCCTTGCGCTCCGGCTCCTTGATCCGGCGGCGCTCGCGCGCGCCGAGCGTCGCGTGCAGTCGGCGCCCGTCGTGCGTGACGGCGTAGAGGCCCAGCTCGGCCAGCGCGGTCACGGCGGCGCGGGCCTCTGCCCGGCGCAGCAGCGCCTCGCCGAACTCCACGTCTTCCGTCTCCAGCGCCCAGCGCGCGTCGAAGGCGCCGTTGGCCGAGCGCAGCGCCCGCGCGAGCCCGCGCTCGCGCGCCCAGCGCGTGGCGGCGCCGCACGGCACGAGCCGGAAACGGTGCGGGCACGCGGACGGCACCGTCACCACGGGCGGCTGCTGGTGCGCCACGGCGCCGCACCGCGCGGGTTCGCGCTCGAGCGCAGGGAGTCGGTGCGTCACGGCGTGTCCTTTTTCCTGCCGCGCTTGCGCTGGCGCAGCGCGTCGCGCAGCAGGAATTCGATGTGGCCGTTCAGGCTGCGCAGCTCCTGGCTCGACCAGGCGCGCAGCTCCACCATCAGCTCCGGCGAGAGCCGCAGCAGGAAGGGCTTGCGGCGCGCGCCCCCGGCCTCGCCGTCGCTCTCGGGGCCGACGGACGCGGCCCGTTCGTCGCCCGCGCCCTGCTGCGGGTCCGCACCGGCCGCGCCGCCGGCGCCCCGGGCGGGCTCCGGGGGCGGGACGGGCGGCGGGCCGGCGGATGGCTTGTCCGGGGACATCGTGCGCGGCTCAGGTGTACATGCTGCCGGTGTTGAGGATCGGCGTCGGGGCGGTGTGGCCGCACAGCACCACGAGCAGGTTGCCGACGAGCTGCGCGCGGTGCGCGTCGTCCAGCTCCAGGATGCGCCGCTCCGAGAGGTCGTGCAGCGCGTGCTCGACCATGCCCACGGCGCCTTCCACGATGAGCCGCCGCGCCGCGATGACCGCCGCCGCCTGCTGGCGCTGGAGCATCGCGGAGGCGATCTCCGGCGCGTACGCCAGGTGGCTGATGCGCGACTCCAGCACCTCGATCCCGGCCCGGTCGAGCCGCTGCTGCAGCTCGGCGGTGAGCTCCGTGATGAGCTGCTCCGTGCTGCCGCGCAGCGACAGCACGGTGCCGTCGGCGTGCGCCTCGTCGTACGGGTGCGTGCTCGCGAGGTGCCGCACGGCCGTCTCGATCTGCACGTCCACGTAGTTGCTGATCTCGATCGGGTTGCCGATGAGGTCGTTCACCTTGATGTTCTTGCTGGCGACGTTGTGCGCCTTCAGCGAGATGCGCTGCTTCATCGTGAACGGGTTGGTCCAGTAGAAGCCGTCGGCGCGGACCGTGCCGCGGTAGCGGCCGAACAGCACCAGCACGCGCGCCTTGTTCGGCGGCACGATGAAGAAGCCCAGCAGCGTCAGGACCAGCGTCAGCGCGCTGAGCACGAAGAAGACGACGATCGCGGCGATCTCCCCGCCGGACAGGTGCGGCTGCGTCTGCCCGAGCCACACCGCGACGAGGATCAGCGCGACGACGTACAGCGGCAGTGCGGTCAGCATCAGCCAGCCTGAGAAGGCCGAGAAGCGGATCTCCCGCGAGGCCGCGCGGCGGGTTTCGGGACTGGCCATCGGTGCAACTCCTCCTGAGGGATCTGAGATAGCAGGGTGATATCACATTGCTATCGGCAGTCGAGAGCTCCGCCAAGGCCCGCCCGCCGCGGTGCCGTTCCGGAAGGCACCATCCGTGGCCGAAGTCGCAGCCCGTTGGCCCGTTTCGGGCGCCCCATGTCAGGAACGTGACGGGCCCGGGGGCCGTGCTTTCGCACCGGCTCAAGAGCCGGCCGCGCCGCGGAAGGACTCAGCCGTCGAGGCGGAAGGGGGCGCCGATCACGAGCGGCTCGGCGCTGACGGGGTCCAGCAGCAGGGGCTGCACGGTGCCCTTCGCGAAGGGCAGCTTGCCCGCGGGCAGGAAGGTCACGCCGTTCGGGCCGGCGGTCACGCGGAAGGCGCCGGCCAGGCCCCGGCTGTCATCCGCCAGGTCCAGCGCGAGCATGCGCGCATCACGGACGGAGATCGGCGCGGGGAACGGCTGCTCGGCATGCGGCAGCGCCACGACGGCGCCGGCCGGCGCGGTGATCCTCAGCGCGCGCCCGACGAGCGGCGAGTCCACCCACGCGACCTGCGGCGCGGGCGGCGTCGGCACGGGGTCGAGCCACGGCAGCAGGCGCATCCATGCCATCACGTAGCCGAGCCCCGCGAGGTTCTGCGTGCTGAGCCCGATCGTGTACTTGTCCGGCAGCCCGTACTGCCGCGCGATCGCCGGATCCAGGCCGAAGAGATAGCCCCACGGCCTGCGCAGCGAGCTCTCCGTGACGTGCTGCATGAGCGCGAGGCCGGCGAGGATCTGCGGCCGCAGCGACGCGTCCGCCACCCGGTAGGCCGCCATCTGCGCATCGATGGGCGAGGTGGGCGGGCCGCCGAAGGTGTCGCCCACGTCGCCCTGCCAGTACTCCGGCGGGTGCTCGCGGCAGTCGCCCTGGTAGGTGCCCTTGTAGCAGTAGCAGATCATCTCCCAGTTGCGGAAGAAGCTCTCCGTGAACTGCGCGTTGGTGAGCTGGCGGCCCTGCAGGTCGTTGCGCGCGAGCTCGAGGATCGCGTCGCGATAGAGCGGCAGGCCGGACGTGGCCGGGTTGAGCGCGCGCGGCAGCGCCCACAGCTCGAGCACGCCGAGCATCGCGCGCGAGCTGTCGCCGGCGCACGCGGTGCCGAGTCGCGCGCCCTGCACCCAGAGCGTGGCGCCGGCACCGGAGGCCTGCCGCGACAGGCGGTGGTCGGTCGCCTCCTGCACCTTGCCCAGCGCGTCCGGCAGCGTGCCGCCGCTGTGCTTCACGGTCTCCAGCAGGTCGTCGCACAGGTAGCCGTAGTGGTCGTCGGTGTCGTTCTCCAGGTCGTAGCGCGACGCGTCCCACGTGCGGTGATACAGGCCGATGGCGCGGTGCAGCGCGGCGAGGTCGTCTTCGCCCGGCGCGAGCTGCGACACGCGCGCGATGGCGCGCGGCGAGCGCATGAGTTCGTACCAGAAGGTGCGCCCGCTCAGGATGGCCCAGCTCGTGTAGTAGCGCTTGTCCGTCTCGATCGCGCCCTTCGGCGTGAGCCGGTCCGGGATGTGCCCGAACCAGTTGGAGGTGTCGCCGACGAAGCGGCCCTGCGCCGGCACGAACTCCGGCGTCTTCGGCGCCGACTCCGGCGGGAGGTCGTGCTCGCGCTGCAGCGCGATGAGCCTGTCCGCGACGCGGCGGCACTGCGCGAGGCACGCCGCGCGCAGCTCCTCGTCGGCCAGCAGCTCGCGGCTGTCCAGCAGGAAGTCCACGTAGGCGCCGATGGTGATCGCCGCGTCGTCGTTGGGCGCGAGGTTCGCCAGCGTCACGGTGCGCGGCAGGCCCGTGCCCGGGTCGAAGTTGTTCGCCAGCAGCGTGCGCGTGATGCGCTCCAGCTCCGGCGTCCAGCGCGCGATCTCGGCGTCCAGCCCGCGGCGGTGGCACTCGCGCAGCCATTCCATGAGCAGCGTGTGGATGGAGTGGAAGCTCGCCGTCTTCGCGGGCACGGCCTTGTCGCCGGTCTCCACGTCGTAGCTGGACACGGTCACGTAGCCGGTGGCCGGGTCCACGAGCTGCAGGCCGCCCTTGTCGCGCGGCAGGTACCAGGTGTCGAGGCTCCAGCGCACGAGCGCCTCGATGTCGCGCGCGAGGTCCGGCGCCTGCGCGGCGGGCCAGCCGACGGCGGCGGCGATCTCGTCCACGTCCGCGAGCGCGCCGCCGGCGCCCAGGCAGGCGAGGTGCAGGACCAGGCGCGGCATCGGCGGCGCACCATGCTCCGCGGTGAAGCGCGCGCCCAGGTCGAGCTGGACGCGCCACCACGGAGGGTTGCCCTCCTCGGACGTCGGCTCCTGCCGCGCGAGCAGCGGCGTGATGGCCTGCCCCTCGGCGTCCGTGATCTGCAGGCCGCTCGTGTCGCGCACGATGACCGTCGTCTTGTTGCCGGAGCCGTCCTCCAGCGTGACCGCGAGCGCGCCGCTGCGCGCCGTGCGCACCGCGAGGGACAGCACGAGGTGCGCGGTGCCGCGCGGGTCGGCGACGATCTTCTGCACCACGTCGCCCGTGACCGCCGAGAGGCGCAGGCAACGCGCGCCGCGCCAGGGCCGGTCCTCGACGACGAAGCTCGTGGTGTCGTCGGCCGTCGCGCCGAATGCGCCGAGCCAGTACGCGCCGTACTTCACCGGTTCGCTCGTGCCGTCGGCGACCAGCTCGAAGCCGCCGTTGAGCAGGCCGTTCACGCTGAGCAGTGGGGCGTCCTGCCCCGGATCGGGGGGCGCCGCCTGAGCGCCGCGCGCCTCCATGCCGCACGCGAGCAGGATGACGAGCGCGAGCGACGCGAGTCGCGCACGGGACGCGAGCCATCGCGCGCGCGGGCAAGGGCGGGACCTCGTCACGGCATGTCTCCACGCGGCCGCAAGGAGATCCCGGGCCGCAAGTCGCCCACTGTAGTGCCCCGTCCCGCGGGGAACGAGGAGCGGCTCGCGCGGCCGCACGAGGAACCGCCTGGAACCGGCGCGCTCGGGGCGGGGCGTAGGATGCGCCCCTCGTCCGGGAGTCCGCCATGCACCGCATCGTGCCGCCGTTCGCCGTCGCGCTGTTCGTGATCGTCCTGGCGGAGGTGCCGCGCGCGCAGGTCGCCAGGCACCTCGCGGCGCCGCCGGCCGACATCCTCGACGGCACGGTCGTGCTGCCCGAGCCGTCCGCGCTCGCGGTGTCATCGACGTGTGCGCTGCTGGAGCTGCCCTGGCGGCGCGCGGCCGGAGCGTGGGTGGCCGCGCTCGACGTGCCGGTCGAGGGCGCCGGGCCGCTGTCGCTGGCGCTGGTCGGCGTCGCCGCGGAGAGCTGGAGCTGGGAGCTGGCCGCACCCGGCGGCGCGGCGCGCTCCGTCGACGACTGGGTGGCGGGCGGCGGCGCGCTCCGCACGATCGAGGCCTTCGCGGATGACGATCCGCGCAGCGCGGTCGGCCTGCGGCTCGCCGCCGCCGATGCGGGCACGTGGCGGCTGACGGTGCGCGCGCGGGCCGCCGACGTGCCCTCGCAGGCGTGGATCGCCCTGCGCACGGCCGAGTCGGGGCGCGTGCAGCTGCGCAGCCATCTCGGCACGCTCCGG
>Ga0193753_10001154_pt1 | contig 23114 bp, 18 predicted proteins | sample H1c2metaG_FD_144925 | JGI IMG/M metagenome (GOLD analysis project Ga0193753, IMG submission 144925) | Soil microbial communities from a riparian zone of the East river system, Colorado, United States - H1c2 | ecosystem: Environmental > Terrestrial > Soil > Riparian zone | place: USA: East... | reverse complement strand
CGGCCTGTTCATCGTCCGGCTCGCCGCCCGCCGCGGCCTGCCCCGCGTCGTCATCGCCCGCATGCTGGTCAACCTCGGCATCGACACCGCGGTCGGCGCCATCCCGCTGGTCGGCGACATCTTCGATTTCGCCTGGCGGGCCAATCGCCGCAACGTCGCGCTGCTCGAGGCGCGCCACCCCGGTCGCGCGCGCCCGGGCGACTGGCTCTACGTGGCGGGAGCGGCGGCGCTCCTGGTGGCCGCCATGGCCGTGCCGATCGCGCTCCTGGTCTGGGCCATTCGCGCGCTCTGATGCCTCGCCGAACCCGGTTCTGCAAGGCGGGGCCGGGCTGGTGAGTTGACATCGGGCGCCGCGGACGTTATTCGGACGCGCCTCGATGCTGTGGTCTCTCGGCTGCCTGGTCCCTCCCGCGCTCGCCGTGATGGCGACCCTCGTCCGCTGGATGATCCAGGGGCGCGGCAACGTCTACACCTACGTGACGTCGCCGTACTACCTGGCCGATCGTGACGTCGGTTCGCGGATGATCGAGGACGGGCCGGTCTCGATCGGCCTCGACGCCATCGTGGCCCTGTCCTGCTACGCGGTGGCGCTCCTGATCGGCGCGATGGTCCTGCGCCGCTGGGAGCGCCGGCGCGGCGCGCCGCTGCCGATCCCGCGCGCCGTCCACTGGGGCCTCGCGCTCATCCCGCTCCTGGTGCCGGCCTGGGCGTTCGCGAGCGGCTCGTTCCCGCCCGGCGCCAGCTTCACCCCGCCGGTCGGCCTGGTCGAGGCGCCGGCCGACTCGATCACCGGCAGCCTGGCCGGCTTGCCGGCCGGCACCTACCAGGTGACTCCACACGCCGGCACGTCGCTCACTGCCCGGCTCAAGGCGGGCGGCGAGGCGTTCGACGCGCGCTTTGCCCGCGACATCGAGGGGACCTGGCGCGGCGCGCCGGCCGACCTGCGCCAGCCGATGAGCGCCGACATCTCGGTCGCCACCGCGGCGGTCGACACCGGCATCGAGCTGCGCACCAAGCACGCGCGCGAGGAGTACCTCCACGGCGGCCAGCATCCTCGCATCGGCTTCCACCTGGACCGCCTGCTCGGCGCCGGACCGGCCCCGGGCGGCGGGGTCGCCTATCGCGCCGAGGGCACCGTCGCGCTCATGGGCAAGCGCCACCCGGTCGCGGTGACCGGCGCGCTCCTGCCCACCGACGAGGCCGCCCGCCGCCGGCTGGGGTTCGCCCCGACCGACGCGGTCTTCCGGGCCACCGCCCACTTCGAGCTGAAGATTCACGAGACCGGGCTGGCGTCCGACGCCGGCGACTTCGACGGGGACGTCATCCCGATCGAGGTTTCACTCGTGCTCCGCCGCCAGGCGGATCACGCCCCCTGAAACGACGACAAGGAGCGACTGATGCGCGCACTCACGAACACGATGGTCCTGGCCGGTGCTCTCCTCTGGTCCTCGACGGCCAGCGCCGGCGAGCCGACGGCCATCCCCGACACCGACAAGACCGACTACTTCATCGTCTACGCCAGCCACGCCGAGGCCAAGCCGACCGATCCGGTGACGGTCCGCTTCGAGAAGATCAAGGTCAACAAGGTCGCCTTCAAGCAGCCGGTCGCGAAGGGCCTGAAGGGCGCCACCGCCCAGTTCGAGATCGACCTGGCCAGCCTCAAGTCCGACGCCGAGAAGCGCGACGCCCATCTCAAGTCGCCCGACTACCTCGACACCGCCAAGTTCGCCACCGCGAAGGTCGACGTCTCCGGCGTGAAGGCGGCCGAGGGCGCCGACAGCTACACCGCGAAGGCCAAGCTCAGCTTCCGCGGCAAGACCTACGACTGGAAGGTCAACTTCAAGGTCGTCGAGAAGCTGGCCGACGGCGTCCGCATCCGCGCCGAGCACAAGCTGACCCGCAAGGAGATCGGCGTGGGCAAGGAGGCCGGCGACGGCACCGGTCAGGACCTCATGGTTCGCCTCCAGCTGACCCTGAAGTCGGCGCCCAAGGCAGCCTCGAAGTAACCGCCCGCGATCGGCCGCGCGGCGACTCGATCGCCGCGCCGGCCGGTCGGCTCGATCAGCTCAGCTCAGCTCCGCGTGAGCGGCTTGTACTTGATGCGGTGGGGCTGGTCGGCCTCGTCGCCGATCCGGCGGCGGAGGTCGGCTTCGTAGTCGCGGTAGTTGCCCTCGAACCACACCGTCTTCGAGTCGCCCTCGAAGGCCAGGATGTGGGTCGCGACGCGGTCGAGGAACCAGCGATCGTGGCTGATGATCACCGCGCAGCCGGGAAAGTTCTGCAGCCCCTCCTCGAGCGCGCGCAGGGTGTCGACGTCGAGGTCGTTGGTCGGCTCGTCGAGCAGGAGCACGTTGCCCCCGCTCTTGATGAGCTTGGCCATGTGCACCCGGTTGCGCTCGCCGCCCGACAGATCGCCGACTCGCTTCTGCTGGTCGGCGCCGCGGAAGTTGAAGCTCGACACGTAGGCGCGTGAGTTGACCTGCCGCCCGCCCAGCTCGAGCACCTCGGCCCCGCCGGTCACCTCTTGCCACACGGTCTTGGTCGCGTCGAGCGAGTCGCGGCTCTGGTCGACGTAGGCCAGGGTCACCGACTCACCGACGGTGAGCGTGCCGGCGTCCGCCTTCTCCTGGCCGATGATCATGCGGAACAGCGTGGTCTTGCCGGCGCCGTTGGGACCGATCACCCCGATGATGCCGCCGCGCGGCAGGCGGAACGACAGGTCCTCCATGAGCAAGTTCTGGCCGAACGCCTTGCGCACCCCGACGGCGGTGACGACGTCGTTGCCCAGGCGCGGCCCGGTCGGGATGACGATCTCCATCGCCGGATCGCGCTGGGCCGTGCGCGCCTCCTCGACCAGCTCGTCGTAGCGCGACAGGCGGGCCTTGCTCTTGGCGTGGCGCGCCTTGGGCGACGTCCGCACCCACTCGAGCTCGCGCTCGAGGGCGCGGTTGCGCGCGCCGGAGGTCTTCTCCTCCTGGACCAGGCGGGCCCGCTTCTGCTCCAGCCACGAGCTGTAGTTGCCCTCGAACGGGATGCCGCTGCCGCGATCGAGCTCGAGGATCCAGCCGGCCACGTTGTCGAGGAAGTAGCGGTCGTGGGTGACCGCCACGACGGTGCCGGGGAACTCGGCCAGGTGGCGCTCCAGCCACGCCACCGACTCGGCGTCCAGGTGGTTGGTCGGCTCGTCGAGCAGCAGCATGTCGGGCTTGCTGAGCAGGAGCCGGCACAGCGCGACCCGGCGCCGCTCGCCGCCCGACAGCTTGGCCACCTCGGCGTCGCCGGGCGGCAGGCGGAGCGCGTCCATCGCGATCTCGATCGCGCGGTCCAGGTCCCACGCGTTGACCGCGTCGATCTTGTCCTGCAGCGCGCCCTGCTCGTCGAGCAGCTTCTGCATGGCGTCGCCGTCCATGTCCTCGCCCAGCTTGTTGCTGATGTCCTCGAAGCGGGTGAGGAGGTCGCGCGTCCCGGCCACCGCCTCCTCGACGTTGCCGAGCACGTCCTTGCTCTCGTCGAGGGCCGGCTCCTGGGCCAGAAAGCCCATCTTGACCCCGTCGGCCGGCCACGCCTCGCCGGTGAAGTCCTTGTCGACCCCGGCCATGATGCGGAGCAGCGAGCTCTTGCCGGCGCCGTTCGCGCCGAGGACGCCGATCTTGGCGCCCGGGAAAAATGACAGCCAGATGTCCTTCAGGATCTCGCGCCTGGGTGGGACGACCTTGCCGAGGCCCTTCATGACATAGATGTACTGGTAGCCCATCGCGCGCGAAGAATACCCGACCGCTGCGCGGTTGCTACACTCGGGGGTCATGGAGGGGCTCTATCGCGAGGCCGCTTCCGGGCCGCTGGTCGCGGCGCCCAGCCGCGACGGTGCGGTCACCCTCGAGGTGGGGCCGCGCCACGTTCGCCTGTCGCTGGGCGAGCGCCAGCGCCTGACCGTCTCGGGGAGCGCGGCGACCTGGGTGCGCCAGCGCGGGCGCGCCGATCACCGGCGGGAGCTCACCCTCGGCCCGGCCCGGCTGTGGCCGGCGCGCTCGTTCCCGACCCGCGGCCTGGCGATCTGGTACGAGCCGCGCCCGGGCCAGGTCGAGCGGCTGGGCGGCGTGCGGGCCACGACCCCGTTCGAGCCGGACGCGCTGGCCGGGTGGCGCGCGCTCGACCGGCTGGCCGAGGAGCTCGCCCGCGCGCTCGCCGCGCATGTCGCGCACGTCGGGGCCGGCCTCGACGACGCCGGGCCGGCCGGGCCGGCCGAGACGGTCGAGCTCGGCCGCGGCCAGCACCGCGTGCTCCTGGTCGACCTCGGCGATCGCCTGGTCGTCTACGCCCGGCCGCTGTTCCGCGAGCGACCGCGCCGCGCGCTCGAGGTCGACCGCGACGGCTGGCTGATCGTGCCCGGCCGGGGCCGCCAGCGCGACGGCGACGGCGAGGGCGATCGCACCCGCCGCTTCTCGTCGCGCGACCAGGTGTCCGCCTCGGGCGACCGCCTCCGCTTCACCGGCGACGACGGGCGCGATCTGGCGTCGCTGTGGCTGCCGTGGATCGCGGCCGAGGACCGCCAGGAGCTGGCCCGCCGCCTCGGCGAGCTGGTCGACCCGGCCCCGCCGGAGCCGGAGTACGAGCCCCGCACCGGGCCGCGCCCGTGGGTGTCGGGGCTCGGCCGCACGCCGCTGCCGTACACGCCGCACGCGCGCGACCGACGGTGAGGCGGGCCAAGTCGGCCGCACGCCTCGCGCCGTGACCGCGCGTTGACAGGGGGGCGGGTCGGCTTACGTTGTAGCTCATGTTCCGAAGCTTCAGGCTGGGAACGCTGTTCGGCTTTCCCATCCACGTCAACGTCACCTTCCTCATCCTGCTCGGCGTCGTCGGGCTGACCATGGGCGGGGTCGGCGCGATCGCCGTGGTCCTGCTCTCGTTCGGATCGGTCGTCCTTCACGAGCTCGGCCACGCGCTGGTCGCCCGCCACCTGGGCGTGCGCATCGACCGCATCGAGCTCCACTTCTTCGGCGGTGCCGCGCAGATGACCGATCACCCGCGCAGCGCAGGCGACGAGATCGCCATCGCCGCGGCCGGTCCCGCGGTCTCCTTCGCGCTGGCCGGCGTGTCGCTGCTGCTCGCCCAGCTGAGCGGGCTCGTTCTCTTCCACCAGCTGGCGTGGATCAACCTCATCCTCGGCGCCTTCAACCTGGTGCCGGCCCTGCCGATGGACGGCGGCCGCATCCTGCGCGCGGTGCTGTCGCGCCGCATGGGCTACGCGCGCGCCACCGAGACCTCGGTCGTCATCGCGCGCTACTTCGCCATCGCGCTCGGCGTCCTCGGCATCGCCACGCTGCACTTCTACCTGGCCCTCCTGGCCGTGCTCCTGTGGATGATGTCGACCGGCGAGCTCCGCGCGGTGCGGAACGGGCTCCGCGACTACCCCGGCGCCTACGCGGCCTACCGCGACGCCGCCGACGCGGACGACCGCTTCGCCGGGCCGGCCTGGTCGTGGCGGCAGCAGCCGCCCCGGGCACCGGCCGGGTTCTCCATCCGCCGCGACGGCAACCGCGTCATCATCGAGCGGCTGGACTGACCGTCAGCCGTCGTCGCGGGCCGGGGGGCGGGTCTCCGCCACCACCCGATCGAGCAGCTCGCGCGACGGGGTCATCTCGCCGCGCGCGAGCGCGTGCACGGTCTCGACCACGCGCGCGTTGACCGGAACGTCGATGCGGTGGCGCGCCGCGTGGGTCACCACCTCGCCGTTCAGGAAGTCGATGGCGGGGACCCGGCCGCGCTCGATCGCCGACAGCATCGACGAGCGCAGCCGGCGATAGCGCAGGCCGACCGCGAGCAGGAGCGCGTGCTTGGCGGTGAGCCCGGCCGACGCGCTCACCGCCCGGTCGATCGGCGACAGCGCCAGCCAGTCGAGATCGACGGTGCCGGCCACCTTCTCGAGGCGCACCTTCTCGGCCCGCGCGACGTCGACCACCTCGGTGAAGATCTCGAGGGCCAGGCGGCGGTAGCGCCGCACCCGGACCAGCGGGCCCAGCCGGTCGCCCGCGATGGTGCCGAGCGACGACACCGCGCAGTTGAGCGCGAGCTTGCTCCAGCGCGCGCCGAGCAGGTTCTCGGTCAGCTCGACCGGCCCGATCGCCTCGAGCAACCCGATCAGCGCGCGCAGCGCGTCGTCGGGCGGCCCGGTCAGGCGCCCGAGGGTGAAGCCGCCCGCCGAGGTCCGGTCGTACACCCCCGGCTCCGGCATCGACGCGCCCCACGCCACGATCCCGCCGATCACGCGCTCGGGCCCGGCGATCGCCGCGATGCGCGACTCGCAAAGGCCGTTCTGGAAGCAGACCATGACGCCGCCCTCGGCCAGCGCCGGCAGCGCCGACCGGGCGGCCTCCTCGACCTGGGGCGGCTGGGTGGCCAGCAGCACCGCGTCGAACTCCTCGCCGTCCGGCACGCCGCGCTCGATGCGCCCCTTGACCGCGCGCTTGCCGCCCTCGCCGGTGGTGCGGAACCCCTCGGCGCGCACCGCGTCCAGGATGGCCTGGTTGGTCGTCACCGCGGTGACCTCGGCGCCGATCTCGGTCAGGCACGCGGTGACGGTGCCGCCGATCGCACCCGCGCCCATGACCAGGATGCGCGGCGCGGGACCGCCGCCGGAGCGGGTGCTCATTCGCGCAACCTAGCGTGATTTTTCCTCACCGGCCAAGGGGCACGCCGCCGGCCAGGCCCGTAAACACGGCCGGTTTCTCGGCTTGTCCCGTGGGATGGGATACAATCGCGCGGAAATGCACGTGACCTTCTGGGGAGTTCGCGGGAGCTATCCGGTTCCTGGACCGGACACCGTGCGCTACGGGGGACACACGTCGTGCGTGGAAGTCCGCGGCGAGGAAGGCGGTTGCCTCATCCTCGACGCCGGGACCGGGCTGCGCGGGCTGGGCCAGAAGCTGGCCGCCGAGCAGGGCACCCAGGCGGTGCCGGCCCACTACCACCTGATCCTGTCCCACGTTCACTGGGACCACATCCAGGGCCTTCCGTTCTTCCAGCCCGCCTACATGCCGGGCACGCGCATCGCCATCTACGCGCTTCGGGCGGCGGCCGACGAGCTCCAGCAGGTCATCGGCGGCATCACGCGCCACGAGTTCTTTCCGGTCCCGCTCGCCGCGGTCCCGGCCGACTTCGAGTTCCACGAGGTGACCCCCGGCAAGGGGTTCGTCATCGACGACTTCGAGGTCATGCCGGTCGCGCTCAACCACCCGTTCGGCGCGGTCGGGTACCGCATCGACGGCGACGGCACCAGCTTGGCCTACGTCAGCGACACCGCGCCGTTCACCGGGCTCCTGCACAAGCAGCACTTCCTGGCCGGGCCGGAGGAGCTGTCCGACGAGGACCGCCGCGTGCTCGAGGCGATGCGCGGCGACGTGGTCGGCGCGCTGCGCGGGTGCAACACGGTCATCTACGACACCCAGTTCCTGCCCGAGGAGTTCGCCAAGTTTCCGCACTGGGGCCACTCCACCCCCGATCACGCGCTCGACCTCGTCGACGGGATCGGCGTGCGCCGGCTCGTCCTCTACCACCACGCGCCCTCGCACACCGACCGCATGATGGACGGCATCGAGGACACCTACCGGCTCAAGGGGCATCGCGCGGGCATCCAGGTGGTGGTGGCGCGCGAGCGCATGACGCTCCAGATCGGTCAGGTGACCGATCCTGGGGTCGGTCCATGAAGCTGCGCTTCTGGGGCGTGCGCGGCTCGTTCGCGACGCCGGGCCCGCACTACCTGCGCTACGGCGGTAACACGCCGGCGGTGGAGATCGTGAGCGACGCCGGCCAGCGTGTGCTCATCGACCTCGGCACCGGCATCACCGAGCTGGGCAAGCAGCTCATGGCCGGCCAGTTCGGCGAGGGGCGCGGGGTGCTGCCGGTGCTCCTGACCCACACCCACCTGGACCACATCCAGGGGCTGCCGTTCTTCACGCCTCTCTTCATCCGCGGCAACAGCATCCGCATCCTCGGCCCCGAGCTGACCGGCGCGCCGCTGACCCAGGTGCTGCAGAACCAGCTGAACGGGCACTACAGCCCGCTCTACGGGCTCGAGAACCTGGCCGCCGGCGTGGAGATCGACACCATGCGGCCGGGCGCGTCGCTGCCGGTCGAGGGCTTCGAGGTGAGGGCGGCGGCGATGCCGCACGGCGGGATGATGGTGCTCGCGCTCCGCATCAGCGCCGACGGCAAGTCGATCGCGTTCCTGAGCGATGTCGAGTACCCGCTGTCCGGACCGACCGCCGACGCGCTGGCGCTGGCGCGCGGGGCGGACCTCCTGGTCCACGACGCGATGTTCTCCGACGCCGAGTACGCCAGCCGGGCAGGGTGGGGCCACTCGCCGGTGTCGAGCGCGATCGCGGTGGCCGAGCGGGCCGGGGTCGGCCGCCTCGCGCTCTTCCACCACAGCCCCGACTCGACCGACGCCGAGATCGACACCATCGTGGCCGGCGCGCGGCGGCGCACCTCGATCCCGCTGTTCGCGGCGGCCGAGGGGCCGGCCTTTCCGATCTAGTCGAGGGCGGCCCGAAGGGCCAACCGAGGCTACGGTTTGAGAAGGCCGGTCAGACCGCGGCGACCGCCGGGCGCGCCGCTGCCGCCTGCTCCGCCTCGCTCTTCTCGAGCGCCTCGATCGGATCCTCGGCGTCCTCGAACTGGAGGATGCCGAGCTGCTGGAAGCGCTCGCGCTGGCGGTCCGAGAGCAGCCCGATCTTCTTGATCGCCGGGACGATCTTGGAGAACAGCCACTGGCGGAACATGACCTGGCCCTTGTTGTGGAGCGCGATCTCCGTGCAGCGGGCGACCGGCAGCCCCATCTTCTCCCACACCTCCTGCATGAGGAAGCGGTCGCGCATCAGCACCGAGGCCTCGTAGACGAAGTCCTCGCGCTCGCGGCGCTCGGCCTCGCTCCGCTGGGCGTAGTGATCGCGCAGCGACAGCACCCCGTACGCGACGTGACGGGCCTCGTCGCCCATGACGTAGCGGGTCAGGTCGCGGAGCAGCGGCTCGTACGAGTTCTGCCGCATGAGCGCGAACGCGGCCAGCGCCAGGCCCTCGACCATGATCTGCATGCCGAGGAACTTCATGTCCCAGCGCGAGTCGGTGAGGATGAGGTCGAGCAGCGTCTTCAGGTGCGGGCTGACCGGGTACGAGAAGCCGATCTTCTCGTGCAGGTAGCGGTTGTAGACGTCCACGTGGCGCGCCTCGTCCACCACCTGGGTCGCGCCGTAGAGCTTCGAGTCGAGATCCGGCACCGACGTCACCAGCTGGGCGGCGGCCAGGAGCGCGCCCTGCTCGCCGTGCAGGAACTGCGACAGCGTCCACGACGCCATCTCGCCGTTGAGCCTGTCCTTCTCGCCGGTGGTCAGCTTGGCGTAGATCTCGGAGCCGAACAGTGGGTGGAGCGGCTCCGGCATCATCGGGCGGCCGAGGTCGACGTCGATCGAGAAGTCGAGCACCTCCTCGGGCAGCCACTGGCTGCGCTTGGCCTTGCTGTACAGGTCGCGCAGCTGGGCGCGCGTGTCCTGGTAGCCCCAGGTATAGGTGACGTCCAGGCTGGCTTCGAGCGTCTCGATGCTGGGACCGGCGGCGGCGTCCTGAGTGGTGGACATGGCTCCTCCCAAAGGTGAAATCGATTTCAGTTTGACCGACACGGTGTCGGGTGGTCAAGTAGAAAGCTCCCCGCCGTTGGATTAGGTTCCCAGCTACGCACCGAGATGCCAGCGCCATCGCGAGAGAGCCCGGTTCTGTTCGCGGGCCCGGCCAAGCAGTTTGCCCAGGAGCGAGCGCGAAAGACCTACGAGGCGCTGATCGACGCGGGCGCGAGGTTGTTCGCCGAGCGCGGCTACGACGCGACCCAGACTCCGGACATCGCGGCGCGGGCCGGCGTCTCGGTCGGCACGTTCTATCGGTATTTCACCGACAAGATGGAGATCTTCCTCGAGGTGCAGCGTCGCCAGCTGGCGCGCGCGTACCACGAGGTCATGGCCAAGATGGGCCCCGACCGGTTCGTCGGCGTCGCCCGGCGCACCGCGATCGAGGAGGCGCTGGCCGTCCTGCTCGACAACATCAACCGCTCGCCCGAGATGCAGCGCGTGTTCCTCGAGATGGCGCTGCGCGACGAGAAGGTGGCCGCGCTCAAGCGCGACTTCGACGACGCCTCGCGCCAGGCGCTGACCGCGCTGATTGCCACCCTCTGCCCGCCGGAGCAGGTGGCCGACCCCGAGGCGACGGCCTACATCATCCAGACGGCCGCCGTGGAGTGCGCCATCTCGATCTCGGGCGCGCGCGGCGCGCCGCCGGTGTCGCGCGAGCGCGCGCTGCGCGCGGTGACCGAGATGGTGTATCGCGCCGTGTTCGGCGGCGAGGAGCCTGACCGGGGCGGCGGGTGAGCCACGGATGAACGAGGACACCGGGCGCACGCGCGCCGCGATGCGGGTCCGGGTCAACCGCGGGCTGGCCTGGGTCGGGATCGCCAGCTCGATGGTCGGCGTGCTCGACCTGCTCGCGTTCGCCATCCTGCTCAAGTTCTGGATCTCGCAGGAGCAGGTCGGCATCGCCAGCCTGGCGGTGTCGCTGTTCCCGCTGCTCGACCTCATCACCGACCTCGGCCTCACCGCCGCGGTGATCCAGCGCGAGGACCACACCGCGGATCGGATCTCGACGGTCTTCTGGCTGAACCTGGCCATGTCGCTGGTCCTGGCCCTGTTCATCGGCGTCGGGGTGGGGCCGTTCCTCAGCTGGCTTCAGAACGAGCCGATCGTCACCTGGATGCTGCTCGCGTACGGCGGCAAGCTGGTGTGGCAGAACGTCTACTTCATCCCGTACGCGCTCATGAAGCGCGAGCTCCGCTTCAAGGAGCTGTCGATCGTCCGCATCGTGGCCAACCTGGCCGAGTTTGCCGGCAAGATCGGCTTCGCGGCGGCCGGCTTCGGGGTGTGGGCGTTCGTGCTCGGGCCGCTGTGCCGGGTGGTGGTCACCGGGGTCGGGGTCCAGATTCTCCACCCGTGGCGTCCGCGCATGGTGCTGCGGTTGCGCGACGCGCTCGACTGGACCTCGTACGGCATCAAGACGTCCGGCTCGAAGATCCTCTTTCACCTCTACAGCAAGGCCGACTACCAGGTCGTGCACTACTTCTTCGGCTCGGCCGCCACCGGCCTCTACGTGGCCGCCTCGACCCTGGTGCTGCAGCCGGCCCTGGTCATCTCCGAGGTGGTGATGACCGTGGCGTTCCCGGTCTTCTCGCGGCTGAAGGATCAGCGCGCTGCCCTCATCGATCAGCTGGTCGCGTTCACCCGCATGAACCTGGTCGTGATGCTGGCCTTCATCGGGCTGGTGCTGGTGTCGGCTGCCGAGATCTTCGGAATCCTGAACTTCGGCTCGGGTGAGGACTGGACCCTGGCGGCGCCGGCCGCGCGGATCCTGTGCGCGGTGGCGGTGCTGCGCGCGCTCAGCTTCATCATCCCGCCGCTCCTCGACGGCATCAACCGTCCGCTCATGACCCTGCGCTACATGGTGATCGCGTCGGTGGTCCTGCCGCTCATGTTTCTGATCAGCGCGGTGACGCTGGGCCGGATCATGGGGTTCGAGTCGGTGGCGGTCGCCTGGGTGGTCGGCTACCCGGTCGCGTTTGCCGCGCTGCTGTACATGGCGCTTCACGTGCTGGATCTCGGCGCGGGCGAGTTCCTGCGCCGGATCGGCGGCATCCCGCTCTGCGCGCTGCCGGCGGTGGCGGCCAGCTACGCGGTCCACTACGCGTGCGGGGGGATGTCGGCGCTGGTCCGGTTCGGGGCGTCGACGGTGGTGATGCTGGCCGTGTTCTCGGCGCTCCTGGCCCGGTACCAGGGCATCACCTTGCGCTCGGTTGTGCGGTCCCTGCGCGGATCGTAGGATCCGCGGGCCATGACACTTCCACGGTGGTTACTCGGGTTCGCGGCCTGCGCCGCGCTGGCAGGGCTTCCCTCCTGTCGCAAGGAGAGCCGGGCGGCGGGGGAGGGCGCGCCCGCGGCGGCGACGGCGCCCGCGCCGGAGGCGTTGCCGGCCGCGGCGCCGGCGGGAAAGCCCCGCACCGTCGAGATCAAGGTGGACGACAAGGGCTACCACCCGACCTCCGCGCCGGCACGGGGCGGAGAGAAGCTGGTGCTCGCCTTCACCCGCACGGCCGAGTCGGAGTGCGTGGAGCAGGTGATCGTCCAGGGCAAGACCACCGATCTCCCGCTCAACAAGCGAGTCGAGATCCCGGTGACCATGCCGGCCACCGGCGACCTGGTCTTCACCTGCGGGATGAAGATGTACGAGGGCCGGGTCTCGGTGGTCGCGAGCAAGCCCTGACGGCTACTGGACCTGGACCTTGAAGGTCGTCGCGAAGCAGGCCGCGACCTTCTCGTCGCGGTCCATCACCGGCCGGTAACGCCAGCGCGACAGCGCGCGCTCGACCGCGTTTCGCACGCCCGGGCCGACCGCCGACAGCACGGTCACCGAGGTGACCGTGCCGCGCGTGTCGATGCACAGCTTGGCGGTGAGCGCGGGCGGTGGTGCCTGCTCCGACGGTGGGAAGCGAATCGGCGGGATGCTGCCGCTCTCGCGGTGAGCGCGGCTGGCGGCGACGATGATGGGCCCCTTGGGCCGCGCCGGGCTCGGCTGGGCCCGCGGCGGCTCGGCCGGCGTGGTCGGTGCCTTGGGCGCCTTGGGCGCCGGGCGGTCCTCGTTCGGCGTCGGCGGCGGCCGGCTCGTCATCGAGTCGCGCACGTCGGCGGTGTCGCGCGGGCCCGAGCCGAGCGACGGGCGCGACGAGATGTCGTCCGCCGCGGCGATGCGATCGCGCTCCGGCGCGGCGGCCTCGTCGTCGCGATCGCTGCTCGAGCGCGACGGCGCGCTGTCGTCGGTCTCGTCGTCGCGGCTGCGCTCGGCCATGCGCTCGCGCGGGCGGGGCCGCTCCTCCGCGTCGCGGCGGGCCTTGCGCTTGCGCTCGCGCGCGCGGTCACTGTCCTCGTCGTCGCCGGTCGCGTCCGCCGCGCCGTCGGAGGCGGCGGTGCCGGCGCCGGACGGCGTGATCCCGGCCGGCTCGGGTGCCGGCGTCGGCGCGGGGGGAGTCGGAGCCGGCGCCGGGCTCGGCTGGGCCACTGCTCCGGCGGGCGCGGCCGCGGCCGGGTCTGGCTCGGTCGGCAACGCCGCCGTGGTCCTGTCCGTGTCGGCGTCCTTGGATCCCGACACCGCCCATCCGATGGCAGCGCCCGCGCCGGCCACTGCCACCGCGGCGATGAGCAGCGGCGTCAGCGAGCTGCGCCGCCGCGCCGGCGCCATCGGGCTCGGCATCGCGCCGCTCGAGCCCGGGGCCAGCCCGCTCGAGCTCGGGATCGAGCCGGTCGAGCTCGGCATGACGTAGCGCCCGGTGAACCCGGACGACGACGGAGCCATCGGCGGCGGCGTGGTCGGCCGGTCGGGCAGGCGCAGCCGCTCGTTGATCGAATCCTCGTGGTTGATCCGGCGGAAGCGGCTGCTGACGTCGGGCACTTCCTCGAGCACCACCGCCATCGGCGAGCGCGGCGCGGTCACGCCCCACACGATGTCCATGACCTCGTCGTCCGACTCGTGGCTCGAGGCGCTCCGGCGGTGATCGACTGGCGGCGCGGTCAGCGGCATGCGGAGCCGCTGCGGCGCCGGCATCTCGAACGCCTCCTCGACCCAGTGGCTGACCTCGCGGCTGGTGGCGAGCAGGTGCTGCTCGATCGCGAGCTGCGACAGGGCCGCGCGCATCTCGGCGGCCGAGCGCCAGCGCTGGCCCGGGTCCTTGGCCAGGCCGCGAAGGACGATGTCGTCGAGCTCGGGCGGGCAGACCGGGTTCCTGGTCGACGGCGGGGCCGGCTGCATGTTCTGCAGCCGGTCGATGATCTGCAGATCTTCCTTGGCGGCGAACAGCGGCGTCGCGGTCAGGAGCTCGTGCGCGATGACCGACGCCGAGAACAGATCCGATCGGGCATCGAGCCGCCCGGTCAGCGCCTCGGGCGCCATGTACGAGAGCTTTCCCTTGATCCGGCCGGTGTGGGTCATCATGTGGCCGAGCGTCGCCTTGGCGATGCCGAAGTCGATGACCTTGAGGTGGCCGGTGTGGCTGACGATGAGGTTCGACGGCGAGATGTCGCGGTGGACCAGGCCGAGCGGCTTGTTGTCCGGGCCGCGCTGGTTGTGGGCGCAGTCGAGCGCGTCGAGCAGCTCGACCATGAGCGCCAGCGACACCTCGACCGGCGGTGGGCCGCACACGCGGCGCGCCTGGCGCAGGACGACGCGCAGGTCGCGGCCGGGGATGTACTCCATCGAGATGAAGTAGCTGGTCCCGACCCGTCCGAGCTCGAACAGCTTGACGATGTTGCCGTGCTGGAGCAGCGACGCGAGCTTGGCCTCGCGCACGAACGCGCGCACGAAGTCCTCGTCCTCGGCGAGGTGCGGAAGCAGCCGCTTCAGACCGACGACGCGCTCGAACCCCTCGATGCCGCGCTCGATGGCGCGGTGCACGGTGGCCATGCCGCCGATCCCGAGCCGCTCGAGAACTTCAAATGGCCCGTAGATTTCTGTGCTCGGAACGCCTGCCACAGCCGAGCCCTCCCCAGGACTTTGCCCGACCGAAGAAAATTTTTTATAGCAGCAAGGCCGCGGCGGCGGGAAGCAAATCGCCGGGCCATTTGGCGGGCCGCGTCGGAGACGAGGATCGCGGGCCGAACGCCGCAACCGATGCGCCGGGCCATCGCGTCGAATTCAACGCAGCGCAATCGTGAACGCACGACGAGGTGCCCCGCTGTGCGTCGGTGTCGTCGAGCGACGCGTCGACCGGCAGCGGACTGACCAGGTGCCAGAAGCACCCTTCGGGCTCGGCTGGCTAGTCCACCCGGACGCGGAAGGTGGTGGCGAAGCATGCCGGCACCTTCGAATCGCCCTCGACGACCGGGCGGTACTTCCACTGCGACAGCCCCTTCACCACGGTGCTCCTGACCTCCTGCGAGACCGGAGAGATGACGCTGACCGAGGTGACGGTGCCGCTGGTGTCGATGCACAGCTTGGCCGTCAGCTGAGAGGGAGCCTGCTCCCACCGGGGGAAACGAATCGGCGGGACTGTCCCGCTCTCACGCCGGGTGCGATTGGGCGAGATCACGATGGCCTTGCGCGGGCGGTCGGCCACGTCGGTGCGCGCGTGGGCCGGCTCCATCGCCGGCGCGGGGACGGGCACCGGCAGCGGCTGCAGGTCGCCCTTCACCACCGAGCCGGCCGCCGTCTTGGTCGACTTCTGGTTCGAGGCATCGACCGCGGCGCGCACCGCCTCGTCCTGGCGGGGCGGGTCGGCGACCGCGGCCGGCGCCTCGGCGGCGCGCGCGGGCTGCGCGGCGGGCGCGCTCGGCTCGGCGCGAGCGAGGGCGACCGGTCGCTCGTCGCGCGCGCGCACGGGACGCTCGTCGCGGTCGCGCCGCAGCCGGCGCCGGTGCGCGTCGCGGTCGGCGGCGTCGCGCGGATCGAGGGCTGCGGCGGCGGCCGGCGCGACCGCGGCGGCGACTCCGGCCGTCACCTGGATCGGCGGCGGTGGCGCCGGGGTCGGCGCGGGGGCCGGTGCCTGGGCCGGAGCCGCTGCCACCTCCGGCGGCGGCGGCTCGCCGTCGCTCGAGAGCACCCACGCGATCGCAGCGCCCGCCGCCGCCACCGCGACCGACGCGATGAGGAGCGGGACCAGCGACGGCCGCGGCGGCGCCGCCATGCTGGTGAGCGTGGTGGTCGTGGCCGGCGGAAGCGGCTCGGCGCGGCGCGCCGCCGCCACCGCCTCCTCGAGGAGCTCGTCGGCCGGCTGCTGGCGGGTCGGCGACGTGCCGACCGCCCACGCCGGCGGGCGCGTGACCATGCGCCCGTTGAGGGCGGCTCCGCCCTGCGACTGCACCACCAGGCCGCTCTGCGGCGTGTGCTCGGTCGCGGACGACATGTTCGACATCGGGTGCGGCGTGGACGTGCGGAACGTGATGCGGTGCTCGGACGAGGAGGAACGAGCGCGCTCGCTGGTCGACTCGAAGCTGGGCCGCGCCATCGCGTTGGTCGGCTCCTCCTCCACCGCGCCCAGCGAGAGGCTGGCGACCATGCCCTCATCGATACGATCGAGCGGCTGCGACGCGAGCGGGTCGTCGCGGTCTTCCAGCTCGACGCGGGCGAACCGGGCGCTGACGTCGGGCACCTCGTCGAGCAGCACCTCCATCGGAGAGCGCGGCCCGGTGATGCCCCAGACCAGGTCCATGACCTCGTCCTCGGAGTCCGCGCTGGCCTGGCTGGCGCGCCGCTGCTCCGCCGTGGTCGTCCCGCGGCTCGGCTTCACCGCCGGGCCGTGCGGGAGGCGGAGCCGCGACGGCAGCGCCATCTCGAACGCCTCCTCCACCCAGTCGCAGACCTCGCGGTTGGTGGCGAGCCGGTGATGATCGATCGCGAGCTCGGCCAGCGCGGCGCGCATCTCGGCGGCCGAGCGCCAGCGCTGGGTCGGGTCCTTGGCCAGGCCGCGCAGCACGATCTCGTCGAGCTCGGGCGGGCAGCTCGGGTTGCGCGCCGACGGCAGCGCCGGCTGCATGTTCTGGAGCCGGTCGATGGTCTGGAAGTCGTCCTTGGCGGCGAACAGCGGCGTCGCGGTCAGGAGCTCGTGCGCGATCACCGACGCCGAGAACAGATCCGATCGACCGTCGAGGGTGCGGCCGGACAGCGCCTCGGGCGCCATGTACGAGAGCTTTCCCTTGATCCTGCCGGTGTGGGTCATCATGTGGCCGAGCGTCGCCTTGGCGATGCCGAAGTCGATGACCTTCAGGTGACCGGTCTGGCTGACCAGCAGATTCGACGGCGAGATGTCGCGGTGCACGAGCCCGAGCGGCTTGCCGTCGGCGCCGCACTGGCTGTGCGCGTAGTCGAGCGCGTCGAGCAGCTCGGTCAGGAGCGCGAGCGCGATCTCCACCGGCGGCGGACCACACACGCGGCGCGCCTGGCGCAGGATCATGCGCAGGTCGCGGCCGGGGATGTACTCCATCGAGATGAAGTAGCTGGGCCCCACTCGACCGAGCTCGTAGAGCTGGACGATGTTGCCGTGCTGGAGCAGCGAGGCGAGCTTGGCCTCGCGCACGAACGCGCGCACGAAGCCCTCGTCCTCGGCGAGGTGAGGCAGCAGTCGCTTGAGCGCGACGACGCGCTCGAAGCCCTCGATGCCGCGCTCGATGGCGCGATGCACCGTCGCCATGCCACCAATCCCGAGCCGCTCGAGAACCTCGAACGGCCCGTAGATTTCTGTCCTTGCAGCCCCTACCACAGCCGTTCCATTGCCCGGACATGGGCCGAAGCGGTTGGCGTTATAACAGCAAGGTGACGGGCGCGGAAACAAAAACTCCGAACGTGCCTCGGTCGTGACCTTGCACGCTGCGTGATGCAGCTGACGCGCGGAACACGAGCCGCGTCGATCTCGCGCACGTTGCTCACCTCAAGAGCATGAAGCAGGAGGGCCCCCGGAGGGTGATTTTCTGGCTCTGTGGCGCGGAGAAAATCGAAATCCTACTGCTCGCTGCTTCTCCGACAGGTACGGACATCGCTACCCAAGTAAGGCTCCAGCTCGCACTCCTGCCCGTCTGCGCAGTCCTTGTCCAGGAGGCAGGTGCAGGCGTGGACGATCGGGTGACAGCTGGGGCCATTGGTGTTGCCCTCGCAATCCTGGTCGCGCTCGCACCGGCAGTAACCGGGGCCGAGATCGCACACCGTGCCGAACGAGCCGGCTCGATCGCAGTCTCCGTCGGTGACGCACTCGACGCAGGCGCCGCGCTCGAGATCGCAGACCGGGGTCAGGCGCTCACCGCCGCAGCCGGCGTCGGGGTCGTCGGCGCAGGCGATGACGGCGGCGTCGGCCAGGTGGCGTGCGTCGATCGGTGGGGCGGCGTCTCTCGCCCCGTCCCCACCGCCACACGCAGAAATTGCGGCGGAGAGAGTTGCCGCGGCGAGGGCAAGGGCGCGCGCCCCGGTCCGGCGCGGCGCACGGTTCAACCCGGCTTCTCCGCCGTCGTATAGGTCTTGAGGGTCAGGGCATGAATTGGCCCCTTCAGCTCCTCGGCGAGCGACGCGAACACCATCCGGTGCCGCTCGATGAGCGACTTGCCGGCGAACGCGTCCGACACCACGACCGCCTCCCAGTGATCGGCGGTCCCGGTCAGGTCGCGCAGCTCCACCACCGCGCCGGGCAGCGCGGCGCAGATCTTCTGCTGGATGTCCTCCTGGCGCATGCCGGTTGAGTAGCACAGATGCCCGGCGGCCCGGCTACTCGAGCGGCTCCATCGGAGGAACCACCGCGGTGTAACTCTGCTGCACCGGCGCGGCCGTGACAGTGTACGGCGAGCAGTACACCTTCAGCTTGTCCAGGGCGGCCATGATGCGCTGCTGCACCTGCGGATCGCTCAGGTCACCGGCCAGCGGCAGCACACAGACCGAGTACACGCCTGGCGAGACGTCGGTGAAGTGGGTGTCGCCGGTGCTGGGCATGGCCGCCTTGGCGCCGCCGTCGCCGCTGGCCGAGGTGAAGGCCTCGTTCACCTCCCTGGCGTTGGTCGGCGACACCTTGCCGGCGAACAGGAACACCTGCGACGAGTCGATCTTGCCGGCCCCCCTCGGCTTCACCGAGATGGTCAGCGTGATGTCACCGAGCGGGATGTCGATGTCGACCTTCGCCCGCTTGCCGACCTCGACCCGGGCGCTCTTCGAGCGGGTGACCGCGCCGGTGCCGGAGCCGAGCGCCGCGGTCACCTTGTAGTCGCCGGCGGCCAGCCGCTCGATCTGGTAGGTGCCGTCCGCGCCGGCGGAGACCACGATGCTCTGGCCAGGGGCGCCCGGCGGGGTCGCGACCACCTGCGCGGCGGTGGGTTTGCCGTTGGCCGCGACCACGCCGGCGATGCTGCCGACGCCCGCGAGCACGAGGTCGATGGTCAGGCTCTCGCTCCCCTGTGGGATCGACGCGGCGGCCGATCGGCCGGCGGTCTCGTGCTCCGCCGCGATCACCATGGCCTTGGCCGGGTCGATGCCGGAAACGGCATAGCGCCCGTCCGCGTCGCTGGTGGTCCGCCTCATGGCCAGCTGGTCGCCGAACGATGAGGCCACCGACGAGACCAGCGACCGGCCATCGCCGATGAGGTTCATGCCGAGGGCCACGGTGGCGCCGGCGACCGGCGCGCCGCCCGCGTCGAGCACGCGCCCGCTGACCGTGCGACCCTTCGCCACCTTCACCACGCCGACGTCGCGCACCTGGCCCTCGGCGACGACCACGTCGCGCACGATGGTCGGCGAGAAGTCGGGGCCGCGCACGGTGAGGTCGTGCTTGCCGGGCGCGACCGCGGGCAGCTCGAACGCGCCGGTGCGCGACGACACCGGCAGCGGTGGGGCGTAGCCGATCGCGACGGTGAAGAGCGGCGGTGAGCTGCCGTCGGGGAGCTGGACCCGGCCGCGGACGACGCCGGGGCTCTCGACCACCAGGCGCACGCCGGTGTCGCCGGTGGCGGCGGTAGCGCTGTGCCGCCCCGGCTGGTCGCCGCCGCGCGCGCCGCCGCGGCTGGCGTCGACGCGGTACTTGCCGTCGGGCAGGCCGCGAAACGCGAAGCGGCCGCCGCCATCGGTCGCCTCGACCGACCAGCCGCGCACGCCGACGTCCTCCGGCACGGCGCCGGACAGGAAGTCGGGATGGGCGACCACCTCCGCCTCGGCGACCGGCTGGCCGGCGGAGTCGACCACCACGCCCTCGATGCGCCCGCTGACGTCCAGGCGGAGCAACAGGTCGCGGCGATCGGCGACGGCGGTGAGGTCGACCTCGGCCGTCGCGCTGGTCGATTCCTCCGACGCGGCGAGGGCGAGCAGCGCCGCGCGCGGGAGGCCGCGCAGCTGGAACGCCCCGCGCTCGTCGGTGGTGGTCCGGCGCGGGACCATCTCGCCGCCGCGGCTGTTCCTCCTGGGCCCGACGGTGACCGAGGCCCACGCGACCGGCGCGTCGCTGCGGTCGACCACGTGGCCGGCCAGGCGCGCGCCGCGAGCCAGCTGGATGCGCACGCCCTCGGTGGGGCTGGCGCCGTCCACCGCGCGCGGCTCGCTGGTGGCAGTCGGGTGCTCGGGATGCGATGCGTGGAAGCGATGGGTGCCGGCGGCGACCGCCACCAGGGTGAAGCGGCCCTTCGCGTCGGTGGTGACCCGGTCCTCCTCGTTCGTGTCGCCGAACGGGTCGGCGGTGTCGCTCTCCCACACCCGGGCACCGGCGATCGGCGCGCCTCGGTCGTCGACCACCACGCCGGAGACCGGCGCGCCGCGGCGAAGCTCGAGGCGAACCGCCGCCACCGCCCCGGGCACGGCGGGGACCTGGACCATCGATCGCCCGGCGGCGAAGCCGGTCGCGCGGGCGACCACCCATTCGTACCCGCCGGCGACTCCGCGCAGGTGCCCGACGCCGGACGAGTCGGTGGTGGCGGTCAGCGCCTGGTCGTCGCCCAGCCGGACCTCGGCGCCCGCGATCGGCGCGCCGGTCGCGGCGGCGACCACGGTCACGTCGACGGCGGCGCCGGTCGCGAGCCGGATGATGACCGGCTCGCTCGACGCGCGCAGGCTGTGCTGCACCGGGCCGCCGACCTGGTCGCCGCGCCGCGCGGTCAGCGAGTACGCGCGCGGGATCAGCTTGTCGAACGAGAAGGAGCCGTCGGCGTCGCTGGTGGCGGTGCGCGGCGGGACCGACGACAGGCGCACGGTGGCGCCGCCGACCGGCTGCTCCGACCCATCGAGCACCTGACCTTCGAGCAGGAGCGGACCGGGCGGGTCGTCATCGAGGGCGACCTGGGGCCCGGGCCGCGGCGCGCCGGCAACCGGCTGATCGGCGCTGCCCATGCGGCGCGGTGGCTGCGGCGCCCGCGCCCGTTCGCCGGCGGGCGACGAACCGGTCGAGCCGCCCGGCCGGTAGAACAGCAGGACCGCGAGCGCGGCGACGGCCGCCAGCGCGAACGCGGCGGTCAGGATCTTCTTGCGTTTGGTCACGGCACCGGAACCTGGGGCCGAAAAGTATATCGCCGGCGCGGTCAGTCCGCGCCGGCGGTCGTATCGGTCGGTGGTTCCGGCAGCGCCGGGTCAGGTCGAGCTAGAGCTGATCCCAGAGCTGCGACTCGGCTTCGGGCGCCTGCTGGGTCGACGAATCGAGCTGACCCTGCTGCTTGGCGGCGGCCTCCTGACGAGTCTTGCGCGCGGCCTCCCACACGGCGCAGCTGTTGTTGCGGACGCGCCAGAGGGCGTCGTCGAAGCAGAGGTCGATCGAGTCGATGACGCACTCGACGTCGTCCTCGTCGATGAGACGTGCGTCGTAGGTATCGCAGTCGAGATCGATCTCGACCGTCTCGCCCGGGAAGAGTGCCTCGGGGATCAGGTTGGGACCCCAGTCGCGGTTATCGACCTCCGTGACGTTGATCTCCTCGATGACGAAGTCGGAGTCGTTCTCGACGGTCAGAGTGGAGTCGTCATCGGCGACGATGAGGCAGCCGGGGGCGAAGATGGCACTCGCGGCGATGCAGGCAGCCAAGGTAACGGTACGGGTAGTTGCGCTCATGCGGGCGGATACCAGCAAGCGGCGTGCCCTGTCCTAAGTCCCCGTGTCGGCGTGCTCGATGTGTCGTGGTCGCCCGGGTCGAGAACAGTGCGGTGTGCCGCCACGTCACACCGCCAACCGCGGTTGCCACGGGTCACCCGGCAAGGTGTGGCACTGCATCGCGTCGCATCCGGACGTTGCGGAGCAGCCGCTCCGCCCCGGATGCGTCACCGTGTGGCGAGCGCCGGGACGTGGTCGGCGAGCGGCGGCTGGTCCGCCTCGAAGTGAGCGACGTGCGAGGTGGTCGAGCCCAGGGTGTAGCCGCTCTCTCCGTGCAGCACGGTGTCGAGCCCCTCGCGCTCCTCGTCCGCGTCGACTCGCAGCCCGATGACCGAGTCGATGAGCTTGAGGATGAGGAAGGTGACCACCGCGGCGTAGGCGGCGGCCGCGCCGACGCCGATGACCTGGGTCGTGAAGACGCCCGGGTTGCCGGCCAGGAGGCCGTCCTTGCCGGCCGGGTTGAACGCGGTCGACGCGAAGACTCCGGTCAGGAGCGCGCCGGCCGCGCCGCCGATGCCATGCACGCCAAAGGCGTCGAGCGAGTCGTCGTAGCCGAGCCGCGACTTGAGGAGCACGCCGCCGTAACAGATCACGCCGGCCATGCCGCCGATCGCGATCGCCGCCATCGGGCCGACGAAACCGGCCGCCGGGGTGATGCCGACCAGACCGGCGACCAGCCCGGACGCGGCGCCGAGGATGGTGACCTTGCCGAGCCGGATCGCGTCGACCAGTCCCCAGGCGAGCGCGCCCGCCGCCGCGGCCAGGTGGGTGTTGACCAGGGCCAGCGCGGCCAGCGCGCCGGAGGTCAGCGCCGAGCCGGCGTTGAAGCCGAACCAGCCGAACCAGAGCAGGCCGGCGCCGAGCACCGTCATGGTGAGGTTGTGCGGCGGATGCTGCGAGCCCGGGTGGCCGAGCCGGCGGCCGATGACGAGCGCGCACACCAGCGCGGAGACGCCGGACGATAGATGGACGACGGTGCCGCCGGCGAAGTCGAGCGCGCCCATCTCGAACAGCCAGCCGCCCGGGGCCCACACCCAGTGCGCGAGCGGGTCGTAGACCAGCGTCGCCCAGAGGAGGGTGAAGGCGCAGTAGGCCGAGAACTTCATGCGCTCGGCGTATGCGCCCGAGATGAGCGCGGGCGTGATGATGGCGAACATCCCCTGGAACATCATGAACAGCAGGGCCGGGATGGAGCCGCTGGCCTGCCCGCTCATGCCGGACAGGAACGCGAAGTCGAGGCCGCCGATGAAGCCGCCGTGGGTGGGGCCGAACGCCAGCGAGTAGCCGAACACCGCCCACTGGATGGTGACGATGGCGAGGGCGAAGAAGCTGTGCATGAACGTGGACAGCACGTTCTTGCTCTGGACCATGCCCCCGTAGAACAGGGCGAGGCCGGGCACCATCAGCATGACCAGCGCGGTGGCGATGAGGAGCCATGCGGTGTGGCCGG
>Ga0193753_10001153_pt1 | contig 23118 bp, 12 predicted proteins | sample H1c2metaG_FD_144925 | JGI IMG/M metagenome (GOLD analysis project Ga0193753, IMG submission 144925) | Soil microbial communities from a riparian zone of the East river system, Colorado, United States - H1c2 | ecosystem: Environmental > Terrestrial > Soil > Riparian zone | place: USA: East... | reverse complement strand
GGATAAATTGTGCCGCCGCCGTAATCGCGCACGCCGCCGACGTCGGTGGTCACGACCGGAGTGCCGCAGGCCAGTGCTTCGATGACGCCGTTATTGGCGCCGCTCTCGTTCATCGGCAGCAGCACGAGATAAGCGTTCGCAATCAGCTCCCGCAGTTGCACATCCGATAAGTCGGAGTGCCAGGTCACGTCCGGCCGGACGCGCAGCGCGGAGAATCCTTCGAGGTCGCGGAATGGTTCCGGGACCAGCAGGTGAAAACGAAGCTCTGGATGCGTCTCAGCGAGGCGCGACATCACTCGCGCCAGCATCGCCGTATTCCGCAAATAATGTCCGGCAAACAGAATGTTGATTGGTTCGGGTGGAGTGGCCGCTGGTTGAAAGAATTCTATATCGACGCCGTGCCGGATGAAGCGAACGCGCCCCGGCCCGACCTGCGATTCGAAGAAGTCGAGGTCTCGCTGATAGAGCACGATGGCAGAAGAGAGAGACTGCATGTAACGCAACTCTTCCTTCGACCAGCGCGAGGGCGGCAGGTGGATGGTGCCAATGATTTCGTGCGGCGCCTTTTCCCAACGATCAAAGAACCAGGAGTGCTCGTCAAAGTGCAGGATGTGCCGCGCGACGACCGGCGCTCCGCTCGCCCGCTCGAACCTCAATTCCGCGGCGGCATCGAATTGATTGCGCTCCGGCCAGCCGCGGTAAGTGGAATAGAGCTTGCCGATGACACGGTCGCGCCAATGGCGGCGCGGGCCGATGATCTGGGTGCGCGGATTCAGTTCGGCGAGGTATCGCGTCAGTTGTTGATAGCCGGTGTGGTCGCCAAACCAGTCCGCCACTTTGTTGGTGAGCAGGATGGGCGTTATGGTTTCGCCTTCGCATTCACCACCGTCTTGCGGGGCCGCTGCCAGAGTCAGCGCCTCGGATGTCGCGGTTGCGTCTGCGGAAGACAGATGATTCCGATCCGGACTCCGCCCAAGCGATGTTTCTCCCATTCTCGATCCCCTTGTGCTCGCGTTGGAACTTCAAGCGGGCGCGAAAAATTCTCATGCTGGCGCGCGGAACGCAACTTTGTTCGCGCGAAGCGTTGCTGCACCGACACACGTGCCGCGTTCCTTGCGCGGTGCGACGATGCGTGGCCCGGTTGCCGTGGCGTGGTGCTCATCCAAACCAGTTTTGACAGAAGCCTGAAGCGAGCGACTGTTTCGGGCAGGAGGTTGGTAGCAATGAAAATTGTCGGAAGGACTACGGAGAGAGTGTTGGGTTTTCTTCTGGGCGCGGCCGTGGCATTTCATTTCAACGCGGCCGCGCAGCCACAAATCACGCAACAGCCGCAGACCAGGATCGCGGTTTCCGGGGCAAAGGCTTCATTTGCCGTGGAAGCCATCGGCAGTCCGCCGCTGCGGTACCAGTGGCAGTTCAACGGACAGGATATTCCCGGCGCGCATACGCGCGTCCTCAGCAGGACCGCGGTTCCATCTCGCGCCGGAATTTATTCCGTGCGTGTGCGCGACGCCGCCGGCGAGGTGACGAGCAGCGCCGCGCAGTTGGACGTCGTGAACCGTCCTGTTTTTCTCGTGCAGCCGAAGGACGCTGTCGTGGGTGAACACACGGTGGCGGATTTCATGGCGGTGCTGAACGACAGCGGGCCGTACAGCAGAATGATTTGGCACAATTCAAACCCGCTGGAAGGGCCGCACGAGATTCCGCCGAGCACCGGTTATATCACGGACCAGCCCACGCTCCGGATGACGGACCCGCTCAATGACGTCACTTGGAATAGTATTTACTGGTTTGCCGTGACGAATGCTGCCGTGGGAATCACGAGCCGGCGGGCACGGCTGACAGTCGTCGGTCCGCCGGTCTTGCGCCCGCAACCGCTGCACCGCGAGGCGAAGACCGGATCGAGTGCCACGTTCTCTGTGGGCGTACAGCCAAACGCGGGGCCGCCGGAGACGTTCCAATGGTACAAGAATGGCAGCATTATTCCCGGCGCTATCTCCAAGAGGCTGTTGCTCAGAAAGGTGCAGGCCATCGACCAGGGAAATTATTATTGTGTCGTGAATGGCATGGGCGGGACCACCACAAGCTGGGGCGCGTATCTGACGGTGCGCTAGACGACACGTTCCTCTGCCTTCGCGGCGCGCGCGGAGCGACGCGCCTTACCAAGCCACGCGACAGCGGTGTCAGCTTGACACAAATGGCGAAGAGATAAACTTTTGCGGGCATGGGAGGAAAATCTGCGGACGGATCGGGCGCAATTTTTGTGCAGCGTAAAATGACCATTAAGTATGAGGCGCGGCAAAGGCGTTTGTGTTTCCCGGTGTTTGTCTTCGCCGCGTTAGCACTCGCGCTGCTCGCTACCGAACTGGGGGATCGTCCACTGTCCGGCCGCGAGCCGCGAAGTCGGAGGGGTGTTCAACGAGCCAGCATTCAATCCTTCATCCGGTTTCCGGTTAAATTGCTCAAGTCCACGTTGAAGCATTACCTCAGGGTGTTCGGAGACGCGCCGTTGATTTCTCCAGTTGTCCATAGCCCTGGCGTCAAGCGCGTGCTTTCGATCTTGCCCGGCTCGCGCGTGCTCTATGGCAGCAACTGGGACAGAAAGCATCCCTTCGATCGCCTTCACGGCACCGACACCAGCGGATTCCTCAGTGGAGACGACATTCTCACCGGCCATCCCGCGGAAGATCACGGCAGTCCCTATGCCGGTGCGCAACCGAGTGTGCTGCGCACCGTGCTGGCCACGCTGCCTCGGCTGAAACACTGCACGTTCATCGACCTCGGTTGCGGCAAAGGCCGGCCCATGCTCGTCGCCTCCGAGTTCCCCTTCCGGGACATCGTGGGGGTCGAATTGTCGCCACCGCTCGCCGAGGTCGCGCGAAAAAACGCGGCCATTATCGGGACGCGTTATCCGGGCCGCACGCCGGTGCGCGTCGAGGTTGGCGATGCCACGGCTTACCCGATGCCGGAGGGCGACGTGGTCCTGTTCATTTACAATTCATTCGATCGCGAGTTGATGCTCGAAGTGGTGGAAGGCGTGGAAGCCGCGCTGGCCGCCGACGCGCAACGCAGCATCTACGTCGTTTACTGCAATCCTGCTTCCGGCGACTGCTTCGACGCCTCACCTCTGTTGACCCGGCGCTATGCTCAAATGCTGCCCTATACGCCAGAGGAACAAGGTTTCGCGGAGGATGCGGCAGACGCAATCATCGTCTGGCAGGGAGGCAACGCACCTCTGCCCGCCCCGCGCGCGGACGCTAGAATCGTCATTGTGAAAGAACGCTGGCGGGCGGAACTCATGGCTTGAGCGTGCTGCCAGTTTGTAACTGGCATGGCCTTGTGCCAGATGAGCCTCATGCCTGTCTAACGACGTTGGATGTCTCGGTGCGGACCGATCAAGAAACTTTTTCCGCGCAGTAACAACCGCAAACTGTTCAGCACTACGATGACCGTGCTGCCTTCATGCCCAACCACGCCAATCGTCAGCGGAATTGTTCCGAGTATCGCGCAGGTCACGAGCACAGCGACGGTGCCAAGCGAGATGACGAGGTTCTGGCGAATGATGGCGCGGGCGCGGCAACTCAGTTGCAACGCCCCGAGAAAGTTTTCCAGTCGGTCGTGCATCAACACCACTTCCGCTTGCTCCAGCGCCGCATCGGAGCCGCGCGCGCCCATCGCGATACCGATGTCCGCGGCGGCGAGACTGGGCGCATCGTTCACGCCGTCGCCGATCATCGCCACGCGTTGGTTGCGCTCGATGAACTCGCGGATGGCGGCGACTTTTTGCTCGGGCTTCAATTCGGCGCGCACGTCATCCACGGCCAGTTGAGTTTTCAAATGCTCCGCGGCGGCGCGGCGATCGCCGGTGAGCACCACGGTGTGCAAACCGCGGGCGCGCAATTCATCGATGACCGCGCGCGCGTGCGGGCGGATGTCGTCGCGGAGCGTGATGCGGCCGAGCAGATCGCCGTGGGCGATCCAGACTTCGGAGAAGTTGAGAATTTGAGCAGAAGGAAACGGAGAGAACGAAGCTGCCCTGTGATCCCGTGGTTGGTTTCGGCAAATCTGTTGCTCGATCCATTCGCGACGCCCCAGAAAAATGTCGCGCCCGACCGACTCGGCGCGCAGCCCCTGGCCGGTAATGGATTCAAATTTGTCGAGCGCCAGCGCAGTTATCCCCTGCCCTTTTCCGTAACGCGTGATGGCGCGAGCGAGCGGGTGAGTGGAAAGGCGTTCGATGGAGTAGGCGAGTTGTGTGACCTCGCGCTCGCGTCCCGGCGGAAAACTTTCGACGCTCTCCACGCGCAACTCGCCGGTGGTGAGCGTGCCGGTTTTGTCCATCGCCACCACTTGCGTCTGGGCGAGATTTTCCACCGCCGCGCCACCGCGAAACAGAATGCCGCGCCGCGCGCCACTCGCGATCGCGGCGAGCACGGCGGAAGGAATCGACAGCACGAGCGCGCACGGCGACGCGACGACGAGCAACGTCATGGCTTTGTAGAAGGCGCTGTGCGTTTCCACGGTGCTCGTGAACGGAGGCAACTTGAACGCAAGCCACCAGACGAAGAACATCGCGACGGTCAGCGAGAGAATCGCATAGGTGTAATTGCTGCCGAACCGGTCGGTGAACCGTTGCGAAGGCGCTTTGAGGTGCTGCGCTTCTTTGATGAGCCGAATAATCTTTTGCAGCGCGCTCTGGCTCGCGGGCCGCAGCACTTCGGCTTCGACCGCGCCCCACAAATTGATCGTGCCCGCGAAAAGTGTGTCGCCGATGCGCTTGTCCACGGGCGTGGATTCGCCAGTGAGATTGGATTCATCGGCCGCAGTGCCGCCGGAAACGAGTTCAGCATCCACGGGAAATTGATCGCCCGGCTTCACGAGCAGGCGCATTCCGGGCGCGAGTGCTTCGACGGCGACCACTTGCTCGGAATGGTTCGCGCCGAGGACGATGGCGGACTTGGGCGCGGACTTGAACAATGAAGAGATTTCCCGCTGCGTGCGGCCCATCGCGAAATGCTCCAGCGCGCCGGAAAGCGAAAAGAGAAAGAGCAACACCGTGCCTTCGCCCCACGCGCCGATGCTCGCGCTGCCCAGCGCAACGGTGAGCATGAGGAAGTGAACATCGACTTTGCCTTCGCGCAGATGTTCGCGAACTTCCTGAGCGGTGAACCACGCACCGCAAAGGTAGGCGGTGATGAAGAACGGCACGGACCACGCGCCACCGAACTGCCAGCCGGCCAATCCAAAAATCCCGCACAGCGCCGCGGCCCCCAACTGTCGCCGCCATTCGTGCGCGTGCGTTTCGGCGTCTTCAAGATGGACTTCGCGGGGAACGACCCTGGGCAGCGGGACGGCGCGCCACTTCCAAAAGCGCGGCGCGGTGGGACAACTCACGCGCGCGATGGTGGTGCCGGCATCATCCTGGCGCACGGTGAGGTTGCGTTGCACCTGCGGATCGAGAGTGAGCGTGCAGGTATCGCAGGTTGCATCTCCTTCGAGCAAACGGCAGCCGGGCGGGCTTGTTTGCAGCGCGCGAATTTGTTGCGTGACCACGCGCTCCAAATCCGGATCAGGCTGTCCGAGAGTCGCCAGCGAAATGGAGCCGTGCGCGCGATCGATTTTGACGGCTTCCAACGCCGGTTCGCGGCGCATCATGTTGGCAACCGTTTGCACCAGGCAGTTCGGTGGCGAGGTCTCCGTCGCGGTCTTCATCGTCGTTCCAGCCATTCGATCCAGATTAGCATAGCCGCCAAGCAGGGCGGAGGACGGAGTTGTCTCAACGTGCTGCCAGTTTGCAATTGGCAGAAGCGCGCCAAGTTCAGAACGTGTTGAATCTCTTTGTCTGCGCGTTGAAATGAACTGGACTGCCGGTTGCAAACCGGCAGCACGTTGTCGGATGTCCGCCCGCTGCTACGGCGCGCGGACATTGCCGTCCCAAAGAGTGCGGAGGCGCGCGAGGTCTGCCAGGCATTCCTCCTCGAACAGAAAGCCGGCGATGCGCAGGTTGTCGCGCAGGAAATTCCATTTGTCGCCGAGGCGATGTTGAAAAACGCGGCGACCCTCGAAATCGGTCTGGCAAAAAGTGGCTTCCATCGCGTCCACGGGAAAAGGCGCCCGCGCGAACCGCTGCTCCAGCCGGTGCCACGCAAAACGGAAAGTGTCCTTGTCGCCCCAGACGTGATGATAAAAAAAATCCGAGTACTCGTTGATGGCCATGGTCAGGCAGAGAGGGCGCCACGACTTCTCTTTGTTCAAAATAATCTGTCCGCCGTCGAAGTCCGGTTCATCGCGATAAGCCACGCCAAAAATTTCCCACACGTTGCGTTCCGGCAGCATGCGCTCGTCGTCGGGCCAGAAGATCGCGCCGGTCTCGCGGAACTCGGGCGTGTCGAAGAGAAACTCCGGATTGATGACCGGTACATTGTCCGCGTCGAGCAAGAGCACTTCGCGAAAAGGACAGTGCAGCAGCGCGTACGGCTTCACTTCCCAACCGATCAGAAGGCGCGCGGGATGGCGCTGGCGGACTTCGTGCGCGTCCACACACTCAACGCCCAGCGGCGCGACCAGCGCACGCATCTGATCATCCAATTCGCGCGGACCGAGGTGCCACAGTTGGATGGGCAGCGTACAACCAAGACGGCGCAGTTGATGAATGCAAATCCAGGCGCCGGGAAAATAACCCAGGCCACCGGCGGGAATCACAATGCCGCGGCCATGGAAAGTCCGTGGGTAAGGCGGAATCGCTGCAATAGATTGCGCCATGTATTCATCCACGTTCTCCGTGCGAACGACAGAGGCAGCGACGCTCAAGACACGCGCGTCGGCGGCGTTCAGGCGTCGCAACTCTTCAAGGATGCAAGTCACAGCCGCGATGCCGGCACCGTGCCAGGCTTTGATGATAGGCTCCGGCACGTCGCTCACTCCTTCGGTGGAATTCCAGCGATCGTCCAGGCGCTGGACCAGGCCGGGGAACTCAGACAGCACGAGGTGCATGCGCGCCTGCTCTTGCCAAGGATGATTGTTGAACGGCCCTCCTTCCCAAACCGCATCGAAAAAATTGCGTGTCCGCGGCGTGTTGCGCATGATCATGATGCCGGAATTCCAGTGCGTGAGCGCGCCGTCGAGACCGGGGCCGGGATGTTCGGCCAGGGCGAGCGGCCCGCCGCCATTTAGCGCAGTGCGCAGATCTTCATCGTCGCGCACGATCAGCGTATCGGCATCGAGCCAGGCGACCGTTTCGAAACCGAGCGCGAGCGCGTGACGCACCAGCGCGATCTTGTTCCAGTGCGGCGCGCGGGAAAACTGCACATCTCCCACGAGCGGCCAATAGGTGATGTGATGTTTCTCGCAATAGGCGGAATGGCGCGCGACGGACATCTCCAGCATCGCACGAGCGCCGTCCGACGCCTGCTGAATGAGAACGGCGCGAGACATTTCAGCAGTGCAGGGAACGGGTCGCAGCGCGGAGACGTTCTCGCACTAGCGGCGGCGTTGGTTCGCCGGACTTAGTGGACCAGAACCATCGCGCCGTGTTCCTGGACATCGACGAAGGCAGGCGCAGTTTCGCAAACGCCAACTGCGCCGCGCCGCCCTCCCCGTCCACGTAGCCGTGGAAAAAATAATTGCGGCTGGAAATCCATTTCCACAGCGAGAGAGCGCTCCAGCAACGAAAACGATCGACCAGGAGGTGCGCCGCGCTGGCGGTTTCGCGGGGCAATTTCAAATCGCACAACTTCCACACGCCGGGACGGGCGACGTTCTTTCGCCGTGGAAAGAACAACGCGCCGGATTCCTGAAAAACGCGGTGAGAGAATAACCGATCGGGCACGACGAGCGGGAACACGTCCGGATCGAGTAGAAGGACTTCGCGCTTTTCCGTCTTCGTCAGCGCGTGGGAGCGCAGTTCGGAACAGGTGATGGGCAGCGCCAGCTCTGCTTCGCGGGAGCAATCGAATATATCCACGCCCGCGGCGCGAAACGGCGCGCGGCTGCTTTGATCGCAACGAATCGCGGACCAAAGCTCGATCGGCAACTCGCACCCGAGCGAGCGCAGGCCGCGAGCGCAGGCGAGGGCTTGCGATAAGTCCGCCTCTTCGGTGGCCAGCACGAGGATGCCTCGCCCTAGCATCGGTGGCGCGGAAAGTTTGCGCGCTTCCCGCGCCGCGCATTCCAACGCGGCGCGCACCGTGCCCAGATTGATCGTGGTATCAAATCGCGGCCCTACCGTGCTCCTCGCGATGGCGCGTCGCGCGGCGCTCTGCTCGCTCGCGTTCAGGTAACGGTTCGCTCCGCCGATGAAATAACTTTCGATCCGGCGAATGACGTCGCGTGATGAAATCATGTCCATGCAACGCGGCAAACCGCGCACCACGTCCGTGCAAAGATTGTGCGGCTGATCCGTCTCCTCGCCATCGCCGATGGCACGGGTGCGCGCCTTCCAGCAGCCGCCGGTTTCACAACAGCGCAGTGCGCCGATGGTGTGAAGAAATTGATGATGTGGATAGGCCTCCCAGTGCGCCGGCTCCCGGCCACCCGCGATGATGACGGCCGCTCTGGACTTTGGTCGGTCGGGTCGCGTGGCGACGGAGGCGGCGAAGTGCATCAACGCCGTGACGCCGCAGAGCACGCCTTGCGCGTGATAAACCAGGCGCACCAGCTGCCGCAGGTCCGTCTTGCCGCGCAGATCGACGACGTTGCGCAGCGGCGGATGGTGATGACCCACTTCGCCGATTTGAACGAACAGAATTCTGCCGGCGAAATGATCCACGACTTCCTGGTAGCGTCGCCAGTGCCACCATTTGATCGTGAAGTCAAACTTGCCGCCGCTATTGACGATCCAGAAGGGAACGTCCTTCCCGCCCAGTTCATGCACGGTGGATTTCCAACGCTGTTCGTCGGCCGACAAATGAAGATCGCCACGGAACTCGGTCGGGCGCACGGGAATTTGTAATCGTTCGCTGAGAAAATCCGCGAAGCCATGAATGCAGTGGTAGGGCGCTTCGTTGCAACGATCGATCAGTGGGTAGTGGCAATCGATTTGTTCGACGTCCCGATCACTTTCGCGCAGCGGGGTAAGATGCGGATTGTGTTCCCAAAGTTCCGGACAGGAACTGCGCACGTCCGTGATGAACTTGCCGGGATGGCATCGGTGCAGATCGCGCACGACTGCCGTGAGCAGGACGAGATCTCCCGGACAAAGAAAGTTCCTCAGGATCAGCTTGCGTTTCCCGGCCAGCGGGCGGCGCGTGGAGTGCGTGGGCGGCACCGCGAAAGACTAGGTGGCTTGTGGTGCGCCGGCGTTGGATTTTTTGGGCGACGGGCTGGACACGAACACGGGCCGGGCCGGGCGCACGTTCGAGGAACGAGGATGGCGGGGATTGAAACTGCCCCGGCTGCTGCCACTGGAGCTGCTGATATTCAGGAAACGAGTGCGAAGAACCAAGGTATTCATACGGTATGTGTTTTGTGGTTTCGGTTGAGGAACACGGAGGAAGAAACTCGGTCCACCTGGTCGCCCAGGTCGCGGGTTTGTTTTCTTAACAGGCGGGCGACACGGGACTTGATCAAATACACCTGCGGAATGCTCACGCCCAGGGTGCGGCTGATGCGGCGCAGCGGCCATTGCTTGAGCGCGTAAAGGTCAAAAATCTGGAAATGCTTCGGCTTCACCAACGTTTTGACGCGGGTCAGCGCCGTCTGGCGGAGGGCTTCGTGCCAATCGCTCTCGACGTAGGCCGCATAATCGTTCGCCGCCTCGGGAAAGGAACTCACGGTGCCGGTGCCGGTGGCGGTCAACGTTTGATGATTCTGCAAAAACACTTTTTGCTCGCGCCGGTTCCGGCGCAGGTGATCGTGAATTTTCCATTTGGCTTGGCCGCAGAGCCATTGTTTGAACGAACCGGTTTCACGGTTGTATTTGAAATCACGGATAGCGTCGGCCACGGAAATCATCGTTGCCTGCGCCACTTCTTCCGCTTCGCTCTCGGAGAGACCGGTCTTGATCGCGAGCGAATAAATCAACCGCCAGTAAGTCTCGAAGAATTCCCGCCAACTGGCGTCGTCATTCCAGTCGCGCACGCGGGCCAGCAAACTGGCGCGCGTGTGATCGTCCACGGAAGGAGCATGTTTTTGAAATTCGCCCGGAGAGTGCATAGCGGAAAGTGCGGACCGAGATTTAGCAAACGCATCGGATGAGGCAAACAAATTTACGAACTAAAATCCGCCGCCGCCAAAAAAATGCCGCCCCGGATCTTCGATGGCCGCAAATCTCAAATCTGTTCTACCGCCACCACACGCAACACTTCTTCGAGCGTGGTCTGTCCAGCGAGCGCGCGATTCAACCCGTTCTGCCACATCGTCACCATGCCTTGCTGGGTCGCGACTTGATGTAATTGGCGCGTCGGCATCTTTTGAAGAACGGCGTCGCGAAACACTTCATCCACCACGAGCAATTCCGTAATCGCGGTGCGGCCGTGATAACCGGTTTCGAGGCACTCCTTGCAGCCGGTCCCTTTTCGGAAACTGGCCGTCGCGAGCGCGTCGCCCGGCACCATCTTCAGCAAGCCCGCCTCCGGTTCGTAACTCTGCGCGCAGTAAGTGCAATTCTTGCGAATGAGCCGAATGCCCAGCACGCCAATGATGCTCGACGCCAGCAGGAACGGCTCGATGTCCATGTTGATCAGGCGCGCGAACACACCGACGGCGATGCCGCTGTGAATCGTGCTGATGACGAGATGCCCGGTCAGCCCGGCCTGCACCGCGATGTTCGCGGTCTCGGGATCGCGGATTTCGCCGACCATGATCACTTGCGGGTCCTGGCGCATGAGCGAGCGCAACGCTTTGGGATAAGTGAAGTCCTGAGTGTTGTTGATCTGCGCCTGGCTGATCATCGGCAGGTTGAACTCCACCGGATCCTCGACCGTGGCGATACTCATCGTCACGCCGGATCGCTGCACAATGTGATACAGCGCGGAGTAAATCGCCGTCGTTTTCCCGGAACCAGTTGGACCCGTGAGCAGCAGCAGCCCGCTCGGCCGCGAAAGCAACTTGAGAAACGTTTGCTGCGTCTCATCGTCGAAACCAAGCGACGCCAGATCGAAACTGCGATTGCTCGGATCAAAAAGACGCACCACGATTTTCTCACCGCGCACCGTCGGAAAAACAGAAATGCGCAATTCGACGCCGCCCAGTTCCGGCCCGGCGGACGCGTGACCTTCCTGCGGCAACCCCGTTTGATAGCTCACAAGATTAGCCATCACCTTGAAACGGCCCGAGATCTTTTCCATTAGCTCCAAGGGCAAATGGACCAACTCGGTCAACACGCCGCTCAGCCGCAGGCGCACCGCCAGCGTGCTCTCCCACGGCTCGATGTGAATGTCGCTCGCGCCGGCTTTGATGGAGTCGTAGAGGAGATAATTGACGAGCAGCCCGATCTCGATGCCACCCTCGGCGGAGTCCGATTGAAGATAAGCGATTGTTTGGCTCACAACTTTGCGGTTGGTTTGCGGCCAGTAGAATTCATCGCCGCGAAATGTCACTCAGAAAAACAAGACCGTGATTCGGTGGCGGCGCATTTGGAACTGGCGCGTAATGGGTGGGGCGTGTCGCTCCGCGCGCGCGCCGCGAACGGAAAAAAACCTGGCTGACTTCGGGGGATTTCCGACTCGGCGGCGGCGCGCGCGGAGCGACGCGCCCCACCCATCGTCAGCAAGTTCGGGCGCCTTTGGTCTTCCCGTGGCCCGGCGCGCTGGGGACAGCGACGCCCTACCCGCCCGCCCGTGAGAAGAAATTCAAAGCGCCTTGGCCGAGCCAGCCGACGCCGGCCAAAGCCAGAGGAGCGCGAGGCCACCCGCCAGGGCCACGCCAAAGAACGGCGCGAGGCGCACGCCCAATTTCCAGCCGCCCAGGAACGTCGCGGCGATTCCTTTGAACACGAAATTCGCAAGCGACGCGGCGAGGATGAGACGCCACGCATGGCCCGGCGCCAGATGTTCGCTCTCCGCCATGCGCGCCATCGAGAGCGTGATTGCATCCATGTCCGTGAGACCCGAAATGATCGCCACGAAGTAAAGCGCCGAGGAGTCGAAGGATTGTTTCACCGCCGCCGCGGCTAGCGTCACGAGCGCGTAAAGAGTTCCAAAGATCAGCGCGCTCTTGAGTTCGGCCGGGTTGGCGGGAGGCGGCATTTCTTCCCGTTGACCGCGAAAGAAAAAAAATGCGACCCCGGCAATGATGCTCGTCCACGCCAGCGCCGCCAGCAACGGCGGCAGCAACCCGCTCAGGTGCGACGGTGCAACCAGCGAGACTTCGACGATCACGCGCAGATAGGACACGGCCGACGCGATGAGAATCACGGCCACTGCGAACGTGTGCGCCGCCGGTATTTCTCTCGCGCGCCGTGCGTAAGAGACAGTCGCCGCCGTGCTAGAGATGACGCCGCCCAGAATCCCGCCCAGCAGCGCACTCGCCGTACGCCCGAGCATTTTGTAAACGATGTAGCCGGTGAGGCTCAGGCCGACGATCAGCACCACCATGCGCCAGATGTCGAAAGGGTTCAGAACTTTGAACGGACCAAACGCGCGGTTCGGCAGCAGCGGAAGAATGATCAGCGAGATGACGACGAACGTCATGATACCCGCCATGTCCTTGGGACCCATCTTTCGGACGAACACGTGCATCGGCCCTTTCAAGTGCAGGAGAATGACGACGAGGCCGGTTGCGACGGCGGCGAGCGAACGATCTCCCAAAGGCAGGTAGGCGCCGATGGCGAAGGTGAGCAGCGCGGTCACCTCCGTCGTTTGGCCGTGTTCACTTGCGGCGTGTCGCGCGTTCAACCAATTCGCCATCGCCAGCGTGCCGAAAATCGCGATGACGCCGGCCGCGATGGGCCACGCGCCATGAACTTCGCCGAGCATTCCACAAAACGTGCCGAAGAGGCTGATGAGCGGGAACGTCCGAATCCCGCCGAAGCGGTCCTCCGTGCGTTGCCTTTGCAGCCCGATGAGAAGGCCCAGTCCCAGCGAAACAGCAAGCGTGATGAAAGCATCCACAGGAATCAGCGGCAGGTTGTTTGAACACGTGGGAAACTGAATGGGCTTCGCGGCGGCAACGGATCTGCCGAAGAATTGTTCCTTTGCTCACATGGTGGCATTCGCTCCACGAGCCACTTCCCGATTATTTCCCCAGACCGCTCCATGCCGGAAAACCTCGCTGGCCAACGCCGATGGTCAAGAGTTTTCACCGACGCGATTCGACAACTCCGCTCCCGCTCCCTGCACGGGTCCACACTCCACGAACAAAAGAAAATCAGTCCAAGAGCTCACGGCAAGATGGGCAACCCTCATAGGCGCTGCCGCGCATGGTTAGGCCACATGCTGACCCTTTTGTCTACTCCCTAGATATAAACCCAACGCTACCAAAACAGTTGCGACACCCACACTCTTGTAGAGATAAAACGCGGCGTCGAGCCGGTCCACATCGCCCTCGCCAAGACCTGGATCGTAAGGTGTCGCCACCAAACGAAAGAAGGCATGAAGGAAAACAAGACCCGCCGCAAGCCACGCAAGATAGGCTGGCTGCCGCAACAAACTCTTGAGCTTCGGAGAGGCATGTATCTGCGGATACTGCGATGACTGCATGTCCGTGCCACACTCGCGACACTGAATGGCAGCGTCTTCATTCTCTCGTCCGCAGTAGGTGCAAACTCTCATGGGCGCGAAGTGGCCTACATTGAATTGAACCTCGCCGGGAGACTCGCTCTCCCGCGTCACTACTGGATGCCCAGCAGTTCCACCTCAAACACGAGTGTGCTATTCGGCGGAATTTTCGGACTCGGGCTGGCGGGTCCGTAGGCGAGGTCGGGCGGAATCTCGAACTTGAACTTGTCGCCCACTTTCATGAGCTGAAGTCCTTCGGTCCAGCCGCGGATCACCGCGTTCAGCGGAAAGCTGATGGGCTGGCCGCGCTCTACGGAGCTGTCGAAGACTGTGCCGTTCAGCAGCGTGCCGTGGTAATGGACGTTCACGGTGTCGGTGGCCTTGGGCGACACGGTGCCGGTGCCTTGTTTGAGCACTTGATATTTAAGTCCGCTGGCTGTGGTTTTCATTTCGTTGGTTGAACTGGGTGCGGCGCTGGAAGGCGCGCTCGGCGCACTGCCGGTGCCCGCGCTTTTGTCACCGCCGGTTGAATCTTTGCAGCCGGCGAAAAGCAGGACGGCCATCAATGTCGCAGAAAGTCGCAGTATCATAATTCCAGATTCCGTTGTTGTTGGTTGCGTGATGGGAGCTTGCGCAGCACCGCATCCGAGGTCAAGCCACGTGCGAGGCATTGCCATTCCATAAAAAATCCCGGCGCTGTTCAGCACCGGGATATGTCGAAATGACTCGGAAGATTAACGCTGGGCGAGGGTCGCGCCTTTGTGCTTGAGCAACGCCTGGCGAAGCGCCGCTTCTTTCGGGCAGCTTTTCTTGGCGCTAGTGCATTCAGTGCCCTTGGCCTTTTCGGCGCAGCAGGCTTTGGCCTGATCGCAGGCTTTGTTTTCTCCGGCGAAAACGGCAGGCGTGAGTACACAAACGGCAACAACGATGGATAGTATGGCTTTCATGGATGTGATGAATAGCATCGCTACCCCTCGCTGCACAATTGCTTTTTACCCCCGGTGAAAGGTGGGCGCGTCGCTCCGCGCGCGCCGCGAACGGCAGAAAGCCGGCCGCTTTTCTCGACCTTTCTGGCTGCGTGCGGCGCGCGGAGCGACCGCCCTACCGCCTTGCTCGAAGAGTGATGCCCACGCTACGGAACCAGCGGCGTGACGACGCGATAAAATTTCTCCCGCAATGGCGGCCCCACCGCGCTGTCCAACTGAATCGTGCGCACGCCGGATTGCGAACCGACGTTCGACAGGTTCAGCCAGGAGGACACGTTCGTCCCCCATTGCACGGTGTAGCTGATGTCTGGCTGTGCCACGAATTCCAGCATCGCCGGGTTGCCCACGCTCGTGAAAATTTTCAAAACGCTCAGCGCATCCGTCGGATTCGTCCCGGCCACGTACTCTTCGCGATTGTTCCTGCCGTCTGCGTCGGGATCTTGCAGCGCGTTGGAAGCATCGTTCGTGCTCGTGATGCCGAAGTAATTGCTCTCCCAGTAATCCGCGACGCCATCTTGATCCAGATCGGGCAGGACGATGAGTTGAACACTGCCCAACGCGGGACTGAAGGTGGCGCTGGTGTTTCCCTGGTTCGTCACGGCGACGCGATAGGACGCGTTGACCTGCGCGTTCGTGATGGTGAGCACGGGATTCTGGTTCGTCAGAAAACTAGCGCCACTGCGCAGCCAGCGATAACCCAGCCGCGCGAACGGATGATCCGGCCCCGCCACGACCCGGAAAACAGCGGTGCCGCCTTGCAAGACGGTCTGCGCCTGAAGGTCGTTTGTAACCACGGGCTTGATGGAAACCACGAGGTTGATGTTCGTCGCGGCGACGCCGTAAGCGTTGGAGATAGTCAGGTGGTAAGGGCCGCTGCGGTTGAGGTCGAGATTGGTGAAGGAAAGACTCGGGGCCGTCGCGCCGGGAATTTCCGTCCCATCGTAGCGCCATTGGTAACTCAGCGGAGCCGTCCCGGAAACCGCGATGTTGAAGATGGCATTGGACCCGGCATTGGTAATGTAGAGGCCCGGCGGCGCGGACAAAATCACGGGCGGCTCAGCGACTCCCACCTGCGCGACCGCGCTGAAGGCCGGCCCTCCGGGATTGCTGACATAGACGTCGTAGGCCCCGGCGTCGCCGGGCTGAAGATAGCTGATGAACAGCAAGGAATTCGTCTGTCCTTCAAGTTTCGCGCCATTGAAACGCCATTGCCAGGAGAGCGGGCCAGAGCCGCTGGCTTCGGCTTCCAGCCATAGATCGTTATTGATCAACACATTGGTGGTGGCGGGGGATTTCACGAACACGGGTGGCGTGATTCCACCGGACGCGTTAACGCTGCCCGCCGTGGGCAGCGCGGCGGCCCAATTCGCGGCGTCATTGCCGTAGGCATTTCCCGTACGCCGTTGCAGCGATAATCCAGCACCATCGACCGAGCCTTCCGGCCACGGCGAAGTGTCGCGATACGAAACTTTGTCCACGCGGACGTAAGGGATGTAAGTGCCATCCGGCAGATCAGGTTTGAAGAGTTCGATCGTCTCGCCGCCGTTGTTGAGTTGGCCGAGGAAAGGTCCGAAGATAGGCACGGCTGCGGACACGCCGTAATGATTTCGGAACAGAGTGAGCGCAAACGGATTGGCGATCGGATCAAAATCAACTACGAGCAAATAGCCACTCGCCGCGAGCGTGGTGCTCGCCGGAAAAGTGAAATTGATTCCATCGCCCAGACGCCAAGTGTTGGTTGGGCGCGCGGGATCAAACAAATTCACGGGCGCGCCGGTGATGTTGCGCAGTTCGATAAACTCCGTCGCGGCGGCCACGCCGTCGGGTGGATGATACATGAGTTCGTTGATCACGACCGGGCCGACGAGCGGGCCGGCGTTCGCCCCCGGCAACGTGCGGCTGTTTTGCGCGACGAACTCCGCGCCACCACTGGCTTGATAACTGCCGAAAGAAACGCCCTCCGCCGCCGCGCCAAATTTCACGCCTGTGCGGAAGCCGGTGAGATTGCCGCTGCTGTCCGCCGCCGAAAGCCACAGTTCACCGCCGCGCGCACGATCGAGAGAGAACGCGCTCACGCCTGTGTTGAATTGGGATTCGGAGATCAGCACGAAGCCGTTCGCGCCCAGAGTCGTGCCGTTGGCGATGCGGAATTTTTTCGGCACGGACGCATTGTCGCTCAGGAACCAGCCGCTGACATCAGCGCCCAGCCCATCGATGTTCCGCAACTCGATCGTATCTTCGAGCGGCGAGTTGGCGTGAGTGAGGATTTCATTGATCGCGACTTCGGTCAGTAATCGGTAGTTCGCCTCTCCGGGCGTAGCCGCGCCAGGGAAACTCACGATAGTGCTGCCGCCATCAGGCATACGCCCCTGGGAAGTGGTGAACGCCTGCACGCCGAAGACCACCGTGTCGATCACGCTCGCGCCCGAGGAGGTGTAGATGCGGATCGTGTCGCCCAGCGTGTCGAGATTGAAACTCACGTGGTTACGTCCCTGGTCCGGCTGAGAGTCGGCGAGGCACTGCACGAAGTTGCTCGCGCCAATGAAACTCAACGGCGCGATGCGAAAACTGTTCGTGCCGGAACTGCTGGGATCATCGGTGAGCAACAGCCCCGTGAGATCCACGGGGAGATTGGTGCCGTTAAAAACTTCGAACCAATCCGGGCCGCTATCAGGTTGCGCCATCCACTCGTTGATGCGCAACGTCGTGGTGACGCCGAGGGTGGCCGCGCTGCCGTTGGCTGCGCCGGGAGTGGGCGCAGCGAGCAATCGCCACGCGCTTGCGACCAGTCCGATGGAACGATCGACCACCTGGAAGCCGTACTCCACGGAGTTCACCAACTGACCGGCGGGGTTGAAGAGATACACGCCGCCGCTCGCGCCATCGAGCGCCTGGCCGACGTTGTAAATCGGCGTGTTGGTCGAAGTAGGCTGGCCATCATCGCACCAGATGACGAGGTAGCTTTGACCCGGAATCGTGGCGCTGGGTGGGAAAATCCATTGGCCTGGCTCGAGCGCATTCACGCTCAGGCTGAAGCCCGCGAGCGCGAAGGGATTGGCGCTTGCATTGTAGAGTTCCACATAGTCAGCCACGCGCCCGGCAGCGTTTGTGACCGCGGACACATTGCGCGCGAACACTTCGTTCAACACCGGGCCGGAGTAACTGGCGATGTAGTTGGTGGCGCTGGGACTCGAAGTGCCGGGAAAGTTCACGATGTTCGCGTTCCCATCCGGCAAGCGTCCGCGCGAAACGCCTTCGCCTTGCGCGCCGTAAGTCACACGGTTCACTTCCGCCGCCACGTTGTTGTAGAGCACGATCGCGCCGCCGGTCGCAGGTAGTTTGAAATCGAGATGATCGGGTCCCGTGCCTTCGTCCGCGAAGAGTTGCACAAAACCAAACGGCGCGATGAATGAGAGCGACGTGACCTGATGGACCGCCGAAGTGTTCGAGAGGAATGTGCCGCGCAGCGCCACCGGGAGGGCCGAGTCGTTGAACAGTTCGATCCAATCCGGATTGCCGGGGAACGCGTTCGCCAGGAATTCATTGATGGAGAGGTTGGACGCAGCACCGACTGTGACTGCGACATTGGCCGCGGTTGGCGTCGGCGTGGACAGCACCCAATCGTTACCGCTCCGCCCGACGGAGTAATCCGGCAATTGCAAACCAAACGTGAGGGCGTCCGCGAGGTTTCCGCTGGCGTTGTAGAGGAACACATTCTCGCCGTTGCGTCCCAGGGAGAACCCGCTGTGCAGGCCCGGCGTGGTATTCGTGGCCGCATCGCACCAGATGGTGAGATAACCGTTTGCGGCAATGGTGCTGCCGGGGGGAAACACAAAGGCCGGCGCCGTCACGTCATCCGTGAGACTCCAGCCCGAGAGGTCGATGGGCGCGCCGCTCGTGTTCCCGAGTTCCACGAAGTCCGGGAACGTCCCACTGTGGTTTACGGCTGCGAGATTCTCCGCCAGCACTTCATTGAGCCGCACGGCGCCGAGGACTGGAAGCGTCGAGACCGCGCCGGGTGTGCCGCCGAGCGTGGTGCTCGCGCGCCAGTTCGCCGGATCATCGGGGTCGCCAAAGGGATTCACAATCTCGAGCGCGTAACCGCCGCCGTCCGCCGTGGCCGGCCATCCGCCGCCGTCATCGTAATCGAGCGAAGTGATGACGTTGCCCGCGGAGTCCCTGAGTGTGATGCGTTCGCCGCCATTGTTGAGGCTGTCGGAAAAATAGCCGCGGACCGTCACGCCCGGATAACGCACGGCAAAGGCCGCCGGATCGAAATCCGACGCGAGCACGAGCCGTGCGCCGCCTGCCAGCGTGCTGAAGTTCGGGAAGGTGAAGGTCACGCCTTGGAAATTCATCCCGCTCAGATCGATCGGCGCGCTGCTGATGTTTTGCAGTTCGATAAATTCGTAAGCCGTCGAGCCGCCTGGGTTGTAATTGATCTCCGTGATGCGCAACGAAGGGCCAATCGTCGCCACGGCGAAGGTCGCTTCCGTAACCGCGCTCCAGTTCGTGCCATCGATCAGCGACCGGGCCTTCACGACTGCGCTCTGGCTCAACGCGACGGGACCGGCGTAAGCCACCGCCGCATTCGACACCGCACCGCTGAACATCACACGCGGGTCCGCCCCATTTGTCGTGTAGTAAATCGTCCCGCCGCCGCTCGCCGTCATCGTGAGATTGAATCCAGGCGGAACCGTTCCGCCATGCTGGCTGAAGACCGGCGCATTCGAGGAGGCGAGCAGTCCATAGTTATTGAATTGCGTCATGATCGGCGCGCGCCGCTGTGGAATGAAGATGTTGAGAATGTTGTTGTTGATGGTGGGAATCACGCCGATCAATTCCGCGCGCATCTGGAGAAAGCGCGCGGTGATGTTCGTGTCCGTCATCGCGCCGTTGTTGAAGAAATGTTTCTGCACGCGATCCGCCCAAAGCAGTCTGAACTCCGGGCTGTTGCGCAGGCGGGTGTAAAGCACCGGAATCTCGGCCGTGCCGTTCAGCAGTGGGCTGGTGACGCCGGCGGGGTTGATGCCCCTCCCGATGAAGCTGTCCGAGGTCGCATTATTTCCATCAAACTCACCAAACGCGCCTTCGGCATCCCACACGTAGAAACGGAATTTACCGCCAGGCGCGCGTTCGCGGGCCGCGCGCCAATTGTTGTGCGGCCAATCCCAAGTGGCGGCGTACGAATTCACGATCAGGTAGTCGATAAAGTTCACCACATCGAGGCGGCGCAGAATCTCCGTGAAGACGGACGGCTGAGTCACATCCTGGCTGCTGATGTAAGTGCGCATGGCGTTCCACTCCACGTTGTCGCCGCCTTGCACCGCGCTGCCCACGGTGAGGATGTCCCAACTGTTGCTTCCGCCGTGCCACGATTGCAGGAAACCTTCCTCGATGCGCTCGACAGGATTGTAGTAGCCCTTGCTCACGCCATTGATGAAGAAATTCACCCACGTGCCGTGGCTCGCGGCCTGGCCCATGTCCGCGTGCAGTTGGCGCGCAAGTTCGTCACGCAGAAAGGGATTCGAGATGTCGTTGTGCCCCGCCCGCATCACGATCTGATCGAACTCGTGAACCACCGAGTCGCTGAAGATCGGATACTCCAGGCGGCCTGAGCCGTAGTCGCCGCGGAAATAAAGCCGGTAGGAAAACTTGCTCGTGGCTTCGTAGCGCGGACGGGTGTAATCGCTGCCCTGCACTCTCATGCCGCAATCGATCTGGAAACCGGAGTTGTCCGAAGGGCGGATGAACTCCACGGACATCGGCCGCTCCCACGCAATGCCGATCTTGGTCGGATTGTAATAATCGTTCGGCCCCGTCGCGACCCACGGATTCGCCGGCGGCCCGCTGCCGCCGCTCATGCCGATGATGCCGTTCGTGCCCGTAAGATTGTTGGGCGCGGTTTGAACGGACATGATCGGCAAGGAACGAATCGCCGCCGACGCGTTGAAAAAATAGGAATGCGATTCCATCGCCGACGGCAGGAGATTGGTGCGAAACGCGGCGGCGCGAATGAAGAACGTGTTGTTCACGGACAGCGGAACGAGATATGTCAGCCCATTCACCAGCGTCGGCTCGGTGCCATTCGTCGTGTAGCGAATCGTCGCACCGCGCGTCGCGGAACTGAGCACGAGGTTGAACGGTTGCGTGTAGAGTCCACGCGAGGCGCTGAAATGGACCTTCTCCGCCACTCCCACGATCGTGCTCGGGCCGTTGGATGCTCCCGGCGTCGGCGCGGCGAAGTAACGCAGTTGCCCATCCGGGTCGCGCCCAAACGAGTAATCATTGCGCTGCACCGGGAACTTCGTTCCGAAACTGCTGGCCAGCACGCGCGGCGAATCCGGCGTGAACAGCCCGATGAATTCTCCGTCGCCGCTCAGTTTGAAATTCGTGTGGAAGAGATTCGTGCCCGTCGGGTTGTTGCGATCTTTTCCCGAGGCAAAGACCACCAGGAATTGTCCCGCGCCCAGCACGCGCCCCGGAAAAATCCAGCGCCCCGGCTCATCCGCGTCCTCGCTCAACGACCAGGCCGCGAGGTTAATCGCATTGGTGCCGCTGTTAAAAATCTCGATCCAGTCCTGCTCCTCGCCATCCTCATCTCGCAGCCCATTCTGGTTCGCTGCGTTGATTTCCGTGATCACCAGCCCGGTGAGATTCGCATTCGGATCGCGGGTGTAATTCCACGGGCCGCCCGCGAACGCGTTCGCCGCCGGCGCGAGATCCGTGATGCCGTGGCCCGCCGCCCACGCCACCGAAACCGGGCCGCCCGCGGGCTGCGCGAATTGAAAAATGTAAACGGCGTTCGGCTGCACGATGACATTCGTCGCGGGCTGACCGTTGACGAGCAGATCCGCGGCGTTTAGTCCTGCAACAGCTTCGCTAAAGGTCACTTGAATTTGCCCCAACGTTTGCAGTGTCGCGCCCGCGGGCGGGAACAGCGCCGTCACCGTCGGCGCGACAGTATCTACGAGCGTGTAGCTCCACGTCGCGCCCGGTTTCGTATCGTCGAAAGGATTGGGCGGGAACGCCTGATCGCCGATGCCGTGTCCCGAGACCCAGGTGATCGGTACGTTTCCGTACGGCGCGGGCGGGAAAGTAAACGTGTAAGTACTGCCGCTGTTGCTCAAACCCGTTGCGCCGATTCCATGCACGTTCAAATCGTCCGCGCTCAAGCCGGAGAGTTCTTCCGAGAATTGCACCGAGATTTGCGTGAGATTCGCCAGCGTGCTGCCCGGCGCCGGTGTCACGCTCACGATCACCGGCGGATTTGTCTCCACTTGAATGCTGTCGAGCGAGCTGTCGAACACGATGTCGGTGCTGGCGAGCGTGGTGTTGAACACCTGAATCGCCACCACGTTCGTGCCATTAGCGAGATAGTTTGGTGAAAGCAGATCGTAAAACAGGAACGGCACTGGCTCCGTCGCGTTCGCAGCCAGCGTGCCGATGGTGACGGGATCGCCCGGCGCGCCGGCGATGTTCACGCGCAGCACTTCCGCGCCATTGATCCAGATCACAAAACCGTCATCCACTTTCGCGCCCAGACGCAGCGCGGCAATCTCTGAGACGTTCGTGAGTACGAACGTCTTTCGGAGGAAGAAGCAACTGTACTGGTTCAGCATGTCATTCAGATCCGTGCCGTAGGTATAACCCTCGCCGTACGTGAACGGCGCCGCCGCGTCCACGAACGCCACGTCATTGAACCCGTTTGCGCGCCACGCCCCGGCGTCCGGCGACGACGCCTCCGTGCGTCCCTTGAACAATCGCCACGTGGCGTCCGTGGGCACGAGCGTCGCGGCGCTGGTGGAGGAAATGAAGATGGAAAATGCCGACAACAAAGCGCTCAGCGCCAGGAAGTGTTGGGTCATGGCCGAATCATAGCCATGCCGTGTTAAAAATCTGTAACAAAATGTTCCCGGCTCTTTTGAAAAGTTGAAAGTTGGAGATGAACGTTTTTCCGGAGGGAACTGCGAAGAAGTGTGAAGCCGAACGTTCAACGTTCAACGCTCGACTTTGAACAACCGTGGCGGGGCGCGGGTTGGCGGCAAAAATTACGCACCATCGGTCTCATCTACCAACGATTGCACCGGCGCGAGCCACCCTCTCCGCATCCGATGGGGAGAGGGGCTGGGGGTGAGATGGGTGAGGTGTCGGATTATTCCCCTCATCCGGGGTGAGGCGAGGGTGAGCCCGCGCCCACATGATGAAATGGCGAATCCAATGCCAGTAGGCCTGCTCCGTGCGGGCGGAATAATGCTTGAAGCGCATGACCTCGCGCAGTTGCTCCCGCAGCCGCAATTTGGGATTGGGCGCCAGCAAATCAGGCGCGCGCACGCAGTCGGTGTTTGTGTTTGCAGAATTCATGGCCCAATGCTTTCCTTTCGTCCCGTGAACACGACTCAGAAACCACTTCCAGCCGATCCAGGTCAATCACGAATAAAACCGCAAAAATGCGGCTCAATTAAAAGTTAGGCCGC
>Ga0193753_10001151_pt1 | contig 23160 bp, 18 predicted proteins | sample H1c2metaG_FD_144925 | JGI IMG/M metagenome (GOLD analysis project Ga0193753, IMG submission 144925) | Soil microbial communities from a riparian zone of the East river system, Colorado, United States - H1c2 | ecosystem: Environmental > Terrestrial > Soil > Riparian zone | place: USA: East... | reverse complement strand
GATGTCCTCAAAGTCTTCGAGGACAACTTCACCTTTTTCAGGATGGCAGAGAGCCATATCCTCTGTTATCTGATCCCCAGCGAAACGGGAGATACGCGCGTTGGACAACGCCGTCTGAACTGGGTGTGGTACTGGAACCTGACTGAAGCCGGGCTCGATTCGGTGCTTACGGACGCGAATGGCGTTCGCCGAGCCTACGCGATTCCGCCCGGGGCACTCCATCCTGAGCAGGAAAGTAGGCAGCGCAAGATCGCGGAGCGGGTATTGCCGCCTGCCTTCAAGGACTTGCTAAGGGCGACGAAGGAGCCGTTTGTGCAGGCAATCATGGACTTGGCCTGTCCGCAGTTGGTCTTCAACCGCACGATCCTGATGGGAGATGCTTCTTTCGTGATCCGGCCACACACGGCGGCAAGCACCTCCAAGGGCATTGCGAACGCCTTCGCGCTTGTCGGAGAACTGGCCGGAAAGCAGGAATTATCCGAATCGCTCGATCATTGGCAGCGGTCGGAGTTGAATCGAGGCCAGCGATTGATGAGCTATGGGCAAGGTCTCGGTAGGTCGCAATGGCGCTAAACAATCAAAGGAAACGGGAGAGAGCGATCCAACGGCACCTGCTTTCGGCCCGACTCCCGCGATGCATCACCAGGTTGTTCGATAGTATGAGTTTTAGGCTCAATCATCGGGTTTCTATGAAGAGACAGGTCTGCTCCTACGATATGGTCGCTGTTCCTTCAAGCTCCTACACCGTCACGGATGCGGAAGGAGAGATGTACCTGTGCAACTCGCGATGTCTTTGTATCTGGGCGGTGATGCTCGTGACGAAACATAATTTGCCGGAAAGCGAGCGAGACCGCTCATTTGTGGTCACTAGTCCCGTTGGCAAAAAGCGCAGCTTTGACAAACTGATGGATCTTGCTCGATGGGCTGCCGCCAACGCATTGGGCAAACCTGAAAGCGAGTGGTTGATGAACGGTCGCGATGTCGAATAATTGGATTTGTGCGAGTATAGAGGCCGCAACAAGGGTTTATCTTTTTCTAACTAGAGCAAGTGGAGATTATGCATGATTCATCCAGGACTCGAGGCTTTAGAAAAGTGGGACACCATCGAATACGCAGCCGGCTATCGGGCCCGTCTAGCTGCGATACCGGACTCAGAGATCGCACATCACTGTTGGCGTTGTGGCTGGGAAGACGCCGATACGGAAGCTCTTGAATTGGATCGGCACAAACGTGTCTTGGCCGATGGCGGGGAAGATGCTTACGCAGAGACATGGGGCCTGCTGTTCGATGCCGGCGGCGATGCCCGGGCAAATGGAATTCCGTTCGATGAGGACCGTACGCAACCCTGGAAGGAAGGCTGGATCGCCGCGGACATCAATGTTGGGCTGGCAGGTATTGAAGACTAATCCTTCGAAGACCGGAGTACAGCGGGCGCTGCATTGCCGATGCGGACGCGAGAAGATCCTTGCGCTCGGTCTTTGTGCAACCTGCTACACTTTGAAACGGCAGGACGACGAATATTTTGGTGGGCTGCGAGAGCAGGTCCTGGAGCGAGATGGCTATTGCTGCCGTGTCTCCGGAGCTTCAGGGCGACGCAAACGTTCCATCGTTGTTCATCATCGCGTACCAGGAAAATCCGTACTCCATCTTATGATTTCGCTTTGCCCCGGGTGTCATGCGAAAGTGGGCCGCACAAAAGTCGTTCTTTCACAGATGCCCCCGCTTCTGCTCGAATTGTGGCGCGAACAACACCCGCTCGGTCATGAGCAAACCGCATTAGACTTCAAGACCAGTCTCCCAGCAGCGAAGAGCGCGCCTCTATTTAGAGAAATCGCTCCACAGGAAACCGCTCCGATGTAGCTGGGCGAATAGTCACGCTGCCTCCTTCTCCAATCTCTGAGTGACGTTAACTATCTGTCTATCTCTGTGACGCCAAGCAACGCTGAACATGGGAATACGGTCTGTTTGAAGTGGTTCCCGGGATCTACCTACCCCTGTTAATACTGCTAGTTCTTTTGTCTTTGTGAAGCGGACTAGACTCAGCTTTATCACCCAATATTTGGAACTTGATGAAGATCATCTGGTTTCACTATTAAGTCGGCATGGTATTACGCTGGCGGCGATGCATTATTGGTGCTCCGGTGCAAGAGGCGTACGGCCTGAACCCGTGCAGTAGCTCCGCAAGAGTCGCACGTGCCTGCGCGACGCCCAAATCTTTTGCCGCCACAGACCAGGCTGCGGAGAACCAGCTATGACTTGGATGACCATCCTGTGGCCGATGGTGACCGGGGCTTGCGTCACGATGTCGCTTATCAACTTGGGAATTGGGCTCCGTCAGAAACCAAGAGCCCCGTATTTGCTTTTTTCCCTCAATGCATTTGCGGTCGCGGTCTTTTCCTATCTTGAACTGGCAATCATGCGCACCGACAGCCCGGCCGAGTATCTGGCATTGTTACGTTGGGCTGACTTTGCGGTAGCGGCACTGGTCCTATCCTTGACGGCGTTCGTGTGGGTCTTCTTTGGCACAGGGAGAAGATGGCTCGCGTTACTAGCAGCTGGCCTAACGTGTTTTGCGATGACCGCCGATCTGTCCCCGCAGCCACGAATGATCTACGTCCAGCTCACCAGCATCAGAAAGATGGAGACTTTCGGTGGCGCGACCTACACGCTCGCGGAAGGAGTGCCTAGTCCATGGAACGCAGTGTTTTATTTGAGCCTCCTTCTACTCCTGGTGTTCGTGGCAGATGCGTCGGTCACTCTCTGGCGTCGGGGGGGACGACGCCGGGCGATCGTAGTCGGTGGGACGATCACGTTCTTTCTTCTGGCCGCCGGCGGACATTCAGCTTTGGTGGAATCCCGTACTTTGCGGTCGCCATATCTCATCAGCTTTGCCTATCTAGCCATCTTGCTGGCGATGGGAATCGAGTTGAGCGATGACGTGTTGAACGCGGCCCAACTCGCGCGCGATTTGCGCGAAAGCGAACACCGGATGATTCTGGCGGCCGAGGCCGCGAACCTGGGCATCTGGGTTCGGGACCTCACCCAGAAGGAAATTTGGGCCACCGACAATTGGCGCGCCTTGTTCGGCTTTTCGAAGTCGGAACCGCTCAGCCTCGACGACTTCTTACACCGCCTGCACCCCGACGAGCGCGAGACGGTTCTCCAGGCGCTTGCGAGAGCGATTGAGGGCGATGGCCGTTACCAGATGGAACATCGGTTAGTGCTTCCTGACGGACAGATGCGTTGGATCCACTCTCGGGGGCGAGTCGAGTTCAATGGCGCTGGTAAACCGATCCTCGTGCGCGGCGTGTCACTCGACACTACAGAGCGCCACAAGGCGGAGCAGGAGACGCAGCTTCTACGGCAGGAGATCGCGCACGTGAGTCGCGTCTCGATGATGGGCGAGCTCGCTTCGTCACTGGCGCATGAGATTAATCAGCCGCTGGGCGCGATCCTGCGCAACGCGGAGGCGGCGGAACTTTTCATGCAGAACGGATCGCCGGATCTCGATGAAATCCGCGCGATCCTTGTCGACATCCGCGAGGACGACCAGCGAGCGGGCAAGGTCATCGACCGGATGCGTGGGCTGCTCAAGAAACATGATCTCGACACGCGACCTCTCGACGTGCGCGAACTCGTTGGCGATGTCGCAGCCCTTTTGCGGGCCGATGCTGCGGTACGGCAGGTGGACTTGAACTTGGACGTGCCGAGCGATCTACCGTTCGTGCGCGGCGACCGAGTGCATCTACAGCAGGTGCTGCTCAACCTCATTCTCAATGGTATGGATGCACTCAACGGGGCGAGACGGGAGGACCGGTGCGTTAGTGTGGCCGCGCGGCTCGACGATCCGCGGTCCATCGAGATCACCGTTAGCGATGGCGGCCATGGCATTCCCGCCGACAAATTTGCGCACGTCTTCGAGCCCTTCTTCACCACCAAGCCGAACGGTATGGGCATGGGCCTGCCGATATCGCGCACGATTATTGAGGCGCACGGTGGTCGGCTCTGGGCGGAGAACAACAACGTTGCTGGGGCCGCGTTTCGTTTTACGCTGCCAATCGTTGATGAGGAGGCAGCCGCGGAATGAGTGCGACCGAACCCACCGTTCACCTAGTCGATGACGACGCGTCCTTTCTTGCTGCGATCTCGCGGCTGCTGCGTGCGAGCGGGTTCGCGGTGAAGGCGTTTTCGTCGGCGAGCGACTTTCTCGAGCAGCGCGATGCGAATGCGCCGGGCTGTGTGCTGGCCGATTTGGAGATGCCCGAAATGAGTGGACTCGATCTGCAATCGGCGCTCGCGCGAACTCGCAATCCGTTGCCGATTCTCTTTCTCACTGGCCACGGCGATATTCCCTCGACCGTGTGCGCGATGCGCGGGGGCGCAGAGGATTTCCTGGAGAAGCGCGCGTCAAAAGAAAAGCTGCTCGACGCGGTAAATCGCGCCCTTGCCCGCGATGCGAGCGAACGTGAGGAGCGCGCCCGGCAGGGTGAGTTGCGCGCTCGCTTCGCCGCGCTCACCAAACGGGAGTTGGAAGTACTAGGCCATGTCGTGGTGGGCAGACTCAACAAGCAGATCGCCGCCGATCTCTGCATCCACGAGCGGACAGTGAAGCTGCACCGCACGGCGATTACAACGAAACTGCGTGTGCAATCCGTTGCAGAACTCACGCGACTGACCGACGAAGCGCGCATCTTCACGGCGTCTACGCCGACCTTCCCCAAAGGGCAGTAGTCGGCATCCGCGCCGGCACCTATAGTGCTCATTGGTCACCGATGAGCAAAATTACACCTATCTATGTCGCCGTCGTCGATGATGACGAAAGTCTTTGCCGATCACTCGGCAGGCTGCTGCGTGCGGCGGGTATTCAGCCGATCACCTATGCCTCCGCGGAGGCGTTCCTCGCAGACACCAAGCATCCTCAGTTCGACTGCCTGGTGCTCGACATCCAGCTTAGTGGCATGTCCGGCATCGAACTTGCCCGTCGCCTCGTGGCCGAAGGGGGGCGCACCCCTATCGTCTTCATCACTGCTCACGACGATCCTGAGGCCCGCGCAGAGGCCGAAGCGGTAGGTTGCGTGGCTTATTTCCGTAAGACCGATTCTGGAGCCGAAGTGCTTGAGGCCATACGCCGGTGCGCGAACTAAGGAGAATCAAAAATGAATTCTGATGCCGATTCATCCAAGATTGAAAGACTGGAGCAAAAACAGGCGCTTCGCGAAAAGTGCCCACGGACGATTCAGGCTGCTTGGAAGCCTTGTTCTAAGTCGCAGAACACAATCAAACTCATTCTCTTCGCGCTCACTCTCGCGGCCGCGTCCGCTCAGTCGCAGAACACGCCCGGCTTCAACAACAAGACCTTGGAGAAGATCATGACACCCGATACGGTGGAAACGCGGATCGGCAAACTGAGCTTTCCGAATGGATTCCCGACTGAGGAAACCGCGCGGAAGGTCTTCGACGAAATGGACTATCAGCGCGCCGTGCAAGCCTACTTATGGGCTTATCCGGCGGTTTCGTTCGAGTCCATTCGCATGGCGACCAACCGTGACCTCGGCGCTGATCTCAACGACATGGTCATCGCCGACAACTTCGCCGACACAAAGGGCCTCTGGCTCACAGCGAATGACACCACTATCTACGCGTTGGCCAACGTTGACCTTGGTAAGTCGGGACCGGTCGTCGTCGAGATTCCGCCCGGCGCCATCGTGGGCATCCTTGACGACTTTTGGCAGAGATCAATCGCCGACGTCGGTCTGCCCGGACCCGATGGTGCGAAGGGAGGGAAGTTTCTCCTTCTTCCACCCGGCTACAAGGGCGACACTCCGCAGACTGGCTATCACGTCCTCCAGGGAACGATGAACAACTATAACGCTATGGTACGCGGCATCGTTGTGAACGACGACAAGGATGCCGCCGTCCAGAACGTCAGGCGGGTAAAGGTCTATCCGCTGAGCGAAAGCAGTAATCCGAAGCCGAACAAGTTCATCTCCATGTCGGGAAAGGTAATGGATACGACTCCGCCCAAGGGGATGGCGTTCTGGGAGCGTCTTTCGGCGTTCATCAACAATAACCCCGTTCAGACGCGCGACCTGTTCTACATGGGCATGCTCAAGCCGCTGGGCATCGAGAAGGGCAAGGAGTTCAAGCCCGATCCCCGGCAGCGCGCGATCCTCGAAGAGGCTGCACGGATGGGCGATGCCATGGGCCGCGTGATGCTGTTTGAAGGACCCGAACGATTCGGGCAACCCGAGCCGTTTCCCGGGGCGCAGTGGCACTGGGTGTTCCAGGTGAATCCCTTCCAGCAAACCGATGCGTACGGTCAGATCGATGAACGGCTGCACTACACCTATGGTGCGATCTACACGACGCCCGCTCTGGGCGTAATGAAGGCCGGTCCCGGTGGAAATTACGTCCAGGCGTTCAAGGACAAGGACGGTAACCGCCTTGATGGCGGGAAGTCGTATCGTCTGCACGTGCCTGCGAACGCGCCGGCTGAGGCGTTCTGGTCGCTGACGCTCTATGACACCGCAACCCGCTCCATGATTCAGAACCCGAGCAACGACTCGGCCCGCTCGTCCCTCGACAAGCTCAAGACCAATGCGGACGGCTCAGTTGACCTTTACTTCGGGCCCGCCGGAAGCGCCCCCGCGGGATTGGAAGCCAACTACATTGAGACCGTCACCAACAAGGGCTTCTACCCGATGTTCCGCTTCTACAGCCCCAAAACAGGTTTGTTCGACGGGACGTGGAAGCTGCCGGACGTCGAGTTGATGAAATAGCCAAAGATTGAACACGGGCCACAAAGTGCAAAGGAGGCACCGAAATTTATTATGAAAATCACTCAGCCCCAAAAGTACATCGCCGCCTTGCTAGCGCTCATCGTCACCACAATGACTGCCAGCGCTCAACAGACAACGGACATGCCCAAGTCGATCATGACGCCTGACCGCATAGAGTCGCGTCTGGGCACTCTCAACTTCAAGGACGGCGTGGCGGAGAACGCAACTGCGCAGAAGCTTTTCGACGAAATTGACTACGTCCATGCGTTCGATGCATTCGTCAACGGCTATGCGGCCGTTAACCAACTCTCGCTTCTCAAGGGATTCAGGGCGGCCGGGGTCAACGACAACGATGTCCTCGTGACGCCAGGCCTCATGGATTCCAAGAGCCTCTTTCTCACGGCCAATGCCGATACGTATTACTTCTGGGCGTATCTGGATTTGACCAAGGGGCCGCTCGTGATCGAGACTCCGCCGGATAGTCTGGGCATATTCGACGATATGTGGTGGAACTGGATCGGCGATTTCGGATTCCCGGGGCCTGACCGCGGACAGGGCGGAAAGTACCTGTTGCTGCCACCCGGATACAACGGGGACGTGCCCGAGGGCGGTTACTACGTGCGCAGGTCCAGAACGACTTATGTGGCGTTGGTGGGTCGGGCGTTCCTCCAGAACAACGACCCCAAACCCGTCGATGAAGTGGTTAAAAAGACGCTCAAGATCTATCCCTATGTGCCCGGCGGCGAGGGGTCGAGCATCGCCGGCTATCTGGCCGGAAAGGCAAGCCTCGGAGCGTTGGCCAAGCCGGCCAGCCCGCGCTTCGTTGAGGGAACCGGCAAGATGATGAATACTGTTCCGCCCGCCGATTTCAGCTACTTTGAGATGTTGAATGAGGCCGTGCAGATGCAGGCTGCGGATGTGATGGATCCGGAGATTGCGGGCCAGTTGGCCGCGATCGGCATAGTGAAAGGGAAGCCCTTCAATCCCGATGCCAGGATGAAAAAGATCCTCGCCGAGGCCCTTGTCGTCGGGAATGCCGCCATGCGGACCATGTCGATCGGCGGCCGTCCGTCAGAGGGGTTTGGTTATTACGGCGCCGACTCACAATGGATCAACGGATTGTGGGTCGGCGGTCATGAATTCATGACCCCCCCCGGCAGAAATCACGAAGGAAGGACTCAAGCCTTATCCCAGTGACAACGCACGTAAGCTGAATGCCCGGATGTGGTTCTTTTACTCGGTCACTGGCATCACGCCGGCCATGGCCATGCGTCTGCCAAACGTCGGCTCTCAGTATCTTGAGAACTTCCGGGACAGCCAGGGCAATGCGTTCGATGGCAGCAAGGCCTACAAGGTCACCCTCCCGCCCAATATCCCCGCCGCCAAGTTTTGGTCGTTCACCGTTTATGACAATCAGTCGCGGTCGATGCTCGACACCCCGCAACACTATCCTCGCGCAGGCAGCCAGACTTATCCGTCACCCGCCGCCAAGGCGAATGCCGACGGATCGACGACAGTTTACTTTGCCCCAACGCAGCCTGCCGGCGTCGAACGGGGCAATTGGATCCAGACCGATCCGAAGAAAGGCTGGTGGACGATCCTGCGCCTCTACAGCCCACTCGAATCGTTCTTCGACAAGAGGTGGCGTCCGGGTGAAATCGAGCTGGTGAAGTGAGTAATGCAATCGGACGCAGAAAACAAACTAAGGAGCTCTGTCATGAACACTAAATACTCAAGACGCACTCTCATCACTGGCGGCGCGCTCGCGCTCATTGGCACCACAATGACCGGCCGCACGAAGGCGCAGACTCCCTACAGCGCGAAGACTCGCGCCGGCGATCCCAAGTCCGCGCAGGGCTCTGCCATGAAAACCCGTACGGCTTCGTGCGCGTGCGGACAGCTCACCGTTACCACCAAAGGGCCCGACCCGGAGCGGCGATCCTTGTGCCACTGCAAGAACTGCCAGAAGGGGACGGGCAGCGCGTTCTCCATCCAAGCGCGATTTCCAAAGGAGCAGGTGACGATCGAAGGCAAATCGACCTCGTGGAAGTTTCCCGTCGCGGGCGCCAAGCCGGTCACCTATCGCAACTGCATGAGCGAGGGTGCCACGCTTCATTTCTGCCCCGTGTGCGGTTCGACCGTTTACTACGTGCTTGACGCCGCACCGGACATTGTCGGGGTCAGAGTCGGCTGCTTCACTGATCCGACGTTCCCGCCGCCCAATATTTCTGGCTTTGAAGAGTATCGGTTTCCCTGGGCGATGGACGCCGCGGCCCTTCCGATGCCGGGGGGGCATCATGCATAGCGGTGGGGCGGATCGACGACGTAATTGGATTGCCGACGCCTGCCGTCGCACTCGCGGAGCATGGAATGCCCGTTCAGTACTGAAAGGAGTATGTATGAATTTACTTAAAGCAGGTGTACCATTCCTCGCCTTCGCGTGCATCACGATGTCCGCCCAAAACGTGCCCCTCTACCGCAGTGTGTTGCCGATCGCTGAACCCAGCTACCCGCACATCACAGAGCTCGATGCGCGCAAAGCCAAGGCCCCGCCGCGTTTCGAGGTCAAGGCTCCGGCCAATGCCCCCAATGTACTTATCATCCTGATTGACGACATGGGTTTTGGGCAGTCCAGCGTATTTGGCGGACCCATCCACATGCCAACCGTGGAACGGCTGGCCAACAACGGCCTTCGGTTTAACAACTTCCACACTACGGCACTCTGCTCCCCGACACGGTCGGCCCTGCTCACGGGACGCAACCACCATATGAATAACTTCGGCTCCATCTCTGAGACGGCCACCGCTTTCCCAGGACAAACAGGTTCTCGTCCGAACAGCGTTGCTCCGCTCGCCGAAATGCTGCGGTTGAACGGTTACAGCACTGCCGCCTTCGGCAAATACCATGAGGCCGCAGCCTGGGAGGTGAGCCCTTCTGGCCCGACCGACCGCTGGCCCACACGCTCCGGCTTCGACAAGTTCTACGGTTTCATAGGCGGCGAAACCAACCAGTGGGCGCCGCTGGTTTATGACGGAATGGTCCAGGTGGAGATACCGAAAGACCCCAACTATCACTTCACCACTGACATGACCAACCAGGCAATCAACTGGATGCGGTTTCAGAAATCGCTGACACCGGACAAGCCCTTCTTCATCTACTTCGCACCCGGTGCAACCCATGCGCCCCACCAGGTAGCGAAGGAGTGGATCGAAAAATATAAAGGTAAGTTCGATCAGGGCTGGGACAAGTTACGCGAAGAGACGCTGGCCCGGCAAAAGGCTCTAGGCATAGTACCGGCAGAGACGCCGCTTGCGCCTAAGCCAACGGCCATCAAGGACTGGGACAAGTTAACCCCGGATGAGCAGAAGCTCTTCGCTCGTGAAATGGAAGTCTTCGCCGGCTTCGGCGAACAGACTGACTTTGAGGCGGGCCGGTTACTTGATGCCATCGGGGAGTTGGGGCAATTGGACAATACGCTAGTCTTCTACGAAGTCGGCGATAACGGCGCCAGCGCTGAGGGCACCATGAATGGCGTTTTCAATGAGATGACCTATTTCAACGGCGTGCATGAAACCGTCCCCGACATCATGAAGCACTACGATGATCTCGGCGGTCAGTTCTCCTACGGTCATTACGCCGCGGGTTGGGCAGTGGCGGGCGATACCCCTTTCAAGTGGACCAAGCAGATCGCCAGCAGCTACGGCGGCACACAAAACCCGCTCATCATTCAATGGCCTAAGCGCATCACGGACAAGGGCGGCATACGCTCACAATTTCACCACGTAATCGACATCGCACCCACAGTGCTCGAAGCAGCGGGCTTGCCGGAGCCCAAGTCGGTCAACGGCACTCCTCAGACTCCAATCCAGGGTGTGAGCATGATGTACACATTCGATGCTCCCAAAGCAAAGAGCACGCACGCCACGCAGTATTTCGAAATCTTCGGCAACCGTGGTATTTACAGCGATGGATGGCTTGCTGGCACGGTACACAAAGCGCCTTGGGAGGCGAAGCCAAGGGAAGCTCTTACCGCCGATGTGTGGGAGCTATATGACACAACCAAAGATTTCAGCCTGGTCAACAACCTGGCGTCGAGCGATCCCGGCAAGTTGAAAGAAATGCAGGCGCTCTTTGTCAAGGAAGCGATCGCGAATAACGTACTGCCAATTGATGACCGCGTCGTCGAGCGGGTCAATGCCGCCCTTGCCGGTAGACCTGACCTAATGCAGGGCCGCACTTCGCTCACCCTCTATGAAGGCATGAAAGGGTTATCGGAGAATGTGTTCCTCAATGTGAAGAACTCCTCGCTCAGCATCACTGCCGATGTGGATGTCCCCGCAGGAAGAGCCGAAGGCGTAATACTCGCCCAGGCGGGACGCTTCGGTGGATGGAGCCTCTACCTAAAGGATGGCAAACCGACCTACACCTACAATTGGCTCGGCCTGCAGCGTTACACCGTCGCCGCTCCCCAAGCTCTGACTGCCGGCAAGGCTACCATCCGTTTTGAGTTTGCCTATGATGGCGGTGGAATCGGCAAAGGCGGCAAGGGGACGATGTTAGTCAACGGTCACAAAGTCGCCGAGGGGCGGATCGATAAAACGCAGTGCTGTTTGTTCTCCGCGGATGAAGGTGCCGACGTCGGCATTGACGATGGCACTCCAGTCACCGAGGACTACAAGGCGGGCGAGGATAGCAAGTTCACAGGAAAAATCTTGAAGGTGACTGTGGAATTGAAGCCATCGAAGCCGCTGACCAACATTGAAACTGAGGAAATCAAACTAAATCACGCGACGGCGAAACAGTCCCAGGACTAGAAAACGCATATCTATTCGATGGAAATGTCGCGTCTCCTAATGCTTATGCAAAGGAGACGCGACGGACCAAGCAAGGGGAAATCAAAATAAGTCGAAGTTTCGGGAGGACACAATGGCAATAGCAAAGATTGAACCACCGCCGAGAAGTGATTTCGGCCACAAGGTAATTCCATGGCAGAAGCGGCACGCTGACGGCAAGGACCTGCGCCGCACCGTTCCGCGGGAGTCCCACGCGGAGTGGATTCCCTCGAAGGACCGTCCCAACCCATTGAAGCTCATTGATGAGAACAATAAAGGCCGGCAAAAGGACCTTATCCCCCTGCGTATGGGACGCATGGCCGCCTCGCCGTTCACCTTCCTACGGGGCTCGGCCTGCGTGATGGCGGCGGACCTATCGACATCACCGATCAGCGGAATTCCGGTGCTCATCGATGGCGACGCACACCTGAGCAACTTTGGTTTCTATGGCACAGCACAGCGGGAAGTTGTCTTTGACCTGAATGATTTTGACGAGGTAACCATCGGTCCGTGGGAATGGGATCTCAAGCGCCTGGTAGCAAGCGTAAACGTAGCCGGGCGCGAAAATGGCCTGAACCGGCGCGAGCGCGCCGCTGCCGTGCAGCGCGCGGTCGAGGGTTACCGATTTAATATGACCCGACTGGAAAGCATGGGATTGCTGGAGATCTGGTATCTGCATGCCTATCCCGGACGGCTGAATCCGCTGATCAAGATCGATCCCAAGGCCCAAGCAGTCTTTAAGAAAGTGTTGGCCAAAGCATTGGCCACCGACAATAAAGCCCTTGTGCCCAAGGTCGCGGAGCGCAGGCACGATGGATCCTGGATGTTCCGTGACGATCCGCCGGTGTTGACGCGTGTGAGCGCTTCCACAAAGGCGAAGGTGATCGATGCCCTGAACCGGTACTCTGACACACTTCCGCGAGAGCGTCGCTTCATGTTGAGCCGTTATCACGTAGCAGATGTTGCCCACCGGGTGGTGGGGGTTGGTTCAGTGGGGACCCGTGCGTACCTGGCGCTACTCTTTGGCAACGGGGATAACGATTCCTTATTCCTGCAGGTTAAAGAGGCTGCAGCGCCGGCCCATGCCCCCTACCTGCCGCAACTCGCGAAAGAGTTTCTCCACAATGGGATGCGGGTGGTGGTGGGACAGAAAGGACTGCAAGCCTCGAACGATCCAATGCTCGGCTATACCGACATCGACGGAAGACATTACTACGTACGTCAGATGAAGAATCTCAAGGCTTCAATACCAATCGAATGGCTGACGGGACCCTCCTATAACTTCTATGCCTGGGCGTGCGGAGCATTGCTGGCACGCGCACATGCGCGGGTGGGAGACACCGCGCGGATCGCCGGCTACTGCGGCAACTCCGCGGTTCTGGATAAAGCATTGGCAGTGTGGGCTGAGAGCTACGGAGATCAGACGGAGCAGGATCACGCGGCGTTAGTTGACTCGATTAAGCGAGGGAAAACCAAAGCGCACATCGAGGGAACGGATGAAAGCTAGTTCTGTCTCCGAAACGTAGGATTACACGTCGCCTATTGCTGCAGCGCTTCTGAAAGCGAGGGTCACCTATGGCTGAACCAGCATCATCGCAAGATCCGCCCGATTTCTCTTTGGTTCTGGGCGGCCCGCTCTATCAGATGTTCAGGCGGGCGCGCTTGACAGGTCCGGCGCTGGAGTTGGTGCGTCGTCGGGTCGTAATATCTGTACTCTTATGCTGGGTACCCCTGGCGGTCCTGTCCCTGGCACAAGCTCACTTTCTAGGTGGAGCAAAGCTTTCCTTCTTTAGCGATATCGAGACTCACGTGCGGTTTCTAGTTTCGCTGCCAGTGCTGATGCTGGCTGAGATGGTCGTTCATCAACGCATCCGGCCCGTAGTGAAAAGCTTTGTCGAACGGCGTGTCGTCACCGAGGAGGAACTCCCGAAGTTTTACGCTGCGATCGACTCCGCAATGCGTATACGCAACTCAGTCATCGTTGAGGTTGCCCTTCTTATCTTTGTGTTCACCGTTGGCACCTGGATCTGGCGGCATCAAGGAGCGCTGGATGTGGCAAGCTGGTACGCCTCGCCTCAGGGTGGTGCGATGCACTTTACGATGGCGGGGTATTGGTTTGCATTTGTCAGCATACCCGTCTTCCAGTTCATCCTACTGCGATGGTATATGCGGATTCTGATCTGGTTCTGGTTTCTATTTCGGGTTTCGCGTCTCAAATTGCACTTGCTGCCCGCACATCCGGATAGGGCAGGGGGGCTTGGATTTGTGGGTAGATCCAGCTTTGCCTTCGTTCCATTGTTGTTCGCCCAAGGCGCATTGCTCTCAGGTCAAATCGCCAGCCACATCTTCTACAACGGACAATCGCTACTTGCCTTCAAGATGATCATTGCCGGCTTTGTCGTTTTCTTCGTTGTTGCGGTTCTGGCTCCTCTGTTTTTGTTCACACCACACCTTGCACGCGCCAAGCGCGAAGGTCTCGCGGAGTATGGAGCCTTTGCGTCTTCCTACGTCATGGATTTTGATCAAAAATGGTTGCGAAGCAAAGTCAACGACGAACAGCTGCTGGGGACCGGTGACATACAGTCGCTGGCCGATCTGGGTAACAGCTTTGCAGTCGTCCGCGAGATGCACAGCGTTCCTTTTGCGAAGGATGATGTGGTCCGGCTCCTCATTGCCACCGTTGCCCCCATTGTCCCGTTGTTGCTGACGATCATGCCACTCGAACAGTTGGTCACCCAGGCTTTCAAAATCGTCTTCTGACATTGCCGAAGACTATGTCTATTCCGTAAAGCACCAACGATTTGGCACAAGCGGCCCCGTTTCACCCGAGGAATTCACAAATGAACCCCATCCTTCGTGCAAGCACAGCTTCTCTCCTGACAGTCATGGTCTCATCCATGAGTGTCATTTCCGGGTGCAAATCATCTACCCCAACCCAACTCCAAGCCCGGATGCTTCTCAGTCTGCGAGCCAGAGCGCCGCGCCGATTGTGAACCCTCCCTCGAATCCGTCGTCGCCGCAAATGAGCGTCGACGATCTCGTGGCACCTATCGCTCTTTACCCTGATCAACTACTCGCGCAGATCCTTACGGCGTCTACGAATGCGCAAGAGGTGCTCGACGGCGGTAACTGGCTCCTCCAGAACCAGAATCTGAAGGGCGATGCGGTCACGAACGCTGCAAAACAGGCTGGCTTCAGCCCCAGCATGCAATACCTCGTGGGTTTCCCCCAGGTCGTGGACAACATGTGCCAGCAGATCGATTGGACGAGCGGACTTGGACAGGCCTTTCAGGCTGACCAGAAGGGTGTCATGGATGCCATTCAGCGCAAGCGCATGCAAGCGCAACAGACCGGCAACCTAAAATCCAGTCCGCAGATGACGGTCGATACGAAGAAGGCCGATAACGGTCAGCAATACGTCGAGATCAAACCCGCAGATCCAAAGGTTGTCTATGTTCCGCAGTACAATCCTGTGACCATCTACAACACACCGGCTCCCACAACGGTCGTCGTCACACAACCCGCGGCCACGACGACTACAACGACTACCCAGGCGAGTTCCGGCGTTAGCACCGGCTCTTCCGTCGCCATCGGACTTCTCTCGTTCGGCGTTGGCATGGCGATCGGTTCGGCGATGCATCACGACGACTACTATCCGTACCCGGCGTGGGGATACGGCGGCGTCTATCATGGCGGTCATCCCTACTATCCGCCTCCGTACCATCCTGCCTACTCGGGGTATCACCCGGCCTATGGATACCATCCTCCGTCGAACTACCAATGGAACCAATACAACAAGAACGTCAATGTAAATGTGAACAACAACTATTACGGAAATTCAACAGCAATACGGTCAATACACGTAATCCGAACGTGAACAACATCAATACGAACAATCGCCCGGCTGTGGGCACGGGCAACCAAGCGAATAACTGGAAGGGACAGTCCACCTATCAGGGGGCGCGTCCAAACAGCGCAAAGCAGAATCCCGGCTCGTCGATGGCCAATGCAAATCCAGCGAATCGCGCCAACGCCGGGAACAATGCGGGGGCAGCGAATCGACCGAACGGGGCAAGCAACACGGCCACTAATCGTCCTAACTTCGCATCGAATCCCGGCGCAACCAACATGAATCGATCCAACACTGGAAATGCCGCTGCAACCAATCGACCCAACACTGCTAACCCCGGAACGATGAATAGGACCGCCGCCCCTTCGAGTATGAATCGAGGTGGCGATCGTGGCTACAGCAGTGCCGCGGCTCGTCCAAACGGTGGAAGCGCCCAGGCGGCACGGCCGGCACCTCAGGCGCAGAATCGCGGTGGTGGGAGTAACAGCGCCTTCGGTAGCGGAGGAAGTGCAAAGTCCGAGCGAACCGCGAGCAGTCGAGGTCAGGCCAGGATGCGTGGCGGTGGCTCTCGTGGTCGTGCGCACTAAACATCGGTTTCGGTCGGTGAAACAGAATTGACTTTCGCAACGAGCATTCGAGGTTACAGACCATGAAAAGTATTCGTGAGGTCGCAAATCATCTCCTTCTTTCCTCTGTATTTCTGGCGCCCTTCCTTGCCAACTCCGTCAGCGCGCAAGGCGCAGGCCAGAGGACCTTCTCTTCGTCCAACGACGCCCTTACCGCCCTTATCAAGGTTGTTCGCGGCGGTAATCCTTCTGAGCTGGTTGCGATCCTTGGCCCCGGGAGCGAGCAGATCGCTTCGTCCAGCGATTCCGTCGCCGACAAGGCAGGCCGGGAATCGTTTATCAAGTGGTATGACGAAGGGCACTCACTCGTGCCCTCCACGAAGGGAGAATTCACACTCCAGGTCGGCAAAGATGGCTGGCCCCTCCCTATCCCGCTCGTCCATTCGGGCGACAAATGGTATTGGGACGGAGCCGCAGGTAAGGAAGAAATTCTCTATCGACGTATTGGCCACAATGAACTCGCCGCCATCAATGTTTGCCACGGAATCGTTGACGCCCAGCGCGACTACGCGGCCTCTCCGCACGACGGTCAACCCGCAGGCTCCTATGCAAAGCGCATCGTCAGCGAACCCGGAAAGCAGAACGGTGTTTATTGGCAAGTGAAAGAGGGCCAGCCCGAAAGCCCGGCCGGGCCGATGCTCGCCGAGGCCGCCGAAGAAGGCTATGACACTTCCGGCAATCACACCCCCTATCACGGCTACTATTACCGCATGTTGCCAGGCGCAAGTGGATTCGGCTTCGTCGCCTTCCCGGCGGACTATCGATCGAGTGGTGTCATGACATTTTTAGTGAATCAGAAGGGCATCATCTATCAAAAGGACCTAGGCGCTAAGACATCAGAGCTCGCACAGCAGATGGTTACGTTTAGTTTGGACAAATCATGGCAGCCGGTAAAGTAGCGGAACGGATCCACGATTTCATGACGAAATAGTGTGTTCATCCCCAGCCGCGATCAAACCAGACTGCGACAAAATTCGACTATACATAAGTTGCGTTATCAGACATAGAATCAATAACTTACGACGATAAGGAGAATCATAGCACCTCCAGTCCAAGGGGTTTATTGCTTTTTATTGTTCGCTGGGTACTTGTAACGGGTTCGCCTTCCCCGATTAGAGGCAGTAATGGCACTACCCGAAGATCAAAAGAAACGACTCGTACTAATCGTCACCCCTACGCACGACTTCGGCATAGCCGACGTCCAGAAGTTGGGCAATCCGCTGGAGTGTAATTGCCCTTCCTCTCAATTCAACTTCAAGCTAACGATTACTGGAATATTTGCCTCCTCAAACTCAAGCTCCTTTGCCGGATTCATACTAACTTTGGTGAGCCCACGCGTTCCGGCCGCAATTACGGCTAAGAAAAGAATCATAAGCATGCAACTCATGCGATGACCCAACATGCGGCTCTCAAGGTTCGCTCCTTCTTTAAGCAATCGTATAAAAAACAACAGACACGCCCAAAATGCGAAGTGGATATTCGCTTTCCCCGGCAGATAGGAGCAGGTGAAGGGAATCTTTTGGAAGGTATAGAGACACAGTTCTACAAGAAGCATTCCCAGGAACAGCATCGTAACCAGATGGCCGAGAACTTGGGGCCAAGGATACGAAGCCAGGAAAGCCTCAGAAAGGATGAGCAAGATAGGGGTTACCCCCAATGTGAGCCATGAAAAGCGAACCGCTCTCTGATAGAGGTGGGCTGGCCGTACTTCCGTAACGCGGAAGATCCAATTTGCGGGAAGAGAGATCGGGATGGAGGCTACGACACGGATGGCCAAAACCGTGAGAATCATCATTAAAATGCTGGCCAGCAGAAATGTGGTGCTGATCCCGCCGTTGACGGGCACCAATCCGGCGAAACCTGTCTGGCTGTAGCCGACGACGATCGCAAGTCCGATCCCTAGATAGAAACTGAGAATCATGCGATGCTGACGGCTGCGAAGCAGAGTACGAAGGCTGAATAAGGTGATCGCGCTTTGGAGCGAATTGCCAAGGTGCGGCGACCATGGGACTGCGCGCGCGCCAGGTAGAATGTCCGGTTGCTCGATGATCTTCGGCAACAAACGGAAGTAGGACAGCAACAGCGCTGAGCCTGCGCCCAACGTGGATATGGCAAGGCCGATCCAGGCACGTCTTACCAATGGGACCAGTGCGGGGTGCATTGATCCATTGAGCTGGTGAAACAAGCCGAGAAACCAGTATGACGGAAGCCAAGCAAGCAACCGCTCGTTCTGTGGCGCAGTAAGAGCTGCGGGCGATTCCAGCGACGGCTCGAGAAAATATACGCTGAGTAACAGACATAACGTCCCCGCTTGTAGCAATGCCGAGAGACGCAAGAACATCTGTCGAGGTAGTAGATTTGCTGCTATTCCCTGTACAGTGAGCACGGTGAAGACGAAGAATACTCCGCCAAGCAAGATGGTGAACCAATAGGCTGGCCATGCCCGCAACGCACCAAAGAATCCTCCGCTGCCTGAGATGAAGAGTAGAGGCCACGCAAGCCCAATAAAGAGGTTGAAGGTGAGCATCGCCAATGCAGGTGCGGCGAACAAAGCGGAGATTTTTGCCAGCAGCAACGCGCTCGGTCGCACAGGCAAAGGCGCCAGCACCAGTACATCCCGCCGGTCTGGAAATGCGGAATCCCAGTTCAATAATGTGATCAAACCAGCTATGGTCATCGTTGTCTCGATGAAGAAATGTTCGCCTGTCCATTCACCAGACAACGACAAGCGGTGGCCTCCCGACAGCAGGACGGGAAGGGAGAAAAAGATGCTGAGAGTGACAAATATAGTTCCAAATTGTTGAGCCAGCTGGCTGGGATCAGCATCTCTCGACAACAGTTCGAGGTCGATTACGCGCATCCAAAATACGCGGAAGAGCACGACAAATTGTAGTTTCCTTATAGCCCCGTCGTTACGCATGGATGAGATCCGCAATCTCCCGTGAAATCGTTGCAGAATCCTGTTCAACCGCCAATTGGGCGAAGATTCCTTCCAGTGTAGACAACTCCATCAGAGTTCTCAGACTCTCGATTGAGTCGTCGGCCACGATCTTGCCTCGGTGCAGGATAATGACGTGAGAACAGATGCGTTCTACCGTTTCGAGCTCATGCGAGCTGAAAAGCACTACCTTGCCGCGCCTTGCAAGTTCCTCGATCAAGCTGCGCAGAACCATAGATGAGCCGACATCGAGTCCGGAGAAGGGTTCATCCAGCAAAATCAAATCCGGGTTATGCATCAGGGCCGCAGAGAGTAGAACTTTTTGACGCATGCCCTTGGAGTAGGACGAGATCGAAACGTCGCGATCGCTATAAAGTCCGAAAAGACGGAGTAGGCCATGGATTCGCTCGGAGGCAATCTTGCGCTCCATGTTGCGCAACTGGGAGACCATCTCGAGATACTCCATGCCGCTTAAGTGGGAGTAGAGGTGTGGCTCCTCGGGCACATACCCCATGCGCTGCCGATAGGCCATCAGGTCGTCTCGAATAGGCAGGCCCTCGAAGAGAATCTCTCCTGAACTCGGCTCGATCAATCCAGTAATCATCTTCATCGTGGTCGATTTGCCGGAACCATTTGCACCCAAATAGCCGGTTATTTCCCCGGCAAGCGCGGTAAAGCTCGCGGCCTCTACAGCAGGAATGCTGGAGTAGCGTTTGTGTATATTCCGAAGCTCAAGCATGAACTGCCTCCACCCTCTCCAGCAATGTATTCATCGTCATTCCCTCCCACCAGGTTATGAAGTCGTTCCATTTCCAACTGACCACTGCAAGGTCTTTTGAATCGATTCGATTTGGGGCAGCGCCTAGATTAGTGCATTCCGGCGCTCGGCGGACCATACATTTTCGTTACCAATTCTCCAGTTCTCCTTCTATGGCGCGGCGAAACAATATCGGCTGCAAGGCTGTGTCGTCTCCTACTACTCATGCCGTAGCGCTCTTTGTGGTTCCACCGCCGCAGCTCGTCGCGCCGGAAACCAGCAGGCAATAAGTGCCGTGCATGCCAGGAAACATGGCACAGCGGTAAACGTCACCCAATCATGCGCACCAACCCCGTACAAAGCGCGTGCTGCAATCTTCGACACTGCCAGCGCCATCGGCAAACCGATGGTAACCGCAATCGCGGACAGCATCATTCCTTGCCGCACAACCAACCGACGCACTCCACTCTGTGTCGCTCCCAGCGCCAGTCGCACTCCTATCTCTCGAGTCCTGCTGCTGACTGCGTAACTCATCACCCCATACAACCCAACGGAAGCAAGCAATAGCCCTGAGAGACCGAAGATGCCGAACACCGCTGCTGCCACTTTCGGAAAGATCAGCGCATCGCTCAGGTGCTCCTCCATCGTCTTCTCCGCGAACACCGCCAACGTCGGGTCCGCAGCGTAAATCTCCCTTCGAATCGCCGTTGACATCTCCGCTGCATTACCTTCGTAGCGCACCATCAGGGAGAATCCCATCACCGGGGCCGCCATACGCATATTCTGTTCTAGAACTCGATAAAAGATTGGTTGATCTTCCTCGCTCAGTGTCGTCGACTTTGTATTCTCAACCACGCCGACAATCTCGTACGTCTTCTCTCCGCTCTTCACCATCTGGCCGACGGCACTTTCTCTGCCGAACATCTTTTGCGCAAATCGCCCATTCACTACAGCCTGCTTCGGCCCATCGGCATCCGCATGATCGAAGTCCCTGCCCGCAACCCACGGTATCCCTATGGTGTCGAAGTATCCCGCTTCCACACCATAAACTTCGGTCTGAAGCCCATCTTCACCCTTGTCTGCTGTCTTATGGAAGACATCTCTCTGCCCATAAAACGAGACCGGAATCTTGTCGGTCCATACCGCCGATCTCACACCAGGCAGAGAAATTACACGATTCCGCAAACGCAGCAGCAGCAGTGGCGTCTGCTCCGTCGGGTAGCCGTTGTGTGCCGGATCAATCGATACCATCAATACGCCACTTGTCCGGAACCCGGGATAGGCTGCCGCTGACTTACTGAGACTTCGCAAAAACAGTCCCGTCGTGCAAAGCAGCACCACGGACAGAGAAATCTGTACTACTACCAAAATGTTACGCAGGCTCCAACGCCTCCCAGGCCTGTCCAGAGCACTCTCGCCCTTCAGCGAGTTCGGCAACACCGGTCGCGATGCCGCCAGGGCGGGCCAAAGCCCGCACAGCATCCCGATGGCCATGCTAAGCAGGAACGCATAAAGCAGCACTCTCCAGTTCATGCTCAGTGTCAGGTTGATCGGTGCGGCCAAGGGGAGATGGATTGTAGCTAATCCATGCAGAGCAACTACACAAAGCACAACTCCAAAAACACCGCCAGCCAGGGCCAGCATTCCGCTCTCGAGAAGCATCGGCCGCACCAGCTGCCATCTCGTTGCTCCCAGAGCGATCCTCACCGCCATCTCACCATGCTGTGCCGCCGCACGTGCCAGCAGTAGATTCGCCACATTCGAGCACGTAATGCATAGCACCAGCAGCGCTACTACCATCAATGCCGTCAGAAACATTGCAAACATCGCTCTCTGGCTCGGCAACAAATCCCCTGCCTTCTCCATATGAAATCCAAGCCCCTCATTCTCCTTCGGATAGGCGGCCGCAAATCTCTTCGCCATCGTATCCAGCTCAACCTGCGCCTCTCTGCGGTTTACCCCGGGCTTTAGCCGCGCAATTATGCTTAGCTGACCTCCAGTGCGCGCTTCAAATTCACTGAGCTGCGTGCCCGCAAGCTGCTCTCTTACCCCTTCGGGTACCCAGAAGTCAGCAGCGAATAGCCGGTTGATGCCGCGAAACCCCGGCATCGTAACTCCAATCACCGTAAAGTTCTTGCCGGACAGCGATACCGTCTTCCCCACCACTGCCATGTCTCCATTGAAGTGCCGCCGCCAGAGGCTGTAGCTCACCACTACAACGGGAGACCGCTCCTCGCCATTCGCGAAACCGCGACCCAGCCACATCGGCAACTGCGCTACGTTAAAGAAATTTGCTGTCGCACTCTGGCCCCACACACGCTCCGGACCGTCATCACCCCCCATCGTCCCCGGAAGAACGACGTCATAGGCAGCAACATCCCAGAACGATTTTGCCTGCCCGTGTAGATCGTCATACAAGCGCTGCGTGAACTTCCCGATCTCGTCTCCATGCTCGTAGGTCGGGTACAAATCCAACAGAGTCGCCGGATCACCCACCGCCGGCCCTTCCAGTATCAATTTGTTAACTGCGGTAAAGATAAACACATTTGCCGCGATGCCAAGCCCGAGTGAGATCACTACCGCCAGCACTGTCGAGGGTGCGCGCAGCAACCGGCGTATCCCATGCTGTACATCGCGCTTCAATCCCTCCGCCACCGCAACCGAGTTTTGTCTCCAGACCTGCTCGCGCACCCGCTGTGGGTTTCCGAACTTCAGATATGCCTGCCTCCGCGCCTCACCCTCCGGCATCCCTTTCTCGCAGTTCTCCTGGATCTCTTCCTCCAGGTACAGTGTGATCTCTCGCACCACGTCTGCATCACTCTTCTTGCGCCGGAAAAATCTAGGCCAGTTCATCGCTCGCTCTCACTCTTATGAAGCGCTTCGCCCATCACGAGCCCAATCGCACGTGCCATTTTCTTCCATCGGCTAGTTTCCGCAGCAAGTTGCCTTCGCCCTTCCTTTGTTAGCCGGTAGAACTTCGCCTTGCGGTTGTTTTCGCTAAGGCCCCAGTATGAATCCAGCCACCCACGATCTTCCAGCCGGTGTAGCGCGGGATATAGCGAGCCCTGCTCTACCTCCAGCACATTCTCCGAACTGTGCTCAATCACCTTTGCGATCGTATGGCCGTGTGCAGCCCCCGCGACGACCGTTCGGAGAATCATCATGTCCAGCGTTCCCTTCAACAGGTCACTGTTCACTGGTTTGGTCTTATCCATTGATCTCACCTAGAACTTCAATGGAAGACAGCATATACCAATAGAACTTCTAGGGGAAGATACTTAACTGCCGTATTTTTTATGTCGTATCCATCGCTAGCGAAGTCGATTGCAAAGAATTGGTATCGACAAACACCCAAAACACAGATCGATCTGTGTTTTG
>Ga0193753_10001150_pt1 | contig 23165 bp, 18 predicted proteins | sample H1c2metaG_FD_144925 | JGI IMG/M metagenome (GOLD analysis project Ga0193753, IMG submission 144925) | Soil microbial communities from a riparian zone of the East river system, Colorado, United States - H1c2 | ecosystem: Environmental > Terrestrial > Soil > Riparian zone | place: USA: East... | reverse complement strand
ATCGAGCAGTCGCAAAACATGCCGAGCGCATCCTCTTGGATATTGGGGGTGAGTTCCTAAGTTACGGCGATATCGACCAGCTCTCAACCCGACTGGCCAATGCACTGTTGAAGCTGGGCGTAGGTCCGGGTCAAACGGTTGTGACGATGCTCGACAATAATGCCGACGCGATTGTCAGCTGGATTGCGATTAATAAATTGCGCGCGGTCAGCGTCCCGATCAATACAGCTTTGCGAGGCGAATTTCTGCGACATCAGATCGCCGATGCAGGGGCTAAACTCGTCATTTGCGAGGCCGACTATCTTGCGCGCATTCGTGATCTCATCGGCGCTCTGCCGTCGGTAGAGACGATCCTGGTCCGGGGCGCGATGGACAGCTCGGCGCAGTCGTCCGGCGCGCGCATTGTTCCCCTCGATGAATATAGAGGCAATGACGATGCGCCGCTGAACGAAAAGCCGCAGCCGTCCGACCTGGCCTGCCTGATCTATACCGCAGGCACCACAGGTCCCTCCAAGGGCTGCATGCTTAGTTACAATTTCATGTGCAATCTTGCTCGATTGCAACTCCGTGCCGGTCCTGCGAGTGAAAACGACATTACCATCACACCGCTGCCGTTGTTTCACATGAACGCTGTATGCGTGGGTGTGCTCTCAAACATTTTAGTCGGCGCGAGAGTCGCGATTTTGCCGCGATTCTCGGTGTCGAATTTCTGGCCCGAAGTGCAGCGCTCAGGAGCCACAATCGCGTCGATCTTAGGCGGAATGGGAGCGCTGCTTGCGCAGGCCCCCGACACCGAAGCAATGAAGCGGTGCGTTGGACAAATCCACACTGTCCGCGGCAATCCGTTTACCGAGGCGACGAAGCAAATTTGGCGCGAGCGTTTTGGCGCGCGCCAGGTGGGGGGAAACGGCTACGGACTCACGGAGGCCTGTGTCGTTACTTCATTGCCCGCCGGGGAATTCGCGGCGCCCGGCTCTTCGGGCAAGCGTATTCCCGATTTCGACGTGCGCATCGTCGATGAGCTCGACCGTGAATTACCTGCCGATGTACCGGGTGAAATTGTCGTGCGGCCGCTGCGCCCGGACATCATGTTCCAAGGATATTGGGGACGGCCCGAGGAAACGCTGCGATTGATGCGCAACCTCTGGTTCCACACGGGCGATATCGGCAAGTTCGACGATCAAGGGTTTTTTTACTTCATTGATCGCAAGAAGGACTATCTGCGACGGCGCGGCGAGAATATCTCGAGTTTTGAGATGGAGTCGGCGTTTGCGCAACATCCCGACATCGCCGAGGTGGCCGTGCACGCCGTGCCAGCAGTGAATGGCGAGGATGACGTGAAAGTGACCGCGGTGCGCCACCCGCAATCTCAGTTGACGGCGGAAGCGTTGTTTCGTTGGGCGATGGGCAAGGTGCCTTATTATGGCTTGCCTCGGTATATCGAGTTTCGCGAATCACTGCCGAAAAATCCCCAGGGCCGAGTTCTCAAATACGAGTTGCGAGAACAGGGTAAGACCCAGACCACCTGGGATCTGGAACAAACCGATATCAAGATTGAGAAGCGCTAGAAAACCTAGGGTGAATGAATGGCTGAGAGTAACGAAACTATCGTGATTGCCGGCGCCGGCCTCATGGGAACGGGCATCGCCCATGCGTTCGCCTCATCGGGTTTCTCCACGGTGCTGGTGGATACGAATTCCGCGGCGCTCGAGCGGGCTCGCAATGAGATCTCGGGTATCTTGCGCGCCGGCGTGAAGTTGGGAAAGCTCGCGGAGTCTGACGCCGTCGCCGCCGGTGAGCGCTTTACCGTAAGCACGGAACTCGCGGCCTCCTGCCGTGGTGCGGCCCTGTTCGTCGAAAGCGTATCGGAGCAACTCGCGGTCAAGAAAGCCGTTGTCGCGGAGGCGCAGGCGGTTCTCGCGGCCGATGCGGTGATCGCTACCAATACATCCGCGCTTAGCGTGACAGAAATTGCAACCGCCGTGCCATGCGCGGACCGCGTAATCGGCATGCATTTCTTCAATCCAGTCCACAAAATGAAGCTGATCGAGTTGGTGATGGGCTTGGATACCTCGGAGGCGACGATTGCGCGGGCGCGTCACTATGCCCAGGCGATCGGCAAGACCTCGATCCTCGTCAATGAGACGCCTGGACTCACGACGAGCCGGATGTCAGCGATGCTTGGCAATGAAGCGATGTACATGTTGCTCGAAGGAACTGCCAGCGCAGAGGACATCGATACTGCACTGCGTCTCGGTCTAAATCACCCGATGGGCCCGTTGGAGCTCGGGGACATGACCGGTTGGGATACGCGTTTGGCGGTCCTTCGATACCTGCATCAAACACTGGGTGATCGATTTCGGCCGTGTCCCTTGATCATAAAAATGGTCGCTGCCGGACGCGTGGGGCGTAAGGTGGGTCGTGGCGTCTACGTCTACGAAGACGGCCAACGAGTCGCTGGTTCGGGGCTCAAGGCGCGCACGCTGTGAGTTCGGTCGTCATCGTTGAAGCCGCGCGTACCCCCATCGGCCGCTTCCGCGGCAGCCTGGCGGATGTGCGCGCGGACCATCTGGGTGCCCACCTCATCAAGGAACTCATCGGTCGTGCTGGATTGACCCCCGCTCAGGTCGATGATGTCATCTTCGGATGTGTGACCCAAGTCGGTGAGCAGAGCGCTAACATCGCGCGCACGTCGATTCTGGGAGCGGGGTGGCCCGTCACGATTCCGGGAATGACCATTGACCGCAAATGCGGCTCGGCAGAGGCGGCGGTTCATGTGGCCGTCGGTGCGATCGCCGCCGGCGCCGCAGACGTGGTCATTGCGGGCGGCGCGGAGAGCATGTCGCGGGTACCGATGGGCGGCAATCGAGATGTTCATGGGGAGGCTTTCGGTTGGTTGGCGTCGCAACGATTTGATCTTGTAAGCCAAGGCGAGGCGGCAGAGCGCATTGTCGATGCGTGGAGTTTGTCGCGGGAAAATCTCGACGACTATGCGGTCGAAAGCCATCGTCGTGCGGCGGTCGCGGCCGACTCCGGCTTCTTTCGCGACGAAATCGTGGCGATCCCGGTGGCATCTTTGAGTGAAAGTCGCGAGAGCGCGGCGCCCTTGTTCATAAATGACGAGACCATACGCCGTGACACCAGCAAGGAGAAGCTGGCCAAATTGAAAACCAGTTTCCGACCGGAGGGCCGCGTCACGGCCGGGAATGCCTCGCAGATCTCCGACGGCGCCGCCGCCGTGCTGCTGATGTCCGAAAGTGCCGCGCAGCGTCTCGGTGTTAAACCGCGCGCTCGGATTCGCGCGCTGACGACGGTGGGGTCCGATCCCACACTCATGCTGACCGGCCCAATCGCCGCCACGCAAAAGGTTTTGCAACGCGCAGGGCTAACGAAGGAAGACATCGATCTGTACGAGGTGAACGAGGCATTCGCCTGCGTGCCGCTGATGTGGATGCGGGAGCTCGGCATTTCCAACGAGCGTCTGAACGTCAACGGCGGCGCAATTGCGTTGGGACATCCGCTGGGAGCCAGCGGCGCAAGGATCATGACGACGCTATTGCATGAACTCGAGCGCCGCCAGGCGCGCTTCGGGCTGCAGGCAATTTGTTGCGCAGGCGGCATGGCGACCGCGACAATACTTGAACGGTTGGACTAGATGGCACAGGGGGTGGCATGCCGAGGGTAGCGCCGGTCCCGGTCGAAGCGCTGCCGTCTGCGCTCGCCGCATTGATTGAGAAGGGGCGGGCCAATCGAATGCTGAGCTCCACGATCCCTGCTCAGATCTGGGCGCATCGTCCCGGCGTGGCTGCCGCCTGGCTGAGCGCGCTCGAAGAGATGCACCTGCGCAGCTGTTTGCCAGAACGCCTGCGCGAGCTGGTGAGATTGCGGATCGCCGGTATCACCACGTGCCAGGCATGCATGGTGGCGCGTAAATCGGACACCGTCACCGAAGAGGATCTCGCTTGTCTTTCGGCCGAGCATCCGCGCTTCAGCGCAGCCGAGCGCGCTGCCCTGCGGTATGCGGAATTGTTCGCAGGCGACTATTTTGCGATTGATGAGGCCTTATTCACGAGGCTCGCAGAGCATTTCGACACCGAGCAGATCGTAGAACTAAATCTCTATTGCGCATTGATGCTGGCTGGCGGCCGGATGACCTATGTGCAGCGCGGATACGAGGAGACGCCGGTTGCCGTTCCGGCTACAGCGAGCGACTGATGATTTCCTTCATGATCTCTGAAGTTCCGCCATAGATTCTGGCAACGCGGGCGTCGACCCAGGCGCGCGAGACCTTGTACTCGCTCATAAACCCATAACCGCCATGCAACTGCAGGAACTCATCGAGCAGACGGCCCTGCATTTCGGAGCCCACCAGCTTGGCCATCGCACCGGTTTCCGGCGTCAGTTCACCCTGCATCACTAGGGTAAGACACTGATCGACGAATGCGCGCAACATCGTGAACTGGGCTTTGGCATCGGCGAGCTTGAAGCGGGTGTTCTGGAAATCGAACACCGATTTGCCGAAAGCCTGTCGCGCCTTGGTGTAGGCGATCGTTTCGTCAAGCAGAGTTTCAATCGATTGAGCCGCGCGAATGGCGATGATCAACCGTTCCCAGGCCAGCTGATGCGAGAGATAGCGGAAGCCTGCATTTTCCATGCCCAATCGATTCGAAACCGGCACCCGGACGTCGTCGAAGAAAAGCTCCGCTGTGTCCTGCCCTTTGAGCCCAATCTTCGGCAGCAAGCGTCCTTTTCTGAAACCGGCGCGGTCGGCTTCGACGCAAATGAGCGTCAGCTCTTTGGCAGCAGGATCGAGCTTAACGGCGGTGACGGCCAAGCCGGCGTTGCCACCGTTGGTGATGAACGTCTTCTGACCTGAGATAACGTATTCATCGCCATCGCGTTGCGCACGGGTGCGCATCGACCGCAGGTCGCTGCCCGTGTTGGGCTCGCTCATTGCGATGACAGCGATCAGTTCGCCTCGCGCCATCGGCGGCAGCCAACTCTGTTTCTGCTCTTCTGTACCGTACGCGAGGATGTAGTTGGCGACGATTTCGGAATGCGTAGTAAAGCCGACCGCGGTGGCGTTCGCGCGCGCGAGCTCTTCAATCAGGACCGCGGAATGCCCATAGTCGCCACCAGAGCCGCCGTAGACTTGAGGCACGCTGACGCACAATAGTCCTTCGGCGCCGGCCTTGCGCCAGAGTGCCGTGGGCACAATGCCATCGTGCTCCCACTGCGAAAGATACGGGACGATCTCACGCTCTACGAAGCGCTGCACTTGATCCCGAAACAGGTTGTGATCTTCGCGAAACACCGGTCGCATTTGATTGACCTCTTGCCGGTTACCCTTGAGTGCGTATCAATCGCTCAGCGCCAGCTGCTGCCTGGCGACCGCTTCTCCAAAAAGGCGCGTACCGCGTCATGATGTTCCTCGGTATGGTGCGCAAGGGCCTGGAAGCTGGCCGAAAGCTCGAGCAGCGTATCGAGCCGCACATGCTGACCTTCGCGCAGTAGTCGTTTGGTGAGGCGTAATGCGTGGCTGGGATTGGCCGCAATTTTCCGCGCGAGGGAACGCGCCTCGGTGAGCAAGTCCGCCTCGGAGGTGACCTCCGCGACCAACCCCCACTCGAGCGCTTTTGCGGCATCGATCGCATCACCGGTGAAGGCCATCAGGCTGGCGCGAGGCAGCCCGATGGCCCGGGGCAACAGCCACGCGCCGCCGTCTCCCGGAACGATGCCGAGACGAACGAAACTTTCCGCAAACGTTGCGCTCTTGGCCGCCAATCGGATGTCGCACATGCAGGCAAGATCAAGTCCGGCACCGATCGCAGGACCGTTCACCGCGGCGATTATCGGGATCTCCAGTTCGTATAGCGCCAAGGGAATGCGTTGAATTCCATCGCGATAGTTGTTGCGTAGGGCGTAAGGGGAGCCCGCGAACATGCCTGCGCGGTCCCTCATGTCCTTGATGTTGCCGCCGGCGCAAAATGCGTTGCCGGCGCCGGTCAGAATCACTGCCTTTACCGTGAGATCGGCACGCAGATCTCTGCAAAGATCGCCAAACTCCAGCATTTGACTGGGATCGGTGAGCGCATTGCGCGTGTCGGGCCGGTTCATGCGCACAGTAACAACGTCGTCCTCGCGATCGATTAGTAGAAAAGTGCTCATATAAGGCTCTCCCGGGCGCGAGGTGTCGATTTCGCAGTTTGCGTCAGCATGGGCCATAGCCCGCTTGATCCGAATTCGCAGACAGACTGACCGAGTTTCTGCGACCAAGAGTTCTGTGAGCCGTACTCGGCGCGCCACGCCCAGAGGCGGCGCGTCTTAAGATGCAGACTGTGTTCATCGGTGAAACCGATGGCCCCATGAACCGCATGCGCGATCGATGCACCGATACTGGCCGCTTCGCCGACGCATATCTTAGCCGCGATGATTGGGAGCACCGAGATTTCCCCGGCCGATTCGACGAATGCAGCCTCTGCCGCCAGGAGGGCGCATGCCGCGTGTTCCGCCATTACGGCAATCTGCTGTTGGATGACCTGGAAGTGGCCGATGGGTTTGCCGAATTGAACCCGCTCGGTGGCATAGCCGGTGGTCAATTGCAGCAGCGACTGCAGTGCGCCGGCCATTTGCGCAGAACGCAGCATTGCGCCACAGAGCGGGAGGAAATCTGGGCGAGTTCCCACAGGAAGCGGTTGAGCATGGACGATACGGGCGCGGTCGAACACCACGGTGTCGCGCGGCTCACCCGCTAAATTGGTACGGCGATCGAGCTGAGCGGCGCTTGCAGTATCGAGGACCACGAGCTTTGGATCGGAGCCCGCGGAAATGGCGACAATGTGTTTCAGATGCCGTCCCCACGGTATCCTTTCGAGCCGTCCGCCGGCGTAGCCATCCGAGCAGGTCAATTCCGAGTACGCCGAAATGGCGAGTGGACCTTTGACGGGTTGCAAACCGGCTCGACCCAGCAACCAGTTGGCGAGTAGGGCGTCGGCAAAGGGCGCCGGCACCGCATGTGCCCCGGCGGCGCGCACCAGGGCGAACGTCTCCTCCCAGGTCGCGCCCGCACCGGCGAGCGCCTCTGGCACTGCGGCAAAGGTCATTTCCGCCTCTTCCAAGGTGCTCCACAGCGTCTCTGGCCACGCGCCATCGGCACATTGATGAATCAAAGCGGGCGAGACCAGATCACTGAAAATGCGCTCGATCGTCTCTTCGAATAGATCGCGCATCAGCGCAGCTCCAGGCTGCGCGCAATGATGCCGCGCAGAATTTCGCGCGTGCCGCCGCGTAGCGAGAATGAGGGCGCAAGTTGCGTGAGGTGCGCGAGCACCTTCTCGTAATCGCTGCCGTCGGATGAGGGTTCCAAGTCGACGATCGCCTGAGCGATTTCCGGAATCTCCTGCTCGAGCGTCACTCCCAGGTCCTTGACGCAGGCCGCGGCGACCGCCGGATTCTCGCCCGCATGCAGCTGCGCCGTTACGGCGATAGACATTTTACGCAACATGAAGATCCGCGCAGCGACGCGCCCAAGCTCCCTCGCTTGCAGCGCGTTAGGTGATCGGCCCACGCTGTCTATCAGCGTATTCACCAATGCCATGCAACTCAAAATGCGTTCGGGCCCGCTGCGCTCGTAGGCGAGCTCGGCCGTAACCTGTGCCCAGCCTGCACCTTCACCACCGACCAAGTCGCCTTCTGAGAGCTCAACATCCTCGAAAACGACCTCGTTGAAGTGCTCAGCGCCGGTAAGATCTCGGATCGGGCGAATGTCGATACCTGGCTTCTTAAGATCGACGATGAACTGCGACATACCCCGGTGGCGCTCCGTCGTTTTCTCCTCCGTGCGTGCCAAGGTGATCATAAAATGCGACCGATGCGCGTTGGTCGTCCAGATCTTCCGGCCGTTCAGAACCCAGCCATTCGGGTTGCGCCGCGCTCGGGTGGTGATGGAGGCAAGATCCGAGCCCGAGCCAGGCTCGCTCATGCCAATGCAGAAGAAACTCTCACCGCGACAGATGCCGGGCAAAAAGCGTTCCTTTTGCGCTTCCGTGCCGTAGCGCAATAACATCGGGGCGCTTTGCCGATCCGCAATCCAGTGTGCCGAGACCGGAGCGCCGACGGCTAGCAGCTCTTCGATCACGACATAACGCGCGAACGCAGACGCTTCTCGGCCGCCGTATCGTTTGGGTAATGTCATACCGATCCACCCGCGCTCGCCCAAGCGGCGGCTGAATTGCGCGTCGAAACCCATCCACGAGTCCGCTCGCCGCACCGGCGGCAGATGAAGAAGCGCTTCATGGAGAAATTCGCGCACTTCCTGGCGCAGATCTTCCGCAGCTGCCGGAATTCGACTATATCGCAGCAGTGATAGCACGGGTGCGCCAGTCTTCGGGTGCAAGTTCTTCAGGATCGAAGTCCAACTCCACATCGACGCCATTCGGGTCCACAAAGAAAAGTTGCCACATGCGAAAGGGCGCCGGTGTACGGACAATCCGATGCGCAATGGCGCGCTCCTCCAGCAGCCGCGTCGTCGCGAGCAAATCCTGCGCACGGTAGGCCATATGATCGAGGGCTCCGCGGCGAGGTTCCGGCATGTGGGTAACTTCAATCACATGCAGGATGGGCCGATCCGCCGCGTACAGCCAGGCTCCCGGCACGCCGAAATTTGGCCTGGCACCCGCATGCAGCCCGAGCATGGCGTAGAAGGTGAGCGTGTCGTCCAGCCGGTCAGTCACGATCGTAAAGTGATCCATGCGTTGAATTGGCATAGTTATTCCCGGCTGTGTCGGCTACAGGAGCGCTGGCGATCACGAGCCGTGCGGTACGTAAAATACATTACACTGCACACAAATGGAATTTCTGTCTTGAATTAACCCCACTCTTTACGGCACTATAGCCCTGCAGCTGGTTGAACGCGCGCCATCCGCTCTGCACTTGAGGGGCTTGATACAACACCAGGCAGCGCAGTCGAGGGGAGTATGTTCGAACTCTTGCTGTCGGCGGACATGATGGTGTCGGATCCCGACGCCATGGCCGAATTGCTGGTCTCCAGGCTCGGCATCTACAAACATCCGCGTTGGCGCCAGGCATTCGATAATCACCCGTACATTGCTCACTTTCTGCGCGTGCATAAATCGCTGGCATTGGCGCCGACGCGCGTTGAGCCGCAGGGACATTTGGACCTTCCTAACCCTGGCGATCCCTTGTTTCACGACTTCCTGGAGAGCCTGAGAGCATTTCAAGGAGCGCATCGTCCTATTCTGACGCATTCAATCGTCGTCGTAACGCCAACAGCGCAGCTCGGGCAGCTGATCGAAAGGCTCGTCCGGCGCCGACAGCCGTTCAGACTCGCGCAGCGCACGGCGGAGATGACTTTCGATCGATTGTGGGTCGGCGCGACTCCCGAGCGGCCGCAGTATCAACCGACTGTCGACGGCGGATTGTGTATCGAAGTCATGCCGCTCGAGCCCTTGCAGTTGCCGGCGGAGACCTTCGCTGTGCCCCCACCGTCTTTGCCGGATGCCCGCCCCGGTGAAATGATCCGCGTCACGGCGCGCGGCTTTTTGGTGCGCGATCTCGACGATACCTTGAGTCGCTGCTCCTCGAATCTTGATTGGGAGCCCGCGGGACCGGTGGAAGCTTTGCAGCGCGAAGGTTATCGCCGCGCGAGAATGTCGTTCCGATTGCCGCACAGCGCCTCGCTTGACGTGATCGAGCCCACGCGCTGGAACGGTCTGGCGGGCCTGTATTTGCACAATTGGGGTCCCGGCCCCTACTACATACGCATTGCCGTCAAGGACCTGTCAGCGAAGGCTGAGGATCTCAAGGCGCGTGACACCCGATTCACCTGGATACCGGAGTGCGAAGCGGTTGGGGGTCGGCCACTGATTCGGGTCGACCCGACTTGTCTCGACGGACAAATCTTCGAGTTCGAAGAGCTGCAATAAGCTCATGCAAGCGGCACTGTGAGACTCGTAACTTTTGTCGGATCCAGTGCTGAGCAGCGACTTGGGGCGCTCATCGACGACGATGCTATGGTCATCGATTTGCAGAGCGCGAACGTCGCGGCGCACGGAAATCCGCGGCCGGAACTGGCAAGCGTGCTGGCGCTTATCGAGGGCGGCGATGCAGCTCTGCAGTTCGCCCGTTCGCTGCAAAAGAGCGCACCGGAGCAGGCGCGAATGGCGCGCAGCCAGGTCAAGCTTCGCGCTCCCATCCAACCGCCGCCTCAGATGCGCGATTGCCTATGTTTTGAGCTGCACCTGCGCCAGTGTTTCGAATCCGCGCGACGATTTCGAGCTCGCCGCTCGGCGGATCCTGAAGCTGCAATTCGCGCCATGGACACCAGCGCGGATGATCGCGTTCTTGAGACCTTCAATCGGCAACCGATCTACTACAAGGCGAATCGCTTTGCGGTGATCGGAACCGATGAAGATGTGATCTGGCCGAGTTTCAGCAAGGCACTGGATTTTGAGCTTGAGTTCGGATGTTACATCGCACGCAAGATCAAGGATGTCGGTCGCGACGCCGCGCGTAGCCATATCGTTGGATACACTATTTTTAACGACATCAGCGCGCGCGATGCGCAGGCCTTGGAGATGCCCGGTCTGTTGGGCCCGGCGAAGAGTAAGGATTTCGATACGGCGAACGTAATGGGTCCTTGCCTCGTCACTGCGGATGAGATCGAAGACCCCTACGATCTTACGATGATCGCGCGGGTCAACGGTGAAGAGTGGGGCCGCGGCAACTCTCGTGACATGAGATGGAAGTTCGAAGACATCATTGCGCACGTGTCGCGATCGGAAACGCTATACCCCGGGGAATTCTTGGGCTCAGGCACCGTGGGCAATGGCTGCGGATTCGAACAGATGAGGTATCTAAAGGCCGATGACATCGTCGAGCTGGAAGTTGAGGGAATCGGCGTGCTGCGCAGTCGTATTGTGCGTCCCCAAGCATCGATCGCTACTTCGGAGTAATTCATGAAAGCTGCTGTGATCGCCGAACGCGGCGCGCTACCGATACCGGGCGAATTTTCCGAGCCAACCGCGCAGTCTGGTGCGATCCTGATTGACGTCGACACGGCAGGCCTCGGCGGCTGGGATACCCTGGGCGCCTATCGGCTGGGCGTGCAATATCCTTGCGTGATTCGTGGCGAGGGCGTCGGCCGGCGAGTTGCTGACGGTCGTCGTGTGTACTTCGGCGAGCGATCGGTCGCGCCTTTCGGCGCATGGGCGGAGCGTACGATCGTCCCTGCGGACGAGGTATGGGAAGTGCCCGACGACGTCGATGACAAAACCGCGATCAGTTTAGGGATAGCCGCAACGGGGGCTATCGTACCGTTGCAGCAGGCGAACATTAAGAGCGGGGAAAACGTCCTCATTCTCGGCGCGACGGGTACGTTGGGGCGGATTGCGTTGCAACTGGCGCGCCGCTTTGGGGCGGGGCATATCGTGGGTGCTTCGCGCTCCAAGAGTGCGCTTGCAACGCTGAAGCAACAGGGTCTTGCCGATGAAGTTGTCGCTTTGGGAGAGGCCGATGATGTGACCGCATTGAAGGCTGTCTCAAGAGACGGTTTCGATGTGGTGCTGGACTTGGTGTGCGGTCAGCCGCTGTTGAGCGCGCTCAAAGCGACCCGCTGGCAGGCGCGCATCATGACGATTGGCACTGGGGCCGGGCGCCAGATCAACCTTGATGTCGCCGATCTGCTGTTTCGCACTCTGTCTGTCGTGGGGACGGGACAGCGACCGCCACAGGATCGGCAGGCAATATGGCGAGGCCTGCTCGACATGAATCGACAGCAAAAATTCGCAATTGAATACGCCGATTACTCCCTGCCGCGCGTCACCGAGGCGTGGGCTGAGCAGCTAAAAGGCCCGCACGCGAAAATCACTGCGGCGATGCGATGAAAATCGCACGCATCGAGGATCGGGAGGGCAAGCGATCCTGGGCGGCGCTCGATGATGCGGGGCAGTCGTTGCGGCGAATCATGGCGCCGTTCGAGCAGTGGGCACCGGTTTTCCATGAACGCGGACCCGATGCGCTCGATCTCGCATCGCGGGTCGAAGCAGTGTCCGAGGTACGATTGCTGGCGCCAGTTGATGAGCGGGCGCGCATTTTCGGTGTTGGGCTGAATTATCTGTCCCACCTGACCCGGCTTGGGCGCACCAAGCCTCCGCCGCACACGATCGGCTATATCAAGCCTCAGTCGGCGATCGTGGGACCGGGCGACAAAATTGCCTATCCCCCCGTCACGAGTCAGCTCGATTTTGAGATCGAACTGGTCGCGGTAGTCGCGCGGCCGCTGGGTGAGGAGGCGCAGGCATCGGCCTGTCTGCTGGGCTATACCATCGGCAATGATATTAGCGCGCGCGATGCCGGCAAGAAGCTCGGCGTCCTCGACGTATTCACCCAAAAAGCGTTGGATCGGACGGCACCCATAGGCCCGTGGATCACCACCTTGGATGAGTTCGGTGGCCCGGGACAGCCACAAATCGATATGGTTCTGCGCGTGAACGGCGAGGAGCGTCAGCGTGACAATACGGCTTCGATGCTCTTTCCAATCGATGAGATTCTCAACTTTGTTGATGCGCGCATTTCGCTGCGAACCGGCGATTTGATCTTTACCGGCTCGACTGCGGGAGTGGGTCTTGAAGATGGCCGGTTTCTGCAGCCCGGCGATCTGCTTGAAGGAACTATTGAGCGCATCGGTACGCTCAGCAACCGGATCGACGAAAAGCGCGGCCTTTCGCCGCTGCGAAGCGCGGGCCGGCTGGGAATCCCTGCCTAAAGGTTGGGAGACACAGCGCTCCCTTGTATTGCCGATTTTTATGTGTAATTCTTAATGTAGACAATATTCATAAAAGTGTACAGAGTTGGTGCTTCCTCTGACCGAATGGGATGCCGGCTCGATGAAATAGGGGAGTTTCGACGTTGCGAACCACAAAGAATTGGATTTACTGCGGAATCGCTTTGGCGCAGATAGCCGGGCTCGCACAGGCTGGAGAGAAGCACATGAGCCCTACGTTGATTCCGGGAAAACCAGTTCTGGGGCTTGGGAGCTTCGATTTATCAACTCAGCACTATGTAGTTCAGGAATATCTGTTATCGGGAGACGCCGTTTCGTACCGTGCGGTAGGCGTGCCGACTGATGATGGGAAATGGAATGTCGAGGTGGACCAGCACGCGCCCTTCGCGACCCGTCTGGTGGTGGTACGCCCCGAGGATTCGGCCAAATTCAACGGTACCGTGATTGTCGAATGGCTCAACGTGAGCGCCGGAACGGACGGCGCCCCTGACTGGAGCTATACGCACCGGGAACTCATCAGGCAGGGTTACGCATACGTTGGGGTTTCAGCTCAGAAAGGCGGGATCGACGGCGGAGGCATGAGCCTCGGGATCCCCGGTGTTTTGCCCATCAAGAAAGCCGATCCGCAGCGTTATGCGGACCTAAACCATCCCGGCGATGCGTTCGCCTACGATATCTACACTCAAGCGGCCCGAGCGATTCGGCACTCTCGCGACTCCCATTTGCTGGGCCCGCTGACATCGAAGCATGTGATCGCGACCGGCGAGTCCCAATCGGCGGGATATCTCACCACGTACGTGGACGCGATTGAGCCCGTGTCCAAGGCGTTTGATGGTTTTCTAATCCATTCAAGATTCGGTTCCGGAGCGCCAATTACCGGCGCCTACGTTGCCAGCGCGGCAGCCACAGCGGTCAAGGGTTTGCACATCCGCACCGACACCAAGAAACCGGTGCTGATTTTCATCTCGGAATCCGACCTGATGTTCCCCGGTGGGTATCTGACGGCGCGGCAACCGGATAACGACCGTTTAAGAACATGGGAAGTAGCCGGCACCGCTCATGCCGATACGTATACACTGGGCGGCGCGGCAGTCGACTCCGGCTCCGCTCCCATCGAGGTACTTGCGAAAGCTTATGCCCCGAGCAGCAGCATTATGGGAATGCCTCTCGCTCAGCCCATGAATTCCGCCCCGCAGCATCACTACGTGATGCAAGCGGCGCTTGCGGCACTCAACCGGTGGGTTGTTTCGGGGCAAGCACCTCCGCATGGCCAACAACTCAACACAACCGAAGCGACGCCTCCGCAACTCGCGGTCGATGAGAATCGCAACGCGACGGGCGGTGTCCGCTCACCGTGGATGGACGTTCCCACGGCGCACCTGTCGGGTCTTGGCCAAACCGGCGCAGGCATGGTCGTATTGTTCGGAGTGACCGAACCGTTCGATGCCGCAAAGTTGTCTCGGCTGTATCCAGGCGGCCAGGCGGAATATGTCGGTAAGTTCAACACGTCGCTCAAGTCAGCCATTGCTGCTGGATTCATCCTGCCTGCGGATGAAACGGAGATTCAAGCTATGGCCGCGCATAGCTTCTCCGCCGGCCCGTAGATACTGCGGTTGAGGATCTCGGCACTTCGTTAGGCGGCATTGGAGGGATCTTGCAGCAGAAATACGACTACATCATTGTGGGTGCCGGCTCTGCGGGATGTGTCCTCGCTAATCGATTGTCCGAGGATCGTTCTTTGTCAGTGCTGCTGATCGAAAGCGGGCCGCCCGACACCAGTCCCTTGATCGCCATGCCGCGGGGCATCGGCAAACTTCTTGCGGCCGGCAATCCCCATGTATGGGACTACCAAGTGGCACCTCAGGTCGGACTCAAGCCCGAACTCTGGTTGAAGGGGCGTGCGTTGGGTGGATCCAGCTCCATCAATGGCATGGTTTATGTGCGCGGCGCGCCCGCCGATTACGATCATTGGGAGGCGCTCGGCTGTGCGGGCTGGGGCTGGCGACAAATAGGTCCGCTATTCGTAGCGTTGGAGGATCACGAACTCGGCGCGGGCGAGTGGCGCGGGGTTGGCGGACCGCTGAAAGTGAGCGTGCACCCGCAAGGTAATCCGCTGTGCGAAGCGGTACTCAACGCGGCGGTTCAGGCCGGCACACCCCGCGTGCGCGATATCAACGAGGTGAATACGCTGGGGCAGGGAGGCATGGGTTACCAACCTGTAACGACTTATAAGGGAAAGCGCTTCAGCGCAGTGCGAGCCTTCCTCGCGCCGGCTCTCGATCGCCCGAACCTTGAAGTGCTCACGGGCACGGATGTGCTGCGGATCGAATTTGAAAATCGCCGCGCGACCGCCATCGTCGTGAAAGATCGCGAAAGCACACGCACCATTCCAGTCGCCGGCGAGCTTCTATTGACAGCGGGCGCAATCGAATCACCCAAACTGTTGCAGCTATCCGGGATCGGACCGGGAGCGCACCTGCAGAGCTTGGGAATCCCGGTAGTCGTTGACGCGCCATTGATCGGCGCAAATCTTCGCGAGCATCGATACCTCGCCATGCAGTACCGCGTCACGGGCGGCAGCCTGAATAACCGCTTCAGCGGCCTCGGCCTGCTGCGCTCCATGGTGGATTACACACTGCGCTCCAAAGGACCGCTAACGCACTCCGCTCACGAGGTCGGTGGTTTCGTGAAGACCCGTCCAGAGCTCGACCGACCGGATGCACAGATCGGACTGGGGCTTTATTCCATGAGTGGCTCGGGCAGCGAAGTCAATATCGACTCGCAGCCCGGAGTCACCATCGGCGGCTACTTCATGCGACCCGAAAGCCAGGGAACGATTCGCATTCAGTCGCCAGATCCTGCCACCCGACCGTATATCGACGCCAACCACCTGTCCGCGCCGATCGACAGGAGTTCGGCGATATCCTTGTTTCGTTGGATCCGCAAGCTGGCGGCGCAGCCGGCCTTGGCGCCGTGGCTGGTCGCTGCAACAACCCCCGGGACTGAAATTCAGTCAGATGAGCAAATCATTGATGCCTTCCTACAATCTGGCAATACGGCCTATCACGTATGCGGCACGGTACGGATGGGGGGCGATTCCACAGCGCCGCTCGATCCGCAGCTCAGGCTGCGCGGCGTGGAGAACGTGCGCGTAGCCGATACATCCATCATGCCGACCATCACCTCCGGCAACACCAATGCGCCTGCCATGGTGCTCGGCATGCGGGCCGCTGACTTGATTATCGCCTCGCGGACCGCTGCCGCGCGCGCGGCGTAATTTTAAAGGATTTCCATGCAGGCCATTCCCTACACGCATCTCAAGCATCTGTATATCGACGGTCGCTGGGAGAAAGTGCAGGCCACCGAACCTGTCATCAATCCGGCCACCGAGAAGGAGATTGGCTACGCGCCGGTGGGCGACACCTCTGCGGCCAACGCAGCCATTGCGGCCGCACGTACCGCCTTTGACAGCGGCCCGTGGCCCAATCTGGCGATGTCCGAGCGAGCGGCAATTTTGAAGCGGTTGCATTCCGCGCTCGAGTCCAAGCGCGAACAGATCGCACAGCTGATTATCGCCGAGGTTGGATGCGCCCAAGGAATCACCCATGCGATGCAAGTGGGCGCGCCGCTCAGTCACTTTGCCAGCGCACTGGCCCTTTCTGGATCAGATGATCGTCGGTATCTGCCGCTCGAGGCGATTCCGAATCCCATGAATCCCGCGGGCCCGCGGATTCTCGGCGGCGGCACGACGGTACGGGAGCCCGTGGGCGTGGTCGCCGGCATCACCGGGTACAATTTTCCTTTCCTCTTGAACCTGTCGAAAATCGTTCCCGTATTGCTTGCGGGCAACACGTTGGTGCTCAAGCCCTCGCCATTTACTCCGTATTCGGCGTTGCTCTTCGGCGAGTTCGCGGAAGAGATTGGTCTTCCCAAAGGCGTGCTCAATATTGTCACGGGCGGCAATGAGGTAGGCTCGCTCCTGAGCTCGCACCCCGATGTCGACATGGTCAGTTTTACGGGCTCCGAAGCCGTTGGCATCGCCATCATGCAGCAGGCGGCCACGACCCTGAAGCGTGTGCATCTCGAACTCGGCGGAAAGTCCGCGCTCATCGTGCGCGCTGATGCCGACGTTCAGCAGGCCGCGCTGGGCGCCGTTGCCGGGCTCTCGGTCAATTGCGGTCAGGGTTGCGCATTGTTGACACGCTTCCTGGTGCATAACTCCATCCGCCAACAATTCGTAGAAATAGCAAAAGCCATCGCCGGCCAGTGGAAGATTGGCGATCCTGCCGATCCAACAGTGCTCATGGGACCGCTGATCCGCGAAACGCAGCGGGGGAAAGTGGAACGCCTCATCGGTAAAGGACGCGAGGAGGGCGCGCGTTTGGTGTGCGGCGGCGGCCGACCCCAACACTTGCCGAAGGGATTTTTCACGGATATCACCTTGTTCGACGAAGTCGACAATGCAATGACCATCGCTCAGGAAGAGGTTTTCGGCCCGGTCGGCGTCACGATCGGATTTGATACTGACGATGAGGCAGTGGCTATTGCCAACGCCTCACGTTACGGCCTGAACGGCGGCATCCTAAGCGCCGACGCGGCGACGGCATACGAGATGTCTCTGAAAATCCGTGCCGGCAGCATCTATGTCAATGGCGGCACCGGCAAGATGCCGTATGCCCCCATCGGCGGCTACAAGCGCTCCGGCATCGGCCGCGAATACGGCCCTGACTGGCTCAAAGAATTTACTCAAGAGAAATCGATCTTCTATCCCGTGGGACGATGAGGTGTAGTAAGTGAATGTCGCCCTGACTGCGACTCCAGATCACATACCTGCGAATTTGCTGCGAGATATCGACCCGTGGCAACTGCTCATGTCGGCCGGGATGGATGCCCATGAGCGCGCCAGCAAATTCCACCAGGAATTCCCGCGCATATTCTATGCGACCAAACTTGGCTTCCTCAGGGGAGTTTGGGTGCCGCGCCTGGCTGCGGATATTCGAAATATTCTGCAGGATACAGGGACTTTCTCGAGCGCGAGCTATACGGGCATTGCCAAGAGGATCGGCGAGACCTGGAATCTCATTCCGGTCGAGACTGATCCACCGATGCATACCCAATACCGCGCGCTGCTGAATCCGTTGTTCTCGCCGAAGCGGATGGCCGCTCTCGAGCCGCAAGTGCGCGAGCTCGCTGCCAGGCTTATCGCAGGATTCCTGGACAAGGGCGAGTGCCACTTCAACGAGGAATTCGCACTCGTTTATCCGATCGAGATCTTCCTGCGGCTCATGGGTTGGCCGGTCGAGATGGCGCCGAAGTTTTCCGATTGGGCCCGCACTTTGATCAAGACCAAGGATCTCGCTGAGGCCGCCGGCGCGTGTCGCAAGATAGCGGACTTCGTGCGTGGACGGATTGATGAACGCCGCGCGAAACCGACCGATGACTTCACCAGTTTCGTTGTGACCGCCCAAGTTGACGGACGTCCATTGACCGAGGACGAAGCCATGGGGATGTGTTTCCTGGCCTTCATCGCTGGATTGGACACGGTCACTTCGAGCTTGGGTTTCCAGTTCCTTCACCTGGCTCGAAATCCCGAGCATCAAGCGCGTTTGCGCGCCAATCCTGAAATGATTCCCGAAGCGGTCGAGGAACTCCTACGCTTCTACTCGATCGTCAATCCGATCCGCACGGCCACGAGAGATGTGACGATCGGGGAAGCGCAGATCCGTAAGGGCGAGAAGGTGCTGCTCAGCCTTGAATTGGCCAACTACGATTCGACCGAGTTCGAAAGTCCGAGCAGCGTCGACTTCGATCGCCGCGGCAGCCGCCGACATTTCTCGTTCTCAATGGGGCCGCATCATTGTATCGGCTCGCATCTCGCGCGACGCGAATTGATTATCGCCGTACAGGAGTGGCTGGCTCGCGTTCCATCGTTCGAGGTCAACGATCTTGACAAAATAGAAATGCGGGCATCAGGCGTATTCGGCCTGGAGAATCTGCACTTCAAATGGACGCCGGCCGGTGCAGCATAGAACGATTCGAGGAATCACCTTCGCGTCTTTTGCGACTGCCGGATTCGTAGCGTGTGTGCCGACCGTCCAAGCAGAATCTGGGTCCACCAGCTCAAGTCACGCGATTCAGATCAGTACGCTGTCCAGCCGGCCGCAGCTCGTCAGCGGTGGCAATGTCCTTACCTCCATCGTACTGCCGCAAAGTCTTGACCAATCACAAGTCCGTGTAACGCTCAATGGACAAGACATCGCAAATGAGTTCATTGCGGACGAGGCAGCGCACAGCCTTGTCGGCTTGGTTACCGGTCTGCGATTGGGTGAGAACTCGCTGATTGCCTGGTCCGCGAATTCCCACGATGGTAGTACGTGGACTCGGCTGACCCTGACCAATCATCCGATCACCGGTCCGATCATTTCAGGTCCGCATCAACAGCCGTTCATCTGCACGGCTGCACAATACAAGATCTACTCAGGCCTCTACGGCATAGACCTGATTGACGATACCACCCTGGCGCCGCCGACCGATGCGCACTGCTCGGTCGCCACGAAGATTACGTATTTATATTTGCCGAAGGGCGGCACCGCGTTCAAACCGTTGCCCAATGCAAAATTGCTGCCCGACGATGTCTCGCAGGTAACGACGCTTGCGGGCGCAACCGTCAATTTTGTGGTACGTGTCGAGACTGCAAGCATTGACCGCGGTATTTACCAAAGCGCGGTTCTGCACGATCCGACGCTTGACGACGAGCCAAGTTGGCGAACACCGCCACGAGGTTGGAACAGACGCCTGATTGTCGTGGAGGGCGCCGGTTGTCCAGGGGGCTGGTACCACCAAGGAACGGCCGGCGCCAGTATGAGCTTGGCCGGTGTTGTCGAATTCAGTCTATTTAGCCCGGCAAGGTTGGGTGAAGGCTACGCATTATTTGCTAACACGCTGCAAAACGCCTCGCAGAACTGCAACTCGGTGCTCGCGGGCGAAGCTGCGATGATGAGCAAAGAACACTTCATCAAGACCTACGGCCTGCCCAAACTCACCGTGAGCGCGGGTGCCTCGGGCGGATCCTATGGCAGCAGCCAACTTGCCGACGCGTTGCCCGGCTTATTTGACGGCATATTGATCGCGGCGACCTTTCCCGATCCTCTGAGTATCGCGTTCTCTGGTGCAGATGGACATTTGCTGACGCACTACTTTGCCACGAACCCAGGCGCACTCACGGTCGAACAGCAGCTTGCAGTATCAGGATATAAAAGTAGTAAGGCGTTTATCGACGCCGCGAATCAAGCGGGGCGCATTGATCCGGTTCCGAACCGTACGGATATCGAGGGCTACAAATCAGCCGTCTGGAACCCGATTATTCCTGAGGCACTGCGCTATGACCCGGTCAAGTCGCGGCGCGGTGCGCGTCCAACCCTATTCGACAATGCTCGCAATATCTACGGAATTGACCCGAAGACCGGCTTCGCGCGTCGACCCTTCGACAACGTTGGGGTGCAGTACGGACTAAACGCGCTGAACTCGGGCGCCATAAGCCCGAAAGAGTTCCTAGCGCTCAACAAGAACATTGGCGGATACGACTCGGACTTTAACTACGTGCAGAATCGGGTAGAGGGGGATGCTAACGCCATTCGGCGCGCGTATGAAAGCGGACTCGAATTGAGTAGTGCCGGGGGTTTGAAAGGAATCCCGATATTCGATATTACCGGCGTCATGAACGAGGAGGGCGGCTATCACTACCAGTGGTTTCATTTTGCCCAACGCGAACGCTTGACCAGGGCCGCCGGCGACGACGCGAATTTGGTGATGTGGCGCGGCAATCCTGTGCCCTTTGCGAAGGCTTGGTCTACGTTCATCGCCTGGGTGGAAGCCGTAAGCGCGGACACCTCAACGTCATCAGCGCGCGAGAAAACCTTGCGAAACAAGCCGAGATCGGCCGTGGATGGTTGCTGGAGCAGCCCCAACGAATTTATTGCCGAGCGACAGTCGTTCGATCGGCTGCCGAGCACCCGCTGTAACACACTGTTTCCTTCGTTTGCATTCCCACGATATGTTGCCGGTGGACCGCTTGCGGCAGACATCATCAAATGTTCGCTCAAGCCCCTCGATCGAAAGGACTACAAGGTGAAATTCGAGGACGCAGATTGGAAGCAGCTGTCGGCCAGCTTCCCGCAAGGTGTTTGCGATTGGTCGAAACTCGGAGTGGCGAGCAGCACTGTCAAGACTTGGTCTTCTTTCGGTTCGTTATCAGACAGTCTGCACTAATGGCAGGGAGAGCAATTACATGTCACCGCGTTCCGATTTTTCTCAGCGATACGGCAAGTGGGCCATCATTTCAGGCGGTGCCGAAGGAATAGGTGCCGGCTATGCCGCGCGCCTGGCCGCCATGAAGATGCCGCTGATATTGCTGGACATCAACACCGAACGTCTCGAAGAAACAGCGGCTGCATTGCGACGCGACCATGCTGTCGAGGTGAGAACGGTTGCCGTCGATCTGTCCGACGCCGTCTCATTGAATACGGCCATCGATACGATAGCGGATTTGGAGATTGGATTACTTGTCGCGAATGCAGGCATCGGCGCTGTGGGTCGATGGTTGGAAGTACCCCTCGAAGTGAAAATGAAGCAGATCGCCATCAATTGCACCTCGACGTTGATTCTGGCGCACCGCCTGACGCCGGCGATGGTGCAGCGGCGGCGCGGCGGAGTCATCATCATGGCGTCCGGCTCCGCCGAAATGGGCTGCTCCTTCATCGTCACCTACGCGGCCACCAAGGCGTTCGACCGCGTGTTCGCCGAGGGCCTCTGGGCGGAGTTGAGTCCCTATGGCGTGGACGTCACGACGGTGATGCCCGGCGCGGTTGACACGCCGGGATTTCGTGCATCCCTGCCCCGGGGTCGAGGCCCGACTCGCTTGATGCAACCCATCGATCCCTTCGTGGTAGTCGATGCCGCCTTGGAAGGTCTCGGCAAGACCATCAATGTAAGACCCAATGTGGGCAGCTTCGGTGGGGTGATCATGCGGTTGATGATGTTGTTCATACCCCGCCAACGATTCATCAAGCTCGGCAATGACGCTGTACGCGAAATGTACGATGATTAGCTCCGGTCAGAGGCCCAAGTGTTCTCTCGCACAGCACTTCAAAACTTGCTGTCGCAGCCCGCGGGAATTGGCTAAGTGGGAGCATGAACTCAGCTCCGCAATTGCACAGGATGGTCAACGTGACCAGCGCTGATATACATACTGGGCCCGCTGATACCGTAACGTTGAGCGATCCGATCCCGGGGCGGATAACGCTGGGCCTGGGACAATTCGACCATGCGCCGGCAGGCTACCTTGTTGAAGAGCGTTTCGTCTCCGGCACGGCGCGGGCCTACCATTTGCCTGCTGGCGCGGCGCGCCAACCGCAGGCAGTAGTGGCAGCGACTGCGCGGTACCGGACTCGGTTGGTAGTGGTTCGACCGACCGATCCGGCCAGGTTCAACGGAACGGTCATCGTTGAATGGCTGAATGTGACCGGGGGCACCGATGCGGCGCCTGACTGGGCCTATCTAAATCAAGAAATATTACGGCGCGGCTATGGCTACGTCGCCGTGTCGGCGCAGAAGGGCGGACTGCTCGGCGGCGGGATTCGCCTGCCAGGCATGATGATGTCGGTGAAGAAGGCCGACCCGGACCGTTATGGTTCTTTGGTACATCCTGGCGATGCCTATTCCTTCGACATCTTTAGCCAGATTGGGGGCGCCATCAGGATTGGGGCGGGAGCGCTGCTCGGGCCACTCGTACTCAGGCATGTTCTGGCTGTTGGACAATCGCAATCCGCGGCCTTCCTCACCACCTACTTCAATGCAATCGATCCGTTGGCCAAAGTATTCGATGGCGCCCTGATCCATTCGCGGTTCGCCGGAGGCGCGCCGCTGAAGGGCAATTTCGCCTCAAGCACGATCTGGAGCAGCCTCAAACACGGTCTTTTTACGCTAGTTGGTAGATCGCGACCTCTGGCTCGTTTATTGCCGGCCAGCGCTCGAAGAGCCGCAGTGGAGAGCGTCCATATCCGTTCCGACATCCGCGTTCCAGTCCTGATGTTCATCACTGAAACCGATCTCGTGTTGCCGGGGCTTGGCTACGTCGCAGCTCGTCAGGCGGATGCACCGAATATTCGGACCTGGGAAGTCGCGGGCAGCGCCCACGCCGACAGCTATCTCATGGCAGCAATGGAGGATGGAGCGCTCCTCTCCGATTCGGCTCCGATCGACAGCTTGGTCAAGGCTTTTGCACCGGCCGACCGCGTGCTAGGCAAACGCTTGGCGCGGCCGATGAATACTGCGCCCCAGCACCACTATGTGCTTATGGCCGCCC
>Ga0193753_10001149_pt1 | contig 23181 bp, 18 predicted proteins | sample H1c2metaG_FD_144925 | JGI IMG/M metagenome (GOLD analysis project Ga0193753, IMG submission 144925) | Soil microbial communities from a riparian zone of the East river system, Colorado, United States - H1c2 | ecosystem: Environmental > Terrestrial > Soil > Riparian zone | place: USA: East... | reverse complement strand
CTCTGGAGAGCGGAGCGTCGCTCGGGCGGAATCAGAATCTGGCAGTGAACTACAACCACATCTTCGGACCCAATTTGCTGATGAACGTTCGTTACAGCTATTTTCGATATCGCGTGGACGTTGAACCACTGGATTTGGGGCTAACAACGGCCAGCGATGTGGGTATCCCCAACATCAATCAAGGAAATACGGACACCAGTGGTTTATCCAATTTTATTTTTAATGGAACAGGGCTGTCGGCCGCTTCAAACGTGGGCGGACTCACCAGCGGACAGCCATTTCAGCTGGGTACATCGATCGGCACGAACGCTCCTCTCCACGAGCTGGAACAGCTTCACCAGGGATCCGCTTCTGTGACGAAAATCATGGGCAATCACAATCTCAAATTCGGCGGAGACTACCGTTGGATGGTGAACTTCCGGAGCGCGAGCGACGTCAGCCGGCGAGGGGTATTTCAATTCAACGCGGACGTCACCGGTGACGGAAACCCTGCTGATGCCAACACAGGAGATGCATTTGCATCGTTCTTGTTGGGACAACCAAGCAGTTTCGAGCGATTTAATTTTCTGGGGAATCCAAAAGAATATGAATGGGACGTTTTCGGATTTATCGAAGATCAATGGCGGGTAACGCCCAAGTTGTCACTGACCTATGGACTGCGGTACGAAGTATACAGCGCACCGTATGCAAATCCGCAAAACAGCGCCAACTTTGACTTCAGCACCGGACAGTTGCTCGTTGCCGATGTCGGAAACGTGAATAAATACATGAATATCGATACCCGGAAGACGAACTTCGCACCACGCGTAGGGATCGCGTACTCCGTGACTCCCAAGACGGTCATCCGCGCAGGCTACGGACGAAGTTATTTTCCGAATTTCTTCAGCATTCAGGTTTCTCACAATTTCCCTGTCAATTACAGTCAAGACCTGACTGCTTCAACAGGCGTCCCGCTGGACTTCACGCTGGTTCAGGGACCTCCGCTGCCGGTGCCCCCGCTGGTTCCGCCGAGCGGAGAACTGCCCTTGCCCGATGGCGTATCAGCGACGGGAATTCCTTTGGACCGCAAGACCGCATCGGTAGATATGTGGAACGTTACGGTACAGCGGGAAATCGCTCCCGGGCTGACATTCCAGGTGGGATACGTGGGAAATGAAGCTAGACATTTGTATAGCTTTATCAACGCGAACGCCCCTGTGCCAGGGCCGGGCGCTTCAAACGACAATCGTCCTTACTTCGCTCTGTTCGGATATACCCAAGACCTCACGAATTTCTGCAATTGTTTCAGTTCCGACTACAACGCGCTTCAGGCGAGTGTGACCAAGCGTTTTTCCAGAGGTTATTCCCTGACGGCACAGTACACCTTTAGCAAGGCGCTGAACTACGGGGACAATTCAGCGGAATTCGGACCGTACAACATTCAGGATCAGCATGGCCCGGCTGGATTCGACCGCACTCATGCGTTTGCTCTCGGACATGTGGTGGAGCTGCCGTTCGGACCCGGCAAGCACTTTTTCCAGAATATGAATATGTGGGAGAGGTTGCTGTTTTCAGGCTGGGAATTTACCGGTCTGACGACCGTATATAGCGGCCGTCCGTTTACTCCGGTGCTTTCCAGTAACAGTTCCCTGAACTCCAACTTTCCGCTCCGACCCAACGAAGGCGGAGATCCCAATCGCGGCGTTCCCGATGGACTGGGATTCAACCCTGCCGTATTTTCTACGCCCGATCCATTTGTTGAAGGAACTGCCGGGCGCAATTCGCTGCGCGGGCCCATGTTTGTCGATGCGGATTGGGCGCTTGGCAAGTCCTTTCAAGTAACCGAGGGCACCCGATTCCAACTTTCCTGGCAGAACTTCAACGTTTTTAATCATCCGAACCTCGGGTTGCCCAACAACGTGGTGGACTCCTCCGGTGCGGGTCAGTTTACAAGCTTGGAGACATTTGCGATGCCGCGAACCATGCAACTCAGCTTGAAGTTCATTTTCTAGAACGAGCTGGGCCTGCCAAGTAATCGCTGGAACGTGCCCGGAAAGAGGCATGTTTGATAGTAAGGAAAGCTTGGGGGTGTCGCGTCCCCCTGCAATTCTGAACTGGCGATACGATCAGGCCAGCTTTAACCAAGACGGTTCCTTTTCGCGGACACAACCGGCGATGCCGCACCTTTTCACGCACGGTTGGCGTGACCGTTTCAGGCAGGCAGTGACGATTGTGTACGAAACTCTAATCTCTTGTTAACCTTTTGATTATCCAGAAGGCAATAGTTGTCAGTGCCGTCTGAGAGGGCTGTTAGCCTTAGTGAGGTTAACAGCCCTCTCCAAATGCTCCCTGATCTCCAACTCCGTCCCTCGGACGCGCCCCAGGAATTCACGAATCAAGAGCCCGGGAACCAACAAATTGCGATGGCATGGCTTGTCAGGCCAGCCACTGCCTGCCGCCCTGCCAGCGCCTGCGGTTCCGGATATTTTCTCAGAAAACCGCGTTGGTCCCTGCCCCTTGCTCTGCTCTTAGCAATGCAGGCCGGCGTGCGGGTCACCCCATCGCTGACGAAGGCCCGGCAGAGTGCGCAACAGCCGGTTGAAAGTCTAAAGGAGCTGTCGGTCGGACAGCTGGGAACTGTTGCAGTAACTACGGCCTCCAAAACTGCCTAACTTGGATGGACGAAGCGTCCTTCGCGAGCTTCGTCGGACCAGCGCACGAGGATGCTCCCGGTCGTGACCTTGACACCTTCAAGTGGAGAACAAGCCAAAATCAGCGGATACGGGCTCGGCGCAAGCAGTCACGTCCGGAAGTCGTGGAATTTGAGAATTTTATCGAAGCGATTCACCAGCTCGGCTTGTATGGGTTAATTCTATATGAGGCAGTTCCAACCAGGAGACCTTGAATGGACAGCACACCACTTCGCCTGCTGATCGTTGAAGATTCGGAGAACGATGCCCAGCTACTTCTGTGCGAACTGCAGAAAGGAGGGTTCGAAGTTGCGCACCGGAGAGTGGACACGGCCGAAGCGATGACGGAAGCCCTGGAAACGCAGGAATGGGACGTGGTGGTTTCCGATTTTGCCATGCCGCATTTCTCCGGCGGCGCGGCGTTGAAGCTGCTACGGGCACTGAGTTCCGAGGTTCCTTTCATATTTACATCCGGTGCGATGGGTGAAGAGACGGCAGTGGCAGCGTTGAAGAGTGGCGCACAAGATTACGTAATGAAGTCGAATCTCAAGCGAATTATTCCTTCGATTCAACGCGAACTGAGAGAAGCCGAAAAGCGTCGCGAACACAAACGTCTCGAGCAGCAACTGAGCCAACTGCAAAAATTCGAAGCGATCGGACGCCTGGCCGGCGGGATCGCGCACGATTTTAACAATGTCATTGGGGCCATCCTCGGTTGGGCTGAACTTGGCAGACAAGATGCGCAAGAAGGAACCCGGGCCTATCAGCGTTTTGACCGGATCTATGGGCAATCGCAACGTGCGGCCCGATTAACATCGCAACTACTTGCCTTCGCGCGCCGGCAAGTCTTGCAACGACAAAGCCTGAATATCAACAGCTCGGTGGAGGAAGCGATGGTTTTTCTCCAGCGAGTCATTGGGGAACACATCGAAATTCGACGAGCGACCGCGGCAGACCTCCGGATGACCTTGGCCGATCCCGGACAGATGGATCAGGTTTTGATGAATCTCTGTTTGAATGCCAGAGATGCCATGCCGAATGGCGGATGCCTGACCGTTGCAACCACCAACGCCGAGATTGGAGAAGACTATTGCCGGCAATATCCATACGCCAAACCCGGTCACTACGTGTTGCTTTCGGTTTCTGACACGGGAACAGGGATGGACGCAAAGACGATGGAAAATATCTTCGAGCCCTTTTTTACGACAAAAGAAATGGGCCGAGGTACAGGACTCGGACTTGCAACAGTGTATGGGATTGTGAAGCAGCATGAGGGCATGATCAATCTCGACAGCACCGTCGGGAAAGGAACGACCTTCCGGGTGTATTTGCCTGTGCTGTCTGGCGCTGCTGAACCACACCGTCCGGACCAAAAAGATTCGACAGTTCGCAAAGGTACAGGGACGATACTACTTGCGGAGGACCACGAAGGCTTACGCGCGGCTGCTCAAGAAATGCTCGAAGAACTGGGATTCAAATTGATCTTGGCTGCCGACGGCACAGAAGCCGTAAAAGCCTTTAAGCAAAATTCCAGCCAAATTGACATTGCAATTCTGGACATCGTGATGCCTGGACTCAGCGGGCCCGACGCCTACGTGCAGATGGCGGCCATCAATCCAAATCTGCCGGTTCTCTTCGCAACCGGATACACAAAAGGAATTGAAACAGTGTTGCAGACAGCACAGAAGCACGGCGCGGTCATTCAAAAGCCTTACGATTCAGCAACGCTTAGTGGGGCCATTCAGAGCTTGCTGGACGCAACTCTTCATGACCTTCGGCACTAAAGCCCGGCGCGGCGCATCCTGAAGGACAGCGCCAGAATCATTGTTCCTTAGGTCCGGTCGGCGCCCTAGCTTTGGTCTTCATTTATTGAGAGGATATCTGGCAAGTTCCGGCAAGCACTCCCCATGGCCAAGAAATCAGGGCGCGGCAAAGGCATACCAGACAGTAGAATCACGGTGAAACACATTGCCAAAGAGGCAGGCGTTTCGCTGGGTACCGTTTCAAATGTAATTTCGGGCAAGATGGCCGTACGTCCGGAGATGCGGCGGCGGGTGGTCGAGGCGATCCGGCATTTGGGGTATCAGCCCAGCTTGCTAGCGCGCGGGCTGCGACGGAACAAGTCCTCGATTCCGGACATCACCAACCCCTTCTTCCCTGCCGTGGTGCGCGGTGCAGAAGATGTGGCGTACCAAAACTCGTTTCGTCTGGTGCTGTGCAATACCGATAACGATCCGCAAAAGGAAGAATCGTACTTGCGGGAGTTGTATTCCTATCGCATGGCCGGTCTGATTCTGATTCCTTCAGTGAACAGCCAGATTACGACTCTCGTGGACCTGGAATTTAAGGACGTGCCGGTGATTTGCCTGGACCGGCGCCCGGAAGACTGGACTGGAGAGACGGTTACGGTGGGAAATTCAGAAGGGGCGTTTGCGGCGACGAATCATCTCATCAAATTGGGACACCGGTGGATTGCCATGATTACGGGTTCATTGCATCTGACGAACGCGGTGGCGCGCATGGAAGGCTTTCACAGCGCGATGCGAAAAGCAAAACTAGACATCGAGCACGAATACATTCAGGAAGGGCGCTTCGACCGGCTGAGCGGGTATGAAAAGATGCGAATCCTGCTCCAGCAGCGACCACGGCCTACGGCCGTCGTATGCGGGAACGATCTGATTGCGCTGGGGGTGCTTTCGGCATTGCGCGAAGCGAATCTGAGATGCCCTCAGGATGTTTCCGTTGTGGGCTTTGACGACATTGAATTGGCCGAGATTATGGATCCATCGTTGACAACTGTGTTTCAGCCCGGGTATCAGATGGGTGCGCGCGGCGCGGCGCTCTTGATCAAGAGACTGCGCGGCTCCGGCGAAGAGCCGCTGCAGAACATCGTGCTGCCAACCGAATTAAAGGTACGGCATTCCGTGGCTCCGCCGCACACAGCGATACGCGGCGGACCATCTCGCAAAATTTCTGCAAACTAACCGAACCGCGGCTGGCTGCGGGCAATTGAAAATCAAGCGCTCACGGTTTGCGGCGGCTTGACGGCCGTGCTGGATGCAAACTCATCGACTTCCTTCCGCGTGGGTACAGCGACCTGCGCGCCCAAGCGAGTGACGGAAAGAGAAGCGGCATAGTTTGCAAAGCGGCATGCGGCTTGCATGTCCAGTCCTTCGCTGAGGCCGACGGAAAGCGCTGCATTGAAGACGTCGCCGGCAGCAGTTGTATCTTTGGCCTCGACCTTTGGCGCAGAGAGCCACAGGGGATCGCCTTTATCGACGATGACACAACCCTGGTCGCCAAGCTTCATAACCACGGTCGCGGGACCTTTGCTCTGGAGCTGGCGGCCGAGACGCGCGGCTTGCTGTGGCTCGAGACGCCCTGGAGGAAGTCCGGCGAGAATGGCGCCCTCGGTCTCGTTGGGGGTAAGCACGTCGACACAACGCAACAGTTCATCGGGAAGCGGCGATTCCGGGGCAGGAGCTGGATCCAGGATTACTTTGGCACCGGCTTTGCGAGATTCGCGCGCCGCTTCCAGAACCGTCGGCGTCGGATTTTCGAGCTGCAGAAGAACGATCTTGGTGCCGGCCAAATATTTGGAATCCGCTCGGATGTGTTCGGGGGCAAATTTTGTGTTGGCACCAGGAACCACGATGATGGAATTCTGTCCGGTGGCGGAAACGAAAATCAAAGCAACACCGCTGACGCCTTCTTCGACGCGAATCCCTTCCACGTCGCAGCCGACTTTCAAGAGGTTGTTGCGCATTTCCTGACCGAAGTCGTCTTTGCCGATCCGGCCCAGCATGGCAACGGAACCGCCTAAAAGACCGGCAGCGTATGCCTGGTTCGCGCCCTTACCGCCGGGCTCAGTGAAATAGGTATCGCCAATAATCGTTTCGCCGACGACGGGTATGCGCGGCGCGATTGCCACCAAATCCATATTTAGACTGCCGACCACCAATATTTTTGCCAGGGCCTTATCTCCTTAACCTAAGTTCATTATTCAACGTTCTTGCCGGAAACGGAAATCCGGCTATTTCAACATCAACGGATTCCTGGAGCCGGGCGTTGGAGCAGTCATCAATTTAACGAAAAAGTCGCCAAATTTCTTCATGTCGACCGTCATTTGAATGTCGACCATCCGAACTTCCAGCTCCGGCTTAACTTTTTCCGACCATATCAGGACGTCGCCATAGCTTGAGCCGTGGTCGATGCTGATGTCCATATAGCTCTTCTGAATTCCGGTGATCATCGAAGGTTCGAGCCAGGCTGCTGCCGACAATTCATCCCAGAGCGGGCCACGGCCGGGATGCGCGTATTTGGCGATGTACTGCGCGACTGGCGTCTGGACTTTGGCAATCTCGTCAAACATTTCCTGAGAAAACTTTGTTTGCAGCGAAACGTCGACGGAGGTGCAGACGATGCTGGGCCATTTCGCAGTGAGCATTATGTGCGAAGCTTCCGGATCAAACCACAAATTAAATTCGTGACGAGGGTTGGTGGCGAACTCCGCCACTTCGGTATGGGGATTGATACTGCCGCCCATGAAGATGAGGCCCTTGGTTTTTTCGGCGAACTTTTCGTCGATGCTGATGGATTGCGCAAGATTGGTCATGGGGCCACCCGCATAGATGGTGATCTCGTGGGGATGTTCGTTGACCATGCGGACCAGAAAATGAGCCGCATCTTCAGAAGCGGGCGCGGTTGCCGGCTTCCCTTCCTTCATTTCGGGAATTTCGTATGGGCCGTGACCGTTGGCGCGCCATGCGCCCTTGTAGGTGGCCTTGCCGTAGAGCTGCTCCCACAGTTCGGTGTATTTTTTGGTCCGGACGAGAGGATAGACCGCGCCTTTTAGAACCGGTACATCCGTGCGTCCGACAAGCTCCAGGAGACGGAGGGTGTGGGCAACTTCTTCATCCCGCCAGCCGTCACCAGTGACGACGGTGACGCCTAGAACCTCGACGTCCGGCGACTGGAGCAAAACAAGCAAGGACATCATGTCGGTGCCGCCGGGGCCGCTGGCGTCCTGGTCAAAAATGATCCGCTTCTTCCCTTGCGCGCTACTAACGCTCGCCAGAGACAGCATCAGGATGGCCAGCCCGAACCATTTCAGGACCCAATTGTTGCGCTTCATTTTTTCTCCCGGTAACAGTAAACCTTCATGAATTAACCTTGTTTGCCGGCAACATCTAGGCGGTCAAGCGTCCAACCAGCAAACGAAAAAACTTTTCGGTATCGACTTCGATGGCCACCTTGGCATTTGGGCGAAATGGTTGCGAAGCCGGAGGCACGGGAGCTTCGGTAACCTGCTTTTCACCGAACCCGGGCGTTGTTGCGATTTCCAGGGGCGGCGAGCGGCGGATTGGGAGCCGCTTGTAGCCCAGGGTTTCTCCGGCAGTTAGTTGGCCCTGGGTTTCGACATCGATGAAATAGTCTTCCATGGTGAGGATGCTTGGATCTATGAGCGCCGAAGCAGCCAGAGAATCGTGCATGGTAGGGCCGGCAGTAGAACCGGGAGTCAATTTCTGGATGCGATTCATGGTGCTGCGCAGAATGCGGCCTGCTGCCTGGGCCGAAGGATTTTGCGCGGCTTCGATGGCTTTGATGTGCGCGTCGTTCAATTGAACTTTGCGGGTGACATCGAGGCCGACCATTGTCATGGGGATTCCGGAGTGGAACGCGATGTGCGCCGCTTCCGGGTCGACGTAGATATTGAATTCTGCGGCTGGCGTAATGTTTCCCCCCGAAAGCGACCCACCCATGAAAACGATGCGGCGAATTTGCTTCGCCAAGCCGGGATCCAGGCGAAGCGCTAGAGCAATATTGGTAAAGGGTCCGAGAACCAGCAGGGAAATTTCGCCGGGACTAGCGCGGACGATGCGGCGAATGAGTTCCGGCGCGCTTTCGGCAACCGGTTTTGTTTTCGGCGCGGGGAATTCGACGCCACCAAATCCATTTTCGCCGTGTGCGTATGCCGCGGTAACGAGTTTTCTGGTGAGCGGAGCGTTGGCACCGGCGGCGACAGGAACGTCGCTGCGCCCGGCAATTTCTACGAGCCGAAGAGCGTTGGGTAGAGTGAATTCCAGGGGCACGTTGCCCGCAACCGGCGTAAGAGCTTCAATTTTCAGCTCCGGCGAACGGAAAGCCAGGAGAATGGCCAACGCGTCGTCGACGCCTGGATCAGTGTCAATGATGACTCTGTGGGGAGTTGAAGCTTCTGCACCGAGGAAGGGCTCTGGACTTGAAGGCCGGGTGGAAGCGGCCAGAGTCGGGTACCCTGCGGCCAGGCCGGTCGCAACGACTGCGGCCGAAGTGGTGAGGAAATCGCGACGATTGGGAAGACCCTTCGGGGATTCTGCGCTCATGACTTTCTTTCCAGGACCCGTATTTAGAAACAAAAGCGAGCGGGCCGAAGGTGCCGGCCCCACTTGCTGTCACTTTTCAAAACACCAGCTTCAAAGCGAACTGCACCTGACGCGAAGAGTTGATGGTAGAAGTAATTTTGCCAAAGTTGCCATTGGCAAACGTGGTGTTCGGAATGGCGAACTGCGTGTGATTGAAGATGTTGAAGAACTCTGAACGAAACTGCAGCTTGAGACGTTCTGTAACTGTGAACACCTTGAATAGCGAGGTGTCAAAGTTGAGCTGGCTTGGTCCATAGAGTCCGCCGATGGTGCGCCCGGTGTCGCCGAAGACGCCGATGGCCGGCGCCGAGAAGCAGGAAGTATCGAACCAAGCTTTGGTCCAAACTCCATTGGCATCGACGAATTGCGAGCGCGGATCATCGGAAACCGGGTTGCACCCGGCCACGAAGTCTGGACGGTTGCCGAGCGATGTTCCGTTCTGGTTGGTCTGCACATTCAAACCGAGGCCAAAACCGGTGTGATAGCTGGTGACGCCGTTTAGTTCCCATCCTCCGAGAATGCCCTGGAGGATTCTGTTCGACTCGGCACCGAAGCGCTGCCCACGGCCGTACGGCAAGTTATAGAGGTAGCTGATCACCAGGTTGTGACGAAGGTCAGTCGAAGCAAGTCCTTTGTCGGCGCCGGCAAGCAGCGGGAAATAGTTGACGCCGGGATCTCCGGTAATTTCCTGACGAAGTCCGTTGGACAGAGCTTTGCTGTAGGTGTAACCGACGAGGAGGTAAAGACTTTTGCCCGCACGGCGTTCGGCTTTCACCTGCAAAGACTGGTAGCCGAGCCAGCCAGCGCTGACGGTGTCCAGAATCTGGTTGTACTGGGGATAGGGACGACGCGCGGCTGGATCGTTCCCTGGTCCCGGAGTCGCGGTGTTGAAGTCAATTTGCTTCAGACTGAGGCGTGTGCCGTGAGTGTTCGTATAGGCCACGGTGAGTACCGTGCTGAACGGCAGTTCGCGTTGCACGTTGAGGTTCCATTGTTGAATAAGGCCCTGTTTGAACTCTGGATCCTGGGCACGAATGACACCGGTGTAGGATTCGATGGGTACTGTGGGGTCATCAACCGGGAAACCCGTTTCAAGAGTACGAACCGCGGTGATGCTGTCGCTGAGGAAGTTGTATTGCGCAGCATAGGGAGCGTTCTGGTACAGGCCAGCGGCGCCACCGGTTGCCCCGGTGTCGTGGTAGATGCCGTAACCACCGCGAAGAACGGTTTTCTTGTTTTGGAACGGCGTCCAGGCAAACCCGAAGCGGGGCTCAACGTTGGAATAGTCGGTTTTAACCCCAACATGAGGATCGCGACCGCCACCGGCGACAAAAAATGTGCCGGCGGCAAAATCCATATTTGAGTAACGGCCTGCGGCTTCGGAAATGGGGGTGGTGACGCCGTATGCCAACCCGAGGTCCAGGGTGAGGCTATTGCTCAGCTTCCAGTTATCGCCAGCAAAGAGTCGGTATTCTTTCCAGCGACGCCCGCGAAGATAGCCGTCGGCTTGGTCGTTGCGGCTGCCAGAAGCGGGCAAACCCAGCAGCAAGCTGGCAACGGCGTTTCCGCTGTTGGTATTGATGGCGGTTCCATTCAGCTCACCCGTGAACAAATTGTTGAACGTAAACGCGCCGGCGAGAGCACTGTTGCCTAAAGTGTTTTCCTGCATGGCCCGAAAGCCACCGCCGAAGATAAACGTATGGTTGCCGCGGGAAACGTTAACAGTGTCTGTGTAATGGAACACGTTGGTACCGCCCTGGAATGGAGAAAACTGGCGGTCGCCGACGCCGGCAAAGCCGGTGATGCTGACCTGTGTGAGCGAGGAAGTTTCAAAGGAACCCAGATTGGCTCCTGGGATTCCCAGCTGTTCGGAGAGATTCGATCCGGTTCCGAACGAATTGATGTAGTTGAATACGCGGTTATAACCTGCGGTAAATTGATTCACGACTGTCGGAGAAAAGATATGCGATTCAGAAATGGCCATATTGCGGGCGTGAGTCGTAAACGACTGATTGCTCGAGAATGCGCCGGAGGCTCCGAAATCGGGAAGACCGGTCGGAAGATATTGAAAGGCATTGTCCCAGCTGAAGCGCGCGAAGATTTGGTCCTTGCTGGTGAGCGTATGGTCGAGACGGACGTCCCACTGCGCGTCATCGAGAGTTTTTACAGGGTTTGCCAGATAATTGCTCGCCACTCCTGGAAGGTTTGGATTCGGAAGAAGGTCGAGGAGAGCTTGACCAATGCCACTGATCTGACCTTGGGGGATGATGTTGCCGGGATAGGAATCGCGGCATTGCACGCCACCAACGGTGCGGGTCGTGGAGGGATCGAAAATTTGGCCGCGGAGAAGCGGTGTGCCATCGCAAGGGTTGACCACGGGTACGGGGCTCGTGCCGGGCGTCACCACCGGTCCACCCAGGATTCCGGAAAAATCACCGTCGTGCATGGCAACAGTTGGCACCGAGTTGAGCGTGGTCAATCCCTGGCGAACGCTGTTCACCTGAAAATCCATGAAGAAAAATGTCTTGTCTTTGCGAACCGGGCCGCCGAGCGAGGCGCCGTATTCGTTCTGAATGTATTTTCCCTTTTGTGGACCGTCGAAGAAATTGCGGGCGTCCAGAACATCATTGCGCAAAAACTCGAAGCCCGTTCCGTGAAAGGAGTTTGTTCCAGATTTGCTGCTGACGACAACCGTGGTGCCGGCGCGGGCGCCATATTGCGGTGAGAAGTTGTAGGTCATGACCTTGAACTCGTTAATTGCGTCGATGGACGGCAGAAAACCGACGCCGCCGGCGGTGAGTTCGTTGTTGTCAATACCATCGTAGAGCCAGTCGTTGGCATTTTCACGCATGCCCTGAGAGGAGAGAGAGACACTGCCGCGAAAAGAAACTTCGCTGCTACCCCCCGCGTTGAGAAAATTTCCGGGACGCTGTTGGCGAACAGTGCCGGTGCCAAGCCAGGCGAGCTGTACGAAATTGCGTCCATTGAGCGGAAGTTCGGACACTTGCTCGCTGTGAATTATCTGGCCGAGAGCTGCATCGGAACGCTGGACCTGGACTTCGGGCGCTTCCCCAGTAACGTTCACTTCCGTTGCGACCGAAGCCAGCGTCAGCTTGAAATCCAGCGCGACATTCTGTCCAATTTCGAGCATTACTTTTGTATTTTCTACGGTGCGAAATCCGGGCGCGGCGACCGAAACCCCATATTCGCCAATCGGAAGAAGCGAAATGGAAAAGCGGCCTTCTTCATCGGCTGAAGCGGCCCGCGTGAGTGAGGTACCTAAATTGCGAGCCGTGATTTGCGCTCCGGGAACGGCAGCGCCGGAACCATCCAGCACAGTTCCGGAAATAGCGGCAACGGACTGAGCTTGTGCAGAACTAACGGCAAACAAACCGATAAGAACAAAGAATATGATTGCGATTTTTTCGAATCGGATCACTACGCCCCTCCTAAGGAACAACCCTAAAAACTGTTTGCTGGCAACGTTTCAGACTGCGGAATCGAAAAGTGCCCCTGCCCTTTCCCGATCCGTAGCTGTGACGAGGCGCTAAATGAATGAAAAATGCTCGCACATGAAACGTTTCATTTCGGAGAAGGTACACCGTCAGCATGGTGGCTTGTCAAGCATTTTCATGCTGTGCATCGAAAAAACTGATGATCGTACCCCTAGGCCAGCCGCGTTATGCCTTCGTCGTCAAACTTTTTTAAGGAAAGCGGAACTGTGCCGTTGCTCGCTTAAAAGAAGGAGATCTTTGCAGCGACCAGAGAGCGGCCGGTCTTCCGCTGGACCACTCGTCTCTGTAAAAGTCGAGTATTTCGATCGGAAATAGAGTTGGAAACCGTGGCGCGCCTCCGCTGGTCGGTTGCTGCTTGCCAATCCAAACGGCATTTTGCTTTTTGGGAACGACGAACGGAAGTTTTGCAATCAATCAGCGCGCCGGGCCCGAGCCAGCAACCGTTGTTTTTCGGGAAGTGGAATCCCGCTTAGTTCCTGCAAAGCCTGAACCGCAGGCGCAAAACCAGGGAGCGGTCCTACGAGATTGTCTGTATTTCTTTCACGCCAAATCGTCACTAGAATTCGTCTGATGTACGGAGGAGGCAGTAATGGTACGAACTGTTCTGATCGTTTTGCTCGTTCTCCTACTTTTGGGCGCGCTGCCCACGTGGCCCTACAGCACTGGATGGGGCTACTATCCGAGCGGTGGATTAGGTCTGGTGCTCTTGATTGTGCTCGTATTGTTGGTCGCCAAAAAGACCTAGCCACGGTTCAATGGCGGTGAACTGCTACGGAAAAAAGACCTCGAAGAAACAAACCTACGGGGAGAGGCTGTTGGGCCACGCTTCCGGCCAGTCGATGCTGCCCGGACCGTTGCAAAAAGCCAAAGTTTTTCTTTCGGGCCGTCAACTTGACTTGCTTCGGCGTAACCACGGTCGCGCCACTGAATACAGCGGAGTCGACGTGCGAGACTTACGCGTGATCAAAATCAGTTTTCTATGCTTTAGAAGTTGCACGGCACTCTGAACAGCAGATTTCGACAATCCAGTTCCCTCCGCCATCTCTTGATAGCTCGAAACGGTATGAAGTTTTTCTGCCCCGTGCGTTAGACGCCACAAGTACAGGTATACAAGGAATGCAGAGGGACGCCCTTCGTGTTCGGCGAGGTCCCGCATTAGTACGTCTACAATGTAATTGTCGAGCGAGAGTTTCATGCGCGGGCCCTCAGCTGTCCTGACATCCACTATAGTATTCTATACTATAGCTGACAAAATCCACTTGAACATTTTGCTGCCATCTGCTTAAAGTTAATCGCGGGAGGGCAGACAATGATAAAAGCAGTCAAGTTCGTAAGTATTCCAGTCAACGACCAGGACCGATCGTTGGCCTTCTATACCGACAAGCTGGGCTTTCAGATTCTGACGGACCAGCCGTTTGACGGAAAGCAGCGTTGGATCGAGTTGCGAGTCCCTGGGAGCGAGACCAAGGTCGTATTGTTCACCCCACCGGGTCAGGAAAATCGCGTAGGCAGCTTCTCAAATGTGACCTTCATGACGGACGACATGGATAAAACCTATCAGGAACTTAAGGCGCGTGGCGTGGAGTTTCCCGCGCCTCCGACCAAACAACCCTGGGGTCACTTCGTCAAGTTCAAGGATCCGGACGGCAATGAGTTTATACTCTCGACAAAATAGGAGAGAGGAATGAACACAAGGGAGATAGTCACAGTAACCATGATGGCCGGCCGTTCAGTCCGATTTCTGCGTAAGCGTTTCGATTGCTTTAAATCGCCGGTCGGTATGCGGGTAGAAGCGCAAGCCGCCAGCGCCCAAGACGCATCGTTTTCCGGCAGGTACGCCGCACGTCGGGCAGTCAACAGAGATTGCTTGCCGGGAAGTCAGGTCGCTTTTCTTCATGATGTTGTGCTGCAACAGCCAGCGACTGGAAACTGTTTAACTTCGCGCAGACGCCATGGCGTTCCCGCAGAGCCGAAGCGACCGTCAGACGACAACTGTCCTAGCCGACAGACTAGGAAGGGGCCGGACTCAGAGGGACAATTCGCCCGGCCCCTTTCACCTTCCCTCACGCAATTGTATTCACAATGGCGTGTGCGTCTAACAAAAGAGTACGAACGAAGCGACTTGATTGCCCTATCGACCCAGTGATCGGCAATGCTCTTGACGACCTAAAACCAGTTAGGCACTGACATTGTCTGGTTGACCGAAGGCCTGCGCCGAAACGCGGCGACCGGATTTCTTCGCTTCGATTGCCTCGATTGCGGCGAATTTTCGGTCTACGTGAGGATCAAAACGGAGTCCACCGGTAGACAGTTGGCATTTCTTCCCGGCAGCAACCTTGCAGACAGGACAAGACACGGAAATGACCTGTTTGGATGTCAGGTATTTTTTCTTCATGGATGTATGTTGCTACGTTCACCGAATAGAGTCTATCCAAAACTGTGCATGAGGCCGACCATGGACCCCCGAGCAGAGCCTGGAGCGAAACTTCCTAGCCCTGATCAGAGTTTCGTTGTGGCGCTTGTGAAAACGGGAACAATCAACTTCAGCGCCGATAGCCGTTCGGTTGGGAGTCCTTAGCTTCTCGGCAGGGTGCCCTTGCGGAAGTGTTCGGCCACTAGTTGCCACTGAATAGTTCCGGCGGCAATTCCTTACACGGTTCGCGTACATCTTCTTCGGTAGCCGTGCACCGGTGGCCATGCGACGCATGTCATGAGGACCGCAACATTATAAGTGCCAGTGTAAGTACCAGTACTACTATACCATTCTCCCCCCTGCTGATCCTCTCTTATTCTGACTTGTCTCTACCTTCCGAGATCGGATCGGTACGGGAGTGCCAGTAAGTGCACATCCGCACCCCTGTCTTGAAAGGGGCTTTGCAAGAGGGGTCCAATGTCCGCAGCAGCGAAAAAGATTCTCCTAGTGGAAGACTCCGACACGACCAGGTTGACGAATCGAATCATGATTTCGAAACGGACTGGTTACACGGTGATTCCGGTCGCCAATGGCACAGAAGCGCTGAAATTGGCCAGGACCGAAAGGCCTGATCTTGTGCTGATGGACGTCATGATGCCCGGAATGGATGGGCTGGAAGTCTGTCGTCGCATGCGGAAGCAAGAAGCGACCGAAAGGATTCCCATCGTACTTCTCACATTTCGAGTTGGCGAAGAATCGGTCTCCGACGGTTTTGCCAGTGGCTGCACGGCATATTTGAAGAAACCGGTGGAGATGGACGAGCTGGTCGAAACACTACGCCGGCACTTGGGAGATTGAGTCAGGACCGCCATGTTCACCGCCGCAACGCAAAAACGGATTGCCCCATGGCTAGTTGTACTGTTTACAGGAATGTGGCTAATTGCAGCGGCCTTGGGACAGCGCGCGATGCTGAATTACGATTACGCCGCAGCGGCTCCGGGCACTCCCCCTGAAAACTGGCCTATCTCTACTACGATCTCTCGCACTCCCGGTCACTCCTCGATTGTAGTAGTCGCCCATCCACACTGCCCCTGCACGCGCGCCACTGTAGAAGAACTGGCCCGGTTGATGGCGGTCTTGCACAACCAGGTTACCGCTACGGTCGTGTTCGTTCGTCCCCCGGGATTTTCAGAGGACTGGGAAAAGACCGACCTTTGGCGTGACGCCGCGCGAATACCGGGTGTCAGCGTTTTAAGTGATGTCCATGGAACGGAGACATCCTTGTTCGGCGCTCAGGCCTCGGGACAAACGATGCTGTACGATGCGGCGGGCCATCTGCGGTTCACCGGCGGAATCACCGCTTCTCGCGGCCATGCCGGCGACAGCCCCGGCCGCAGCGCTATTCTTTCCATCGTCAATACTGGAAATTCGGCCAAAAACCAAACGTCGGTCTACGGTTGCTCGCTGCAGAATCCGGAACGCGCTTTGCACGAATAAAGGAACGAACTATGTCTGCTGTCGAAGTCATCAAACTCACCTCTGAAGAAAGCCAAGCAGCGCGCGCTGACTTTCTGTTTCAGGAGAGCCGGATCGCGAACTACAAGCGCATCGACCGCCTTTTCGCAGGACTCATGACCTTCCAGTGGGTTGCTGGCGTCATCGCCGCTCTGGTGATTTCCCCCCGCGCCTGGGCCGGCAGCGTCAGCCATATTCATATTCACGTTTGGGCAGCTCTCGTTCTGGGCGGCATCATTACCGTTTTTCCGGTGGCTCTGGCGATTCTGAGGCCGGGAGAGGTACTGACGCGCCACACCATTGCTGTGGCCCAGATGCTAATGTCCGCTCTCCTTATCCACTTGTCCGGCGGCCGCATTGAGACTCACTTTCATGTTTTCGGTTCCCTGGCATTTCTGGCGTTTTATCGCGATTGGCGGGTATTCATTCCGGCCACACTTGTGGTTGCCGCCGATCACTTTTTCCGCGGAGTATTCTGGCCTCAATCCGTTTTCGGTGTGCTTGCTCCCAGTCAATGGCGCTGGGTGGAACATGCCGCCTGGGTTATTTTCGAGAATATCTTCCTAATTCAGTCCTGCCTGCAGACCACCAAGGAGATGCGCGAGAGCGCCACCAAACAGGCCGAACTTGAAGCCACGCGCACGACAGCTGAAGCCGCCAGCCGAGCCAAGAGTGAATTCCTGGCAAACATGAGTCACGAAATCCGCACCCCCATGAACGGCATTATGGGCATGACCGACATTCTCATGGCCACGGAGCTGACGTCTGAACAAGCCGAGTACCTCGGCATGGTCAAGAGTTCTTCGGATTCCCTGCTGCAGGTCATCAATGACATTCTGGATTTCTCAAAGATCGAAGCTGGCAAGCTGGAACTGGACCCTGTGCGGTTTAACATTCGCGATGTTCTTCAGGATTCCATCAAGTCCCTTGGCATTCGCGCCGCGCAGAAGAAACTGGAGCTTGCTTGCCACATTGACAACAATGTACCGGACGATTTATTCGGCGATCCCGTACGCCTGCGCCAGATTGTGTTGAACCTGGTGGGCAATGCTCTGAAATTCACGGATCGCGGCGAAATTGTGATTCGGACGCGTGTGGAGCTGGTCTCGGGCCAGGATATTTCAATGCATTTCTCGATCCGCGACACGGGTATCGGCATTCCCGGTGAAAAACATGCTTCTATTTTCGAATCCTTCACACAAGCCGACGGATCAATGAACCGCAAGTACGGGGGCACCGGACTGGGACTGACGATCTCCGCTCGCCTGGTGGCCATGATGGGTGGCAGGATCTGGGTCGAGAGCCAAGTCGGCAAGGGCAGCACATTCCACTTCACTTCGCGCTACCGGTTGATTAGCCACGACGAAGATCGCGCCGAAGCTCCGGTCGTGATCGCTTGGAATAGTCTTCCGGTTCTGGTCGTCGACGATAACGAAACCAATCGCCGCATTCTGTTTGAAATGCTGCAACACTGGGGCATGAAACCCACTCTCGCCGAATCTGGAAAATCCGCTTTGGTTGCCTTGCAGGCCGTCAAGGATATGCCAGCCCCCTTTCCCCTCATTCTGGTTGACGCACACATGCCCGAAATGGACGGGTTTGCCCTGAGCCAGCACATTGTCGGGATGCCGGAGTTCCAGCATTCCGCAGTCATTATGCTTACCTCCGCCGGTCAGCCTCGTGATGGACAACGTTGCAAAGAGTTGGGTCTTGCCGGCTATTTGACCAAGCCAGTCGGCCAATCCGAACTGCTCGACATTATTTCCAGCGCACTGGGGCGTACTGCCGGACGCACACTGCCCAAGAGCTTGGAATCGAAACTTCCGTTGCCTCCTGCCAAACGCAGCCTGAGTATCTTGCTTGCCGAAGACAATATCGTTAACCAGAAGCTGGCAGTTCTTCTTCTTGAAAGACGTGGTCACACTGTGACCGTTGCCGGCAACGGCAATGAGGCGCTCGCGGCCCTGCAACGACAAGACTTCGATGTCTGCCTCATGGATATTCAGATGCCGGAACTCAACGGCATCGAGACCACTGCGACCATTCGCTCACGCGAGAACGGCACTTCGCGGCATTTGCCGATTGTAGCGATGACGGCTCATGCCATTAAAGGCGATCGCGACATTTGCCTGCGCGCCGGAATGGACGCCTACCTTTCCAAGCCCGTGCGCGCCGACGAACTCTATCAGGCCATCGAAAGTCTCGTGCCTGGCCGCGCGGCCCGCCCCGTAGCCGTTTCGCCCAATCCCGTTCCTGAAGCGCCTTTTGACGAGAGCGAATTTCTGGCGCGCATGGACGGTTCGCACGAAGTATGCGTCCAAATTGCCGAGACGTTCCAGCTCGAGTGTCCCAGGCTGATGTCCGCTCTGCGCGCTGCGCTTAAACGGAACGACGCGTCGGAACTTGCAAGCGCAGCTCATGCCCTAAAAGGCGCGATCTCCAATTTCACCGATGGCGCCGCTTTTCATTCAGTCGCCCGAATCGAACAACTGGCGAGAGAAGCAGATCTGCGATTGGTGGCAGAAGTTCTCAAGATCCTTGAGGGCGAAGTCCATGCACTTTTGCAATCACTCAAGTCTTTCGCAAACGCAGTACCAAAAGCGTAGTTTGCGTTCCTGGCGCCCAGCAATTCACCCGGTCAATTCAGTTTTTCAGTGGAAATAATTCAAGCTTGCGGAAATACACCTCCGCTCCTTCCGATTGGAACAGAATCTTCCCGCTCGACGGGAACGCCTGCGAGCCCTCATTCGCTAGTTTTCCATTCACGAACTGTTTGACGTGATTACCCTGCACCACCAATTCCAATTGATTCCATTCGCCGTGAGGTTTCTCCACTTCACCCAGCGGATCGCGATATCCCGTCACATCATTCCAAGGACCTTTTCCGATGCGATCGATCTTCAACGCTTTTCCCGGAGGCCCGGTCACACGCACACCATCGAGGCCCGTGATCGCACCTCCATCCGTCATCCAAAAATCCCCCGTTCCGCCTTCTATGATTTGAAATTCAATGGACCTTGGCCAAACCTTCTGCTCTCCCTGCACGTGATACAGAATCCCACTGTCGCGCGCCTGGCCTTCGCGCGAACCATAAGTGCCCTCGCCCCACTTAAATTCCCCCCGCAAATAGTAATCAGTAAATTCTTTTTTGGTGATGATATAACCAAACTCTTTGCCAGAAACGCGAATGATTCCGTTCTCCACGCGAAACACATGGTCCGGATCACTGTTCAGGCCACGGCCTCTAATAAACGTCTCGAAATTATCCAGATCGCGGCCGTTGAACAGAACCACGGCCGCGCCGTGTGGCGGAATGTCGCTTTGCGCGGCACTGCCGCCGCCCGTGCCGAAACCTTCTCCCTTGTGGATAAATCCAAACAACAGAAGGATCAAACCGAGTCCTGCCAAGCGATTTGTTCGTTTTCGCATGAGGGAACCATATCATGGGGCGACACATCGCCTGAATGGCTGAGTGCGCCCTTGGGCGCACGATGTTCGGCTGAGCACCTCGAACGGTCCAGGGTCGTCGGCCCCGCGTCCCGAGAAATGTAGACAAACTTCTTGAATCGATTTAATAAACCTAAGACTTGAGTATTTTCCAAAACAAGGTGTTAATATTTCGCCGAAGCTTAGTCGTCAGAGCCTTGTCGGAGAATCGTATCGTGTTAAAAACTCGCATCTTCATATTCGCCTGCACGATTATAACTTTCAGAGAGACTGCGGTGGCGCAAACGCTCACCGTTGACGCAGCTCCCACCCATGTCGTGAACTCGTTCAGCCCAATACGGGCATTGGGCGCTGGAGTCGACCGGTTGGAGGTGGGAGCTGCAGACCACGTTTTCACCGAATCTATGCTGAAGGAGATTCTGGCTTCCGGCTGGCAACCAGTGACATATCGTCAGAATACGGAGCTTCACGCGGAAGCGTGGCACTGGAATCCGAAAGGAACATGGAGCGACCCGTCTGGAAAAGGCTATTTCACCGGTGACGCAACACTTGGTGAAATAATTCGCCATTCCTTCGGCTACACACTGCCACACCGCGGGTCCACGCGGAGCGGAGAAAATGGTGCCAACCATTCACGTCTCACCGATGGAGATACCGAATCTTATTGGAAAAGTAATCCATACCTTACCTCCGCCTTCACGCGCGAGGATGATTCCCTTCTCCCGCAATGGGTCATGATCGATCTGGGCAGCGTTCGGAAAATTACTGCCATTCGAATTGCATGGGCTGATCCCTACGCCACGAAGTATGCCGTCCAGTTTTGGACCGCCGGTGCTGACAATCCCAGGCGCGCCGCAACGAAAGGCATTTGGCAGACATTTCAAAACGGCATCATCGCCGATGGGCGGGGCGGGACAGCCACACTACCGTTGACTTCCCTGCCCGTATCCGCCCGATATCTGCGCGTTTGGATGACCGCCTCTTCGAATACCTGCGACACGCACGGCTCAGGGGACAAGCGCAATTGCGTGGGGTATGCAATCCGTGAACTGTATGCCGGAACGCTTACAACGGGTGGCAATTTCACCGATCTTGTCCAGCATGTTGCAGGCGCTGGCCAGAGCCGAGTGGTTTGTTCTTCGGTTGACCCATGGCACGAACCCTCCACGATCAACGAAAAAGGCGGCGATCAGGTCGGTCTTGATTTCTTTTATACAAGTGGAGTGACCCGCGGGCTTCCGGCGATTGTGCCGGTAAGCCTGTTGTATGGGACGCCAGAAGACGCGGCGGCGGAAATTGCCTATCTCGAGAAGCGCCACTACCCGATCTCCTACGTGGAGATGGGAGAAGAGCCGGATGGGCAACAGATGCAGCCCGAAGACTATGCGGCTCTGTATCTGCAGTGGGCGACGGCCATTCACAAGGTCGATCCGAATCTAAAGCTTGGCGGGCCGGTATTCGAAGGAGTAAACGAAGACATCGAAGTTTGGCCTACCCCAGACGGTCGCGTCTCTTGGCTCGGCCGATTTATTGATTATCTAAAAGTCCATGGCCGGATCTCGGATCTGGCCTTCATGTCTTTCGAACACTATCCGTTCCCCTGCCGTTCTAAGTGGACGGATCTGTATCGGGAACCTGAACTGATCACGCACATCATGGACGTTTGGAGAAACGATGGATTGCCATCGAACATTCCATTGATCATGTCTGAAGGCAATCTCGCGGCAGGCGCTGGGGGAACGTTCGTCGATATCATGGGAGCGCTTTGGCTCGCTGATTTTCAGGGGTCGTTCCTAACCGGGGGCGGCACCTCCAGCTATTTTTTCCACTACATCCCAGAGCCCATGGGAAACGGGTGCGACGCCGGAGGCGGAACGTTCAGCCTGATTAACGTGGACCACGACTACCAAATCCGGGGCTACCTCTCGCAACACTTTGCCAGCCAGCTGATTACCCGCGAATGGGTTCAGCCAATCGATAAAATCCATCAGATTTTCCACGTGTCCAGTGATGTAAAAGATACGGACGGAAATATTTTGGTCACCGCCTACGCCGTACTGCGTCCTGATGGCGACTGGTCACTCCTGGTAGTAAACCGCGATCACGACAACGCGCACCCGGTGCGCATCGTTTTCCGTGATTCAGTATCGAACAGCCAGCGGTATCTCTTTGGACCGATAGCTCAATTCACTTTTGGGGCTGCGCAATACCAATGGCATCCCGATGGAGCGAAAAGTTTCGCAGATCCCGATGGCCCTCCGGTAGAATCCACGATAACCGCAGATGCCCAGACCTCTTATGAGGTTCCGAAAGCTTCGGTCATGGTCATCCACGGCAAGGTACGGTGAGGTTCGAGATGAAATACAAAAGTTGGTCGCGCGTTTTCGTCATCACTGGAGTACTGATTTTTTCCGCCTGCCCTTCGCATGCCCAGGAGGGACATACCGAAATCACGAAATGGCAGTACGGGAAAAGCGGAGCGGTCTCTTTAACCTACGATGATGGAAGTATCAATCAGTTTAGAGTAGCGGTTCCCCTCATGGACAGCGTCGGATTTCCTGCTACTTTCTTCATCATTACCGGCCAGATTCCAGGCTCGCAGTATCACGGTACTTTCATCGGCCGCCCTACGAAGGCCCTCATTGAAGAAACGGCCAGCGTGCCGACAAACAAGGAGAACTTTTTTGAGCGAGCTTCGGCGATAGCATTTCTTGGATATGAAGGAACCGCCGCTTACCATACCCGGGCGGGCGAGACATACGACGAGGGAAAAGACTTCGCCAAAGCGTACCGGATTATCGACGATGCGTACGCAAAGGTACGCGAGGGTGCGTTCAAGCCAGCAGTAGCGCACGAAGTCTCCGCAAATCAGCAAAACCGCATTACGTGGGATGAACTCGGCGCGCTGGCAAGGCGCGGGTACGAATTTGCGAGCCATACAGTAACGCATCCGCGAGTGGCGGCTCTGGATGACGCCAATCTGACATACGAATTGGAGAAGAGTCGCCAAGAAATTCTTGACCACCTCGGCTTCAAACATACATTTTCGGTTGAATGTCCTTACGGTACCGAAGATCCGCGTGGCGTAGCCTACGCGCTAGAGCGCTATCAAGTCGCGCGCAACCACATGCCGGATCCGTTCGTGGATGATCTCGATCGGGCAAGCGCAACGGACCCTGCACTTTCGACGAAAGAGTACGTGCGTTGGCAGCGAGGGC
>Ga0193753_10001148_pt1 | contig 23185 bp, 22 predicted proteins | sample H1c2metaG_FD_144925 | JGI IMG/M metagenome (GOLD analysis project Ga0193753, IMG submission 144925) | Soil microbial communities from a riparian zone of the East river system, Colorado, United States - H1c2 | ecosystem: Environmental > Terrestrial > Soil > Riparian zone | place: USA: East... | reverse complement strand
GCTCACGATTCGCGTTGGTCTCAGCGTTGCGTTCGCGCGGTTGGGTTCCAGCCAGCGAGTCGCCAGCGTTTGAACCGCCGTCGCGCCCGTGTCGGAGAGGACCGCATCCGCATGACCAATGCAGCGACCCTCAATGTCGGCCGCCTCACCATGTCGAATGAACACGAATGTCATTGCGAGGCGTGTCACCGCGTCGCGAGTGCGAGATACACCGCGAGCTCGACGAACTGGTTGGCGGCACCGAGTGCGTCGCCGGTGATACCTCCAAGGCGACGATCGAAGAACCAACCAGACAACCCCGTCACGGCGAGCGCGACTCCAACGACGAGAAGGCCGCGAAGGCCGAGTGCCAACGCGACAATCGTGAGTGAAAGAATGCTCGCAGCGACGACGTATGCCGACGTCACACCGGCGGCGAATGGGCGCCCGGCGCTGGGTCGCTCTCCGTCGCCTTCTGGACGAACGTATGGATAGCGCCAGATGAGCGGCACGCTCGACCAACGGGCCAATACGTGAGCGGCGACCAACGCTCGCATGAATGCGCCGATACCGTGGTGAGGATCCGCGACGAGATTCGCATCCAGTTGCGCCGTTCCAATGGTCGTCAGCGCGACCAGCTTTGCCCCAAGCACGAGCGCGACACCGACAAGCGCGTACGACCCAACACGGCTGTCCTTCATGATCGCAAGGATCTGTTGCCGGTTCCATCCGCCGCCGAAACCATCGAGTGCGTCGGCGAGCGCATCTTCGTGGAATGCGCCCGTCGTCAACACCGTCGCGGCCACCGACAGCATAACGGCAAGCGGCACCGGCCATACGAGAACGCTCACGGCGAATACGAACCCGCCGATTGCGCCGACAACCGTTCCCACCAGTGGGAAGTATGTCGTCGCGAGCGCGAGGTCGCTCGTGTCGTGTCCGCCAATGGCGTACGTTGGCAATCGTGTGAGAAATGTGAACGCCGCGGCGCACGCGCGGAGGTGCAGCCGCGCGCGGCTCATCCTCGATGCGCGTGCGCGTGATCGCCCGCGGAAACGCCGGCCGATTCAAACGTCGCCATGTCGCGCATGACGGCCGCCGCGGCACGCAGTATCGGCATGGCCAGCGCCGCACCGGAGCCTTCGCCGAGACGCATGTCGAAGTGCAGCAACGGACGCGCATCGACGTCAACGAGAGTGGCAAATGCATCCAACGCGAGTCCGTGACCGCTCTCCGTCGAGTGATGCGCGAAAAACAAGGCCGGAGCAACCGGGCGAAGTGAAGCGTCGGCCGCCGCCATGCGTGCCGCGCACAAGACCGCGACGGTGGAAATGAATCCGTCGACGACCACCGCCACGCGATGCTGCGCCGCCTCCAATGCGGCGCCGGCGATCGCGGCCAGTTCCAATCCACCGAGGCATCGAAGCAGCTCTCGCGCGTCGCGCGTGGCGTTGCCATTCGAGCAATGATGCGCCGCGGCGCGATCAACGATCTCTCGTTTGCGGGCGAGCACGTCGTCGCTCACACCGGTGCCCCGTCCGACCGTCATCGAACCCGGTTGTCCCGAGAGCGCGGAAAGCAGCGCCGACGCGATGGTCGTATTGCCGATGCCCATTTCCCCGAGCCCGAGGGCGCGCACGCCATCCGTCACGGCGCGGCGCGCGGCAGCACGGCCCACCGCGAGCGCGGCTCCGAGCTCGGCGGCGGTCATCGCCGGCTCGTCGAGCACGTTGCGCGATCCGTGCCGCACCTTCTCGTGTCGAATGGCGCCGTGCATTGTCAAATCGGCGTCGACGCCGACGTCGATGACCTCGACGCTCACGTCGTTGGCCGCGGCGATGACATTGATCGCCGCACCACCGCGGTCGAAGTTTCGCATCATTTCCGCGGTCACGGCGCGGGGATACGCGCTAACGCCCTCAGTCGCAATCCCGTGATCGGCGCCGAACACGCAGACGCGCGTCCGATCGACCGACGGCATGAGCGTTCCTTGAAGAACCGCGAGCCGCACGGCAACGTCCTCCAAGCGACCGAGTGCTCCGAGCGGCTTGGTCTTGGCATCGATCGCGCGACGCGCGACGAGAGTATCGACGATTGGTTGGGTCATGACGTCTGGATAACCGGCGGCGCGACGGCGACGTCCGCGGCGCGGTTGATTGGAAGTTGCGTGACGGTGACAGAGCCCGGCCTCTCATCGGAGTACTCGAGCAGCCACGCGCCGCCGTTCGGTTGGTCGATGTCCCAAAACGCGTCCGGCGTCCGCCCCGTCGCGTGAATGAGGATCACACGGTTCGCATGGCCATGCCCCGACACGAGCACCGTTTCACCAGGGTGATTGTGCACGATACGATCGATCCCGGGGCCGATGCGCAGTCGCACTTGCTCGAGCGATTCGCCGCCGGGAAACGCCATTGACCACGGAGTCTCGGTCCACTGGCGGGACGCGCCGTCGGGCCACTCATGCGGCGCGCGTCCCTGCCAGTCGCCATATGACATCTCAGACAGCTCCGACACAGCGACCGCGTGCAGGAACCTGCCATTCAGTACCGACTCAGCCGTCCGACGCGCCCGCTGCAACGGTGATGTGTATGCGGCGTCGAACGGGATGTCGCGCAACGCGTGCGCCAACGTTTGTGCTTGTGCCAATCCGGTGTCGTTGAGCGCGACGTCCGCCGTGCCCTGGCAGCGCTGCGATGCGTTCCAGTCGGTCTCGCCGTGGCGCACGAGATAGATGCGCGTCATTGGCTGGTCCCTGACGACATCGCGGGTGTTCGGAATCCGTCGAGCTCCTTCATCCCGAGCGCGAGTAAAAGCGCATCATTTTCCGGAACCGTTCGCGCGGCAACACGAATGCACTCGGGCAAGCCGAAGGACGTACAGTCGCGCACGGCAATCCCGGCGCGATCGAGCAGTATGCGTGTCACAGCGGCCCCGTTGCCGACATCCACTACGAAGTAGTGCGTCGTCGATGGTCGCGGCACAAAGCCAAACGCGGCACACGATTGCTGGAGCCGTGCGGCCTCGCGACGAAGGACATTGACAGTTCGCTCAACGTGCTGCGCCGCCTCGTCGGACAACGCGGCGACGCCGGCCGCCTGAGCAACGGATGAAGCGGACCACGGGACTCGAACGCGGTTCAAGGCATCGATGACGTGCGCCGGACCAACGGCGAACGCGACTCGAAGGCCGGCCAGCGCGTGTTCCTTCGTCAGCGATCGAAGGTGCAGCACTGCGGGGTGACGAGGGAGCGCCGGCATTCCGATCGGCGCTTCCGCAAACGCATCGTAAGCCTGATCGACCACCAGGAGAGCGCCCGCCCGCTCGCATGTGTCGGCGAGTCGTCGAATGCAATGTTGGGAGACGGCGCCGCCGGCAGGCGTCGTGGGCGCGCACAAGGTGACGATACGCGGCCCTGCTTGTTCGACCACCGCGCACATGGAACCGATGTCTTGTTCTGTGCCATCGGGAGAGCACCACGCGGGGATCGCGCGCGCACCCCGCAGCCGGACCGCGCGCTCATACTCGCCGAACGACGGACTCACGATGATCGCCGCCTCTCCGGGACTCAGATACGCCTGGCAAACCGCGTGAATCAACTCCGCGGCTCCAGCACCGAACGCGATGTCGGACACTGGCGTGAACCATCGGGCGGATGCCGACTCGCGCGGCGCCCGACATTCTGGATCCGGATACTCGTCGATCGCCGCGCGTTCAACGGCGCGACGCACGACATCCGCCGGACCGAAGGCGTTCAAGCAGACACTGAAGTCGTATCGCACTGCGGTAGTGGCTTCGTGAAGGCCGCGGCGGCCGCCGTGGACGGCGAGCTCCGTTTCGAGCACCTCCGCCCGTGGTACGATCATGCGAGATCCACGATGATCGCCGACAAGGCAGCGGACGCGGCGACAATTCGGCGCGCTCGCGCGATGTCGGATGGCCGCGGCTCTCGTCCGCGGGCGTTCAGCACGTACGTGTCGCGTTTTGCGAGTCGCACACCCAACGCACCAGCCATCGCCGCCATCGGCCAGCCGGCGTTCGGGCTCGGCGTATTGTCAGCATCAAACAATGCACATTTCGCCGCGGCGGTCGCCGATCCTCTACCAGCGACGGCCGAGCACGCGATGAGAAGCGCCGCGCATCGTGCGGGCACGAGGTTGGCCACATCGTCGACGCGCGCGGACGCTTTGCCAAACCACTCGAGCTCTGGCGTGCGATAGCCAAGCATGGCATCGGCGGTATTGATCATCCGATAGACATACGCCAACGTGAGGCCGCCGATCCGAAACGCCAGCAACGGCGCGACGACGCTGTCACACAAATTCTCGGCGACCGATTCGATGGCCGCGCCGGCGACTTCACTCGCCGTCAGTCTCGTCGTGTCGCGAGACACGAGGTGCCAGCCGAGGAGTCGGCGCGCTTCCGTGAGGCGTCGTCGCTGCAGGGCGACCTGGACGTCGGCCGCGGCATTCAACAGCTGCCGGAGTGACAGCGCAGGCTTGAGCGCGACGCCGGTAGCAATGGCCCGTTTCGGTCCGCGCGCGCGTCGCAATCCAAGCTCCACGGTGCCGGCGATGACGGCAGCGAGCAACACGCGGCCGCCAAGCGCGAGCGCACCTTCGGTGAACGACGGGATCGGCCGATACTCACGTCGCCGCGTTCGTGCCGCAGCGATGCCCTTTCCCATCCATACCGTTGGATGCAGCACGGATGGGGGTTCACCCGCGATCAAGTCCGTCATGAGCGCGATGCTCGCTGCACCAACCATATTAGCCTATTAGAATGTGCGAATGGTGACCGCGGCGGGTCCCGTCCCGACGCTAATCGAATCGGTCAATGCAAAGGTTCCGGCTTTGAACACGAAGAGGTACGGGGGCAAGTTTTTCGAGGCAGTGCCGAAGAATGCTTGATAGACGTTCCCGGCGGAATTTGTCGCCGCGGCGAACGCACCGCGACAACTTCCATCGGCCAGCTTGGCGCAGACAGGATTGTCTGTACCGCGCACGAACGTCCGAGTCTTCGTGTTCCAAACCAGCGTGCCGGAGAAGAAGCCGGAAATGTAGGCCATTCCCGCGGCGTCGATACTGATCGCGCCGGGTCCGACTCCCATGTTCTGGACGGTTGCTTGAACTTGCATCGTCGCGGGATCCACGATGGTCATGGTTCCTTGCCCGACGAAATCACCGGTGTTGAGAACATAGAGGAGTCCGTCGGGACCAACGGCTCCGGCCGTCGAGTTCGTACCGCCCATCGTCGCCGTTCCGAGAACTTGAAGCGTCTTGGTGTCGACGGCGGTGACAATGCCGTTGCCGATCGGCGCAAAGTTGGCGTCGAGATTCGACGAGACGACGAGCGCACGGGTCCCGGAGATCGCGATGTCCGTCGGCTGCGCAGCAACAGTGACGGTGGCCGTGATCGCGTCGGCGGTCTGACCGGTGGTTACGCGTCCCACGAGATTCCGGTTCGTGTTTGCAACGATGATCGTCGTGTCGTCAGCAAACGCGGAGCCGGTCGCGTTGCCGCTCGTGAAGAGAAAGAAGCGTTGAATCGTTGCCGTTTCGAGATTGATGAATGCAACGCTTGCGGCGTTTCCGAGCGGAACGGCGGCGCGGCGGCCGCGCACCGACAATCCCGTTGGCGTGACTGTACTGCTCGTGCCGAGCGGGATCTGCTGTTGCGTGGTCGGACTGCCGAGCTGAAACATCGTCAACGCTTTGCCGGTTGAATTCACGACGAGGCCGATCTCGTGATTCCCCGTTGTCCCGCCGAGGAACCCCGGGGCAACGGGCTCGGTGGAATCGGAACCGCAGGCGAGCGCGGCGGCGGCAACAACGAACCCGCCGAGACGGCGAAGGCCAGCCAACTGCTTGGTAGATGTTGACCAATTGTGAAACACGTTCGGGCTCCTTGAGAGTGAAATTGCTGACGGCGTGGTCGTCGACGCGTTGTTGACCGACATCATGGCGTGTTCGGAGTAATTCGAGCCGCGCCGAGCCGCTGCAGTCGGCGCGTGCGGAGTGCAACGGTCCAGGTGCGACCGGGAAACGGATAATCAACGAGCATCGACGCGGGACGATCGAACAGATTGTCGACGCCGACGGTCGCGTCGATCGACCATCGACTTCGCACGAGCGGGAACGCGAGCTTGGCGTCGGTGAGCGAGTACGGCTCGAGTACGTTGAGCCCCGATCCGGCAACCGTTCGCCTCGAATCGACATAGCGACTCGTGACCTCGAGGCGCGCATGTCCGCGTGTGAGGCCCGCCGATACGCTGCCGGTCGTACGCGGCCGATACGCTACCTGTCCGCTCAGCACTGATCCCACGTACGTCACGTCGGACGTACTGAGAGTTCCATGAACGTCGGCACCGATGGATCGAGCAGCGATACCGCCGCTCACTTCCCAACCCGAGCGACGAACGTCGAAATTCGACGGGCTCCAGATGAACCGAAAATCCGGCAACCAGAGAATCATTCCGGTGACGTCAGCGCGATAGGCGGCCGCCTCGGCGTCGAGATCAAAGGCGCCGGCGCGGAGATCGCGAACGGTGCCGCGCACCTCGACTTCTCGTCGCACACGTTCGGGTCGCAAATCAGGATTGGGTCGGACCAGGACGCCTTCGTGAAAGAATTGATCAGCGAGCGACGGCGGCGCGTATGCGCCTCCGACGAATGCCGAGAGCGACGCGTGTGCGTGCGACACGGTGACGCCCGCCCGCGGCGACACGGTTTCTCCGCGCAACAACGAATCCCAATCGAGACGCGCGCTCAAATCAGCGGCGACGTCGAGCGCATTTCCCAACCCGTGCGACGCGCGAAGATTGGTCCAGGCGCCGAGCAGTTGCTGTCGAGTCGGTGCAGCCGGTGTCAGCGTCGTCGACGAGACGTCGAGCGTTCGCGCCTCGGCCCCGATCGACGCAGAGCCGAGCGACGACGTTGCCGTCGACGTCGCCGACAGTCGCGCGGCGTTTGCGTCGATCACATCGTCGAACGGAACGCCAAACGGCGGCGCGGGATCAGCGTACGTCGCGTGTTCGTGCGAGATGTCGCCGTCCGCGGTCCAGCTAATCGGCGCGCGGCCCCATCGCCCGTCGAATCCTGCCGTTGTGCGAGACTCGCGCTCTCGACCCGTGGTTGACGGTTGCACGATTGATCCGGCGAGCCCGCGCGCCATCGATTGCCACTCGGCACGTAGCTGCAGCGTGCCTCGATCGCCGGCGAGCGAGCCGCTCGCGAGAATATTTCGCGAACGGCTGCCGGCATTGTCGCGATGCGCGGTTCCACCGCCGCGAACATCAGGAACGGGATAGGTGAAGTCGCCGCGGATGTCGCGGTAGTCGCCAGCCAACGAGACTCCGGTGCGGAGCGAGCCTGACTCGCTGACGCGCCCGACAGACATGCCGATGTTTCGCTCACCCCATGCGCCCGCCGCGACCGTCCCCTGCACATCGCCGTCGCCGCGGCGCGTTTCGATAAGCACGACGCCGGCCAGTGCTCGTCCGCCATATCGTGCCGACTGCGCGCCTGACAGAACCGAGACGCGCTCGACCATGTCGAGATTGATCCGCGACAGGTCCGCCTCACCCGTGATCGCGGAATTCACGGGCGCTCCGTCGACGACGACCAGCACCTCATTCGCACCAGAACCACGAATCGCGACATGACTCGGCGATCCCGGACCTCCCGCTTGAGTGACGACGACACCCGGAACGATCTGCAGAAGCTCGCCGAGGTCGCGACGACCCGACGCTTCAATAGCGCGACGGTCGAACACGTGACTGCTCGCCGAATCGCGCGCCGCGAGAGCAACGATCGGGTCGAGCGACTTCGCAACCGGTTCGAGCGCAACGTCGACGGTCACCGATCGCCCGTTCACGACGTCGATCTCGGCATCGTAGACGGCATGGCCGATCGCTCGAATTCGGATGGTGTAAGCGCGCGGATTGAGTCCCCGAATGACGAAGGAACCGTCGACGTTCGTGAGTGCGCGCTCGGCACGTCCCACGACTTCGACCTGGGCGCGCGCAATGACTGCACCGGTGGCCTTGTCAGACACTCGGCCGCGCACCTCCGCCGGCCCCTGCGATTGCGCGGGCCGCGCTGCCATGCACAACGCCCAAGCGACGGCGGACCAGGCGCGACGATAGAGAACACTCATGTCGCGATCTCCATCGATCGGCGGGCGCGCAGCGGGGCCGGAGGCGTTTCCGGGGGCGCGCCGAGCGGAACAACTTGCGGCGCACCGTCGTTGTTCAACTCGACGGACACCGGCCATTCGTACACGCGACTGATTTGCTCGGCGGTCAGCACTGTGACCGGGGCGCCGAGCGCCACGATCTGTCCCTTGTGCAAGAGGACCAGATCGTTCGCGTAACGCGCGGCGAGGTTGAGATTGTGCGTCGCTAGAATGACGGTAACGCCGTCGTCGCGCAACGTACGAAGCAGCTCGAAAGTGTTCATCTCGTGTCGAACGTCGAGCGATGTCGTCGGCTCGTCGAGCACGAGCACGGACGGCTCTTGCGCCAACGCGCGGGCAAGCCGAACGCGTTGACGCTCGCCGCCCGACAGCGTGCCGAGCCATCGATCGGCAAAGGTGTCGACGGCGCAACGACGCATGGCGTCCAGGATCGCCGCGGCGTCGACGTCTCGTTCCCGCTGCCACCGCCCCAAATACGGATAGCGTCCCATCGCCACCATTTCACGAACCGTGAACATGGGCTCGGCCTCGCCTTGCGGTACGACGCCAATCTCGCGGGCAAGTTCGGTTCGCGTCCACGCCGCCAGGGGCCGGTCGCCGAAACGCGCGCTTCCGCTGCTCGGCGACAACACGCCCAGCATGATTTGCAGGAGCGTCGACTTGCCTGCGCCGTTCGGCCCGAGCAACGCTGTGATGTGGCCCGCGCGTGTCTCGAGCGTAACGCCGTCAATCGCGTCCTGTGGTGCTCGCGGATGACGAAAGCGAATGTCGCGAAGCGACCACCCGGCGTTGAAGGAATTCATTTCGCCGCCGGCCGTCGAAGCAGCCAAACAAAACAGGGCACGCCGACGAGCGCGGTAACCACGCCGATCGGCAACTCGTTCGCGCCCGCGAGGGTGCGCGAAAGCGTGTCGGCGGCAACTAGAAAGGCGCCACCGGCCAGCGCCGCGCACGGGAGGAGTCCGCGGTTGTCACTGCCCCAGACGAGTCGCATCGCATGCGGCACGACCAAGCCGACGAATCCAATCGTTCCACTCACCGCAACCGACACTGCGGCAAGGAGTGTGGCCATCCCAAACGCGATCAACTTCGTCCGTTCGACGTTCGCGCCGAGGTATGCGGCCGTCGACTCACCAATGGCGAGCAGATTGAGCGGACGAGCAAGCGCGAACAGCACAGCGAGCGACGGCACCAGACAGATTGCGAGAATGCTCACGCTCCGCCACGACGCACCGGCGTGACTGCCCATCATCCAGAAGATCGCCGAACGGACCGACTCGGTGTCGGCGAAGGTGAGCAGCAGCCAGATGAGGGCGACGAGAAAAGAACTGACGACAACGCCAGCGAGCAACAACACACGCGAGTCGAGCGCTCGCCCAACGCTGAACGCGATGCGAAACACCAGGAGCATGGAGCCGATCGCGCCGGCGAACGCCGCGACGGGAAGCGCCCAAACGGTACGCACTGACCATCCAGAGACGACCGTCGCGACCGCACCAGCCGCCGCTCCGCTCGAGACGCCGAGTATGTACGGCTCAGCCAACGCGTTTCGGAGCAACGCTTGAAATGTGGCGCCGCTCACTGCGAGCGCCGCACCGACGAGCGCAGCTTGAAAGGCGCGCGGCATGCGCAACTGGCGAACAATGGCGACGGTGGACGCGTCGCCGCGGCCGGCGATGGCGTCGAGCAGTGCTGCGGTCGAGAGCGGTACCGCGCCGAGCCGAATCGCAGTAACGAGAGCGATCAGAAGGATGATCGCAAGCGCGAGCAGGCGGAACGCTATCGGCCACGCGTAGTGCGCGGTCGCCCGAGCGGGAAGCGTAATCGGAGTCGCCGACGTGGATTCCACGATCAGCGCCGCACGGCGAATTCGGGGAACAGCGCGGCGCGAAGCTCCCGAGCCGCCTTGGCAATGTTGGCACTCGGACGATTCAACAGATTGGCCGGAACTGCGACGACGCGTCCCGTTCGCACGGCGCGGAGATCACGCCAGCCGGCGCGCACGCGAAAATAGTTGGTAGTGCTCGTCTTGAATTCGCCCACCGGCACCACGAGCACGTCGGGTTGCCGCCGAACGATTTCTTCCATCGACACATTCGGCCACATCTGCTTTGAATCGTCAAAGCTCGAGCGGCCGCCGGCGACTCCGATCAATTGAGCGATGAACGTCGCCGGACCCGCGGTCATTGGCGGATCGTTGAACACGACGTAGAACACACTCGGCGCGGGCCGTCCGGCAATGGATCGATGAACGTCGTCCAGTTCGCCGCGGATGGAACTGGCAAGCGTTCGCGCCGCTGAATCGCGACCGGTGAGCCGGCCAAGATTGGCGATGCCACGAAAGACGTCGGTCGTATCCTCCGTCCGCATCGTGAAAACGCGCACACCGAGCGAGACGAGCTTCTCGCGCGCGGCCTGTCGTTTGTCAGCGCTCCAGCCAATGACGAGATCAGGATGCAACCCGACTATGGCCTCGACGCTCGGATCGACTCCGCCGCCGACGGACGGCACGGCGGCGATCTCCGGCGCGTCGTCGTAGCGCGTGCGTCCGACAATTTGATTGGTCGCGCCAAGTGCGATGAGAGTTTCCGTCGCGCTGGAGACGAGCGAGATTACACGGCGCGCCGGCGCGTCGAGGCGGATGCGATGGCCCGCGTCATCGGTGATTTCGATCGCGGCGACGGGTTGCGTCTCAGCAACGTGCACGGACGCCGAGTCCGCGGCCGAGCCATCGCGCGGGCGGCACGAAGAGGCCGCGATGCCGAACGAGATCGCGCACGCGACGACAGCCCCGTATCGCCGCGATGTGCGACGAGCGGTATGCGATGCAAGTTCTCTCAACGCCTGCCTCACAAACATGAAAAGCCCGTCCTGACGCGACTGAGAGCGGGGACGGGGGCAGACGGAGGCCAGCGAAACGAATGGGGCTACGCGTGGCTCGGCGTTCAACCCCGCGCCCCTCCCTCGAGGGGTTGCTTGCGGGAGTGAACGGAACCGGTCTCCTGGCTCGAGGCAACCGGACTCCCCTTCCCAGCACGCGACGCGCACCAGTGGGAGGACTTGAGCCGGTCGGGTCCATTCGCGTTACGCGAACAGAGCCTCTGACAGTGGCGGGGCCGCGCCGGATTCACACCGGCTTCCTACTGCATGGCCCATTCACACCTTCGATTGTCCGCGTACACTAGCACAGACCGCACGCGTCTGGCAAGGTCGTCCGATCCGCGGCCCGCGTCGCCGCGACGCCGATGTGATCGCGTCGGACTTGCGCGCGCGCGCGACACTGCCGACACTCCGCCCGATGACGAACGCCACAACGCCGCTCGGACGCGTCCTCATGGTGCAAGGGACGTCGTCGTTTGCGGGCAAGTCGACTCTTGTCGCCGGATTGTGCCGAGTGTTTTCGCAAGCCGGCCTTCGCGTCGCGCCGTTCAAAGCGCAAAACATGTCGAACAACGCGGCCGTCACGGCAGACGGCGGCGAGGTGGGGCGCGCTCAGGCCGTCCAAGCCATGGCCGCGCGCGTTCCCGTCACGGCGGACATGAACCCCATTCTGCTCAAGCCGCAGAGCGATCACACTTCTCAGATCGTCGTCCTCGGTCGCGCGCAGCGCACCGCGAATGCTCGTGAGTACTACGCGCTCAAAACGAGTCTGTGGCCGGTCGTGACGGGCGCACTGGAGCGCCTTCGGGCCGCGTACGACGTGGTCGTGATCGAAGGCGCCGGCAGTCCCGCGGAAATCAATCTCGCACAATTCGACATCGTCAACATGCGCGTCGCCCTTCATGCGGACGCGCCCGTGCTCATCGTCGGCGACATCGATCGCGGCGGCGTATTCGCCGCGCTGTATGGAACGGTCGCGCTGCTCCCGGCAGAAGAACGCGCCTTGGTGCGCGGATTCATCATCAACAAGTTTCGCGGTGATCCGTCGTTGCTCACGCCGGGTTTCGCCATGCTTCAGGAGCGCACCGGGATTCCAACGTTGGGTGTTCTTCCCATGCTCGACCTCTCGCGCGTTCCCGAGGAAGATGGCCCCGATCCGGCGACTCTGGTCCGATCGAACAACGACGACACGGTCCTCGATATCGTCGTCATGCGTCTCCCTCGCATGGCCAACCTGGATGAATTCCAAGCACTCGCGTTGGAAGACGGCGTTCGCGTTCGCTTCGTGGCGTCGCCACATGACGTCGGGCATCCCGACCTGATCATCATTCCCGGAACGAAGTCGACGCTCGCCGATCTCGCCTGGCTCCGGGAGAATGGGCTCGACCGCGCAATCGCCGACCGACGCGCGGCCGGGACGCCCGTCCTCGGTATTTGCGGTGGCTACCAAATGCTCGGTGAGCGACTCGTCGACAAGCACGGCGCCGAAGCCGCTGGCGATGTCCCTGGACTCGGACTACTTCCCGTGCGCACGATCTTTTCCCCCGACAAAGTCACGCAGCGTGTGTCGGCGCGATTCGCGGGCGCAAACGGGCTGTGGCCCGCGAATGCTGACTATGCTGACGCCGCGCTCGACGCGTACGAAATTCACATGGGCCGCACGAGCGCAGACGCTGGAGCCGCGCTTGGCTCAGCGCCGTTCACCGTCACGTCGTCGGCCGGCACAACACCGGATGGCTCGTCGTCGACGGACGGTCTCGTGGTCGGCACGTATCTGCATGGGCTCTTCGAGAACGTCGCAATCCGCGGCGGACTCGTCGCGCAACTCGCCGCGCGAAAGGGTGTTCGGATGTCGAAGCGACGCGGGGTTCCGTCGGTCGATAACGCGCTGGACGGGCTAGCCGCGGCGTTGCGCGAACACATCGACGTCGACGCCATCGCCGAGATGACTGGTCTTCCGACGATTGCGGTGGCACGATGACCGAGGCATCTGAGATCTTGCAACGTCCGCAGCTCACACTGCTGTTGGGCGGTGTGCGGTCGGGAAAGAGCGCCAAGGCAGTCGCTTTAGCCAAGCAGCACCAGCGCGAAGGCCGCACGCTGTTCGTCGCGACGGCCGAAGTGTTCGATCACGACGCCGAAATGCGCGCCCGAATCGCGGCGCATCGCCAAGAGCGTCCGCCGACCTGGGACACACTCGAATCGCCGCTCGCACTCGCATCGGACCTGAGCCGCACGCTCGCCGAGCACCGGCCCGGACACAGTGTGATCGTGATCGATTGCCTCACGCTCTGGGTCAGCAATATTCTCCTGTCGCTTCCCGGCGACGCGGATGCCGAAGCCATCGTTGCGGACCATGCGGCGGATTTGTTGAGCGTACGAAACCGCAGCAGGGCGCTCGCGCACTGGATCGTCGTCAGCAACGAAGTTGGTCTAGGCATCGTGCCGGCAACATCGCTCGGCCGGCGCTATCGCGATGCCCTCGGTCGCGCGAATCAGTTGGTTGCGGCCGCTGCCAACGAGGTCATACTGATGGTCGCTGGACTCGAGATGTCGCTCAAGTCACAGAGCCAATCGGCTCGCTCCGATGCGCGCGGCCTAGTGACGTGAGCGAAGCGGCACGAGCGTCGGTGAACCAACAGCCGGATCTCGCGTAACCACCAGCGGCCATTCATAGACCCGCTCCAGAATCTCGGCGCGCATCACGGCGTCGGGAGAACCCGCGGCGGCAACCGACCCGCGATGGAAGAGCACGATCTGATCGGCGAAGCGCGCCACGAGATTGAGCTGGTGGCTCACGAGCAAGACAGCTTGCCCGGCTCGCGCGAGTCGATGTAAGAGCTCGAATACCGCCATTTCGTGGCCAACGTCGAGAAATGCAGTCGGCTCGTCCAGAACAAGCGCATCTCCGCCCTGCGCGAGCGCGCGAGCCAGGCGAACACGTTGCCACTCGCCGCCAGACAACATGTCGATGCGTCTATCGTGCAGCGCGCCGACGCCGGCCGACGCCATCGATTCGTCGATCGCATGCCGGTCGTTCGCGTTCGCCGCGCGCCAAATTCCAAGATGTGGAAAGCGACCCAACGCCACGTACTCCGATACGGCGACAGGAAACGCCAACTCCTCGCGTTGCGTGACCACCGCGATCCGACGCGCGAGTTGCGCCCGATCGATCGTCGCGACGGACGTGTCATCGACGAACACGCTGCCGCGCACAATGGCGACGCGTCCGATGAGCGCGCGCACCAGCGTGCTCTTGCCGCTCCCGTTCGGGCCGACGACCGCCGTGATCACTCCGCGAGGTGCCTCGAGCGACACACCGGCGAGCGCGTCGACGTCCGCCCGCGGATACCGAACGGCGACTTCGTTGAATCGGATCACGACAGTCGCCGCAACTTGGCGAGAAAGAATGGCACGCCAATGAGCGCCGTGACGGCGCCCAACGGAAGCTCGGCCGGTGGACGAAGTACGCGGCCCAGAAGATCTGCGAGCACGACCAATGTCGCTCCTGCGAGCGCGCTGCCGACAATCAACGGGCGATGCTTGCGGACCCCAACGGAGCGGACGAGATGCGGCACAACCAGACCGACGAAACCCACCAGCCCGGCCGCCGCCACGGTGGCCGCGGCGATGAGCGATGAGAGAACGAACACATTTCGAATGGCGCGATCGACGTCGAGGCCAAGCGCCGCGGCAGCATCTTCACCCAATCCGAGTATGTCGATCTGGCGGCCGAGCAGGACCAGCGCCGCGCCGCCCACCACGATGTACGCCAACAGCAATGAGACTTGCATCCACGTCGCGTCGGCCACCGAGCCCATCATCCACCACAGTGCATTTCGCACTGTGTTCGATTCGGCGTTGGCCAGCATGACCATGATGGCGGCGTTGGCGAACGCGCCCACGACCACGCCTGCCATGAGTAGAACGCGAGGATCCCCGCGTGAGCCGGCAGCGCGAGCGACAAAGAATGCCGCGACGACCGCGGCGAGGGCACCGACGAACGCCGCGATGGGCAGAATCGCGATGCTCAACTTGAGAGTTGTCGCTATCACGGCGCCGACTGCCGCGCCGCCTGAAACGCCGAGCAGGTAGGGTTCGGCGAGCGGATTGCGCATCGTGCCTTGGAGTGCCGCACCGGACATGCCGAGCCCCGCACCGACCAAGATCGCCAACGCAACGCGCGGCAATCGCAAACTGCGCACGACCATCGCCGGCATTGTGTCAGTCTTGCCCTGAAGCGCGTCCCACACGGCGGACAGCGGCACGTTGATCGTCCCGATCGCGACGGCAAGGAGTGCCGCAAGAATCAGCGCACCGATGAGAAGCGCCCACCGCGAGGCGCTCATGGTTCAGGGCACCGAGCCCGGATGGATCAACTCTGCGATCGCGACTGCCGCTTCCCCCAATTGGACCGAAGGACGCGTCGTGCGATCGAGATCGAGGACGAGAACATGTCCCGCGTGAATCGCAGGAACCGTTTGCCAACTGGCTGTCGTGCGCATCTTCGCGGCGCTCGCCGCGCCGGTCATCACGAAATCAGGATTCTTTGCTACAACATCTTCCATCGCCACGGTGACCGACGGCGTGTGCACCGCGCCGTAGACGTTCCGCGCGCCGGCGATCTCCGCCAACTCACTCATGAAACTCCCGCCGCCGATCGCGATGACCGGTTTGTCCCACACGGGGAGAAAGACCGTGGGGTGCGGCAGCGATGCCGTCGCCGCCCGAACGCGTTCGAGGGTCGCCGACACCGTGTCCACCAACGTGTTGGCGCGAACGGAATCACCAGTAAGGCGGCCGAGCACGCGGGTATCACGACGAAATTGCTCGATGCTGTCGAGCTTGAACGCAAACGTGTTAATGCCGGCTTGCCGAAGACGATCGAACGCAGGACGATTGTCCTCGCTCGCGTATAGAATCACGAGATCGGGCTTCGTCGCAATGACCGCCTCGACATTGGGCCGAAGCGCCAACCCGAGACTTGGAACGCTGGTCGCCGAATCGGGGAACGTGTCGTACTGCGAGCGGCCAACGAGCCGCTTGCCCGCCCCGATGGCGAAGAGGATCTCGGTCGTCGTTGGGTTCAACGACACGATGCGCTCCGGTGCTTTGCCGAATGCGATGACCGTTCCGAAATCGTCGCGCAATGCGGCGGTCGCCACCGTGCGCTGGTCCGACGGACGGCAGCCGACCGCCGCAACGGACGCGATGACCAGCAGCAGCAGGAGACGACAGGTGCGTAGCATAGACGTCCTATGTATGCCGCTGTTCGACGGCGATGGCGTCGGCCAACTCTGATTTGAGCGCGCGCCGCTTTGATTCATATGCCGATCTCGCCTCGCTGTCCTCGGGAACGACGGCTCGCTCGTGCTCCGCGTCCAACGCGGCGATCTCACGCAACAATACCTGCGCCCGCGTCGGCGACGTCGGTGCCGCAACCCGCGTTCGACTCGGCAACGCCCGGCGTCCGGCGAAAATGAGTGCGAACAACATGGCAGCGAACAGCGCGACACCAACTCCGACATACACCTTCTGACGTTCCGGGCCCACGAGTCTAGGCGCATCCACGGTCACCACCGTATTCGCAGGGATGTCTTGCGCCAGAAAGCGGCGAAACATTCGTCCCTCGGCATTCACCGGCGCCATCTCGCGCAACGAACCACCCTTCACGCGCGCCGTTGGCTCCTGAACCAATAACTCGAGTACACCGGTCGCGCGCTCAACCGGAAGACTGAGCGGAAACGCGCTCACCGGAAGCTCGTACGTGAACGCCATCTGGCGAATGCCCGGACTCAACGGCACGTAGAGCTCGACCGTGTTCCCGCGATGCGACACTGCACCCGTGGCGAGATCTCCGCTGGGGTTGAGTTGAAACTGCACCGCCGCCGGCGGAACGTGCGCGACCCACACCGGGCCGGTGCTGTCGCGCGGAATGAGCGTCACCGTGCTGTCGTTCTTGAGATCATAAACCTCACCGACCGGGCGACGACCATTGGCCTGCACCATTCCAATGATGATGTGCCGGCCGCCGAGCGCGATCGGCATGGGGCCCGACGTCGTGTCGAACACCGTGATCGTAGCGTCATCTCCACGCACGATCGGCGTGCGAAGCGGCGACGAGAAGTACGCCACACCGGCGTATTTCGTCGACACGAAGTAGATCGCCGAGCTATCACCAGAAGTCTGATAGCGCATGTGGTAGTGACCGTCGGCGGCCGTGCGCATTGAATCGAGCGGCGACGCGCGGTCAGGTCCGACGCGATGCAAGACGACCCACTGGCCGGCGATGGGTTCTTGGCCCTTGCGCGTCCCGCGCACGATGCGGCCGTCGACGCTGCGTGCGACAGTCGAAGTATCCGTCGCTTGGTGCGAACCAATCACAAATTGAACTTGCCGAAGTCCTCTGGTCGCAGATGCTCCAGGTATTCTTTCAACTGCTCGGCGCTGAGCGCCGCCTCGTCGGGAAACGGACCCGGGAGATTCAGCTGCTCCACGTTCGACTCTTCTTCTTCGTCGTCCGGAAGCACGAGCAACGTTTCCGTCGCAAAGATCGGCGCGTCGAGACGAACGGCAATGGCGATGGCATCCGACGGGCGCGAATCCACGTGAACGACAGTGCCGGCGACATCGAGGTGCAGTTCGCCGTAGTAGGTATTGTTTTCCACCCGCGTGATCTGCACGCGCCGAAGGGTTGCGCCCAGCGCCGCGATGATGTTCTTGCAGAGATCGTGCGTCAGAGGACGCGTGCGCTTGATGTTGTGCATGTGCATGACGATCGACTCTGCCTCCGCCTGCCCGATCCAGATCGGTAGCAAGCGCGCGCCGTCCTTCTCCTGCAGCACGACGACGTACGTCTGCGTGCTGGGATCCATGCCAAGGCGCGATACGACGACTTCAATCATACATCACCTATCAATCACCGAACGGCGCGAACCAGCGCCGCAGCGCGATCGGTTCGCTCCCAGCTGAATTCTGTCATTCCCTTCTTTCCGCGCCCGACCTTGACCGGCGTGCGACCAAAATGTCCGTACGCCGACGTCGCGCTGTAGATCGGCTTGCGAAGGTCGAGCGCCGTGATGATCCCGCGCGGGGTGAGGTCGAACACGTCCCGCACAGCACGCATGATGTCCGATTCCGGAACCGCCGACGTGCCGAACGTATCCACCATGACGGACACAGGTTCGGCAACACCGATGGCGTACGCCAATTGCACTTCGCAACGCTGCGCGAGTTTGCCCGCGACGATGTTCTTCGCCACCCAGCGCGCCGCATAGCACGCCGAGCGATCCACTTTGGACGGGTCCTTGCCGCTGAACGCACCGCCGCCATGGCGACCCATTCCGCCGTACGTATCGACGATGATCTTGCGCCCGGTGAGCCCGGCGTCGCCCTGCGGACCCCCGATGACGAAGCGGCCCGTTGGATTCACGTGATACTTCATCTTTTTCTGACGAAGTTCCTCGGGGATCATCGGGTTGATGACTTCCTCGATGATGGTGTTCTTGATCGTGCGAGACGACACGTGATCGGCATGTTGCGTCGAGACGACGACGGTGTCCACGGCGATCGGGCGTTTGTCTTCGTACACCACGGTCACCTGCGCCTTGCCGTCCGGGCGAAGCCACTTGATGTCGCCGCTTCGACGGAGGTCTGCGAGCGCATGCGTGATCCGGTGCGCGAGCAAAATCGCCATCGGCATCAACTCGTCGGTCTCGTCGGTGGCGTAGCCGAACATCATCCCTTGATCGCCGGCGCCGCCGGTGTCCACACCCATCGCAATGTCCGGCGACTGACGATCGATCGTGCTGATCACCGCGCAGGTATTGCTGTCGAATCCCGCCGCCGGATCATTGTATCCGATACGCGCGATCGTCGCTCGGACGATTTCGGGAACGGGGACATAGGTCGTCGTAGTGATCTCGCCCGCGACACACGCAAGCCCTGTCGTCACCAGCGTTTCGCAAGCGACGCGCGCCTTGGGATCGTCGGTGATGATGGCGTCGAGGATCGCGTCGGAGATGGCATCGGCGACCTTGTCGGGATGCCCTTCGGTGACGGACTCGGAGGTAAACAGGTGGCGATCGTACACAGGGCTCGGGATCGAAGATTGAAGAGCGAGGAAACACGCATCCCTCGCCCCATAGGCCTGAACCCTAGGCTCTGCCTCTCACTCGGGCAACCCGTCGCCGAGAAACCCGTTGCCTCCCAGAATACCGGTCAATCGGCGGCGGAGTTCGGCTTCGGCCTCTGCCGCAGTGCGCGTCGCGACGGCCGCAAGCGCCGCCTCTTCCGCCACGGCCACCGAAATCCCGCGCACGATGCGTTTGACTAGCGGAACCGAACGCGCCGCCACGCTCAATTCGCGCACACCAAGGCCGATCAGCGCAAACGCCATCAGCGGTTGGGACGCCATCTCACCGCAGACGGCGACGTCGATCTTATGCTCGTGCGCTGTGCGAATCGTTCGGTGAATGAGCTTCAGCACCGCCGGGTGCAGGGGCGTGAATCGCGTGGCCAAATTCGCATTGCCGCGATCGACGGCCAACGTGTATTGCACGAGATCGTTCGTGCCAATGCTGAAGAACGCCACGTCGTCGACGAACGTATCGCACGACACGGCGGCTGCCGGCGTTTCGATCATGACGCCCAAGGGGACGTCGCGCCGGAACTGTGCACCTCGAGCGGTCAACACGCGCGCTGCCTCGTCGAGCAGCTCGCGCGCGCGCAACACTTCGTCCAGCGTGACGACGAGCGGCAACATGATGCGAATGTCGCCGTGGACCGCGGCCCGAAGTAGCGCGCGCAATTGAACGCCGAACAACTCCGGCTGATCGAGACACATTCGAATCGCGCGCCAGCCGAGAAACGGATTCGCCTCGCTCGGAAAACCGCCGACCGGAAGCTTGTCGCCGCCGATGTCGAACGTTCGGATGACGACCGGATGTCCACCGAACGCCTGCGCCACTTTCTTGTACGCGCGATACTGCTCGTCTTCACTCGGCATGCTCGCACGGCCAACGACGAGAAATTCCGTGCGCATGAGCCCAACGCCTTCTGCACCGCTCCTCGCCGCCGACTCGGCCTCCTCGGGCAGGTCGACGTTGGCGCGAAGCGTGACGCGTACACCGTCCGTCGTCACCGCCTCGAGCGCGGCAAGGTGTCCGAGCTCTGCTTCGGCCAACTGCTCCTGATGCGCGCGCTCGCGATACGCGTCGATGTCTTCGCGGGACGGATTGATCGCCAGCATTCCGCTCGATCCGTCGAGGATTGCCGTTTCGCGACCGGTGAGCTCTTGCGTGGCGATCCGAAGTCCGACGATTGCCGGCAGTCCGAGCGAGCGCGCAAGAATCGCGACGTGCGATGTGCGTGTGCCCGCATCCGTCGCGATGCCGGCGATGGCGTCGCGATCGAGTTGAACAGTGAGACTCGGTGTCAGATCGTGCGTGACGAGAATCGCGTTGGCGCCCTTGGGCAGATCGACCGGATCGTGGTCGGGAAGATCGAGCAGGAGCGTGAGCACGCGAATCTCGATGTCCTTGAGATCGCCGACGCGTTCGCGAAGCATGGGATGCGCGGCGCGCGCGAACCGCTGCGTCCATTCGAACATCACGATCTCGAACGCTTTCTCGGCGCCAAGATTCTGGCGAATCAGCGCCTCCACCGACGTTATGAGCTCGTTGTCGTCGAGGATCGAACGCTGGACGTCGAAGATCGCGGCTTCTTGCGCGCCGGCCTGTTGTGCGACGCGTTCGCCGATCTGGATGAGACGCTCCTTGGCGCGATCGAGCACGTCATGGAGATGACGGATCTCGTTCGGGATGGCCTCGTCCGGAATGATGCGATGCCGGACTTCCGGAATCTCCCATTTCAGGAGATGAACCGGACCGACCGCAATACCGGGTGAGGCAGGAATGCCGCGGAGCTTTCGATCCACTCAGCGCTCTCCGAATTTGTTGCTGACCAACGTCGAGAGAGCCTCGAGCGCCTGGTCGGCGTCCGATCCCTCAGCGCGAAAGGTAATCAGGGACCCGTGCTCCGCGGCGAGCATCATCACGCCCATGATACTCTTGCCGTTCACATCGAGATCGTCCTTCACAATCGTGATCTCGCTCTGGAACTTCGCCGCCAGCTTGACGATTTCGGCCGCGGGCCGCGCATGCAAGCCGTTCTTATTCACGATCTGGACGGTGCGTTCTGGCATTAGCGAATCACCGAAATGAGGACGAAAACCGCAAGCACCACGAGCGAGAGCCGCCATCCTTCGATTCGACCGTGAAGACGCACGATCAATATCGAGCCGAGAGCAACCGCGATCAGTTCCACGCCAATGAGGCTACGCCCCGGCCCGATCACTCGGCCGAGAGCGAGCGGAATGGCAACACCCGTCGCGACGGCTGCCAAACGACCGATCTGCTGCGGACCATGCCGCAACACAGGATTGCCCAGCGCGACGGCAACGCGGAGTCCATGATTCCAACCCGTATTCAGACCCCATATGCGAAGCGCAAAATGCCCGAGGTTGTAGGTCACCAAAAAGAATCCAACGACCGCGAGCGTGTCCCCGCCGAGCCCAAAGATCATGAGCGACGCCAGCGAACAAAAGGGAAGCCAGCCGGCCCACACAAGCCGATCCCCAACGCTTCCCAACGGACCGCAGAGCGCCGTACGAAAACGCTCAATCCGCTCAGGAGGTTCACCATCGAGCTCAGCGCGAGCGAGTGCACCCACGGCCACGGCCGCGAGATACGGATGCGCGTTGAAATATCTACTTTCACGCGCCAACGCCGCGTGAAACGCCGGCCCGCGAACGCCGCCCGGGAGCAATCGGAGCGCAGGCTCTGTACAAAATCCAATACCATTTCCCAGAAGGCTTTCGTAATTCCACGCGCCTTGAATCGCCAGCATGCGAATGAACATCGCCAGCCGGGTGCGAAACGGGAGCGAGGGAGCGGGGCGGGAATCCAACGGTTTGGAGATCGCCGTCATTTCACGAATAGGACAAAGAGCCCGATCGCCAAACCGCCGACAAAGAACCACCTCGCACCAAGTGTCGAATGAAACAACTTCCACGCCGCGCCTCCGGCCACGCTCGCCGCGATTCCAACGACGATGCAGCGCGACAGCCGAGAGTCCACCGTCCACGAGTTGATCGACACGTTCGCTAGGGGAGCAAGCGCCGCGAACGCGATCGCGGTGAGCAACGAACCGCGCAGCAAGTCCGCCGTCATTCCCATGAGTTGCAGCGAGACCACCGAGCCACGCGCGCCCGCCTCGAGCGCATCTCGCCGCTGACCGGCCCAAACCGCGTTCAGTTGCCGCAACTTCACCATTGTCCAACCACCGACCCACGTGGTCGCGAGCGCGGAAAGCACACCAAGCGTCATCGCTCCCGACGGTTGCGACGGATGCGACGCAAAGATGGCCCCGCCCACGACAGATGCCGATCCCCACTCGGGGTAGCGCGACGCGCCAAATGGCAACGTCTCGAGCGCAATGAGCTCGAGGGCCGCGCCAATCAGGAGACCATTCATCGGATGCCCAGTGAGCGCACCGCCGGCCGTCGCGGCAACAATCGGACGCGAGATCATCATCTGCGGAAAGCTGACGACGTCGAGTCCGAGCACGCCACCAAGAATTGCAAGCGGGATGAGCTCGATCAGCGTCATGGCTCGACGCCCGCGAGCAGTTCGTTCAACGGGACGGGACGGGCGCCGGGAAGATCCTGCGCCGTGACCGTCGCGCGCGCACTCAGCGCGCGAAGCTGCTGTTCCTCGTCCGGCGAGAGAAACACGTAGCGCATCCGCTGCACGCGTCCAGCGCGCGAATGGATTCCGCCGACGTTCACCGTCGTGACGCCGCCGCCGTCAACGAGGCTGCGCATCGTGGCGATGTCACCCGTCAACAGAAGACCCGGCCGCGGATCGGCGCGGTATTTGGGAAGAGCGGCGACGGCGTCGGCAGCGGTGTGGAAGTAGACCTCCATCTCTGGCGGAACACCCATGCGATAAAGCTCTTTTTCCCAGTCACTCGTGGCGACCAGGTCGTCAACCAGAACGATGAACTCGAGGTCGAGCGGCTGTCCCCATCCAACCACCACCTGACCATGAATCAGGCGATCGTCGATGCGGTA
>Ga0193753_10001147_pt1 | contig 23188 bp, 22 predicted proteins | sample H1c2metaG_FD_144925 | JGI IMG/M metagenome (GOLD analysis project Ga0193753, IMG submission 144925) | Soil microbial communities from a riparian zone of the East river system, Colorado, United States - H1c2 | ecosystem: Environmental > Terrestrial > Soil > Riparian zone | place: USA: East... | reverse complement strand
CGCTTTCCTGTTTCTTGATGGCGGCCACTATCTGGCTCTCGGTAAATTTTGACTTTTGCATAATTGACAGTTTTAAAATTAAAGATTTTCTCTAATCTAAAACAGACCAATTTTGGGTACGCTTACATAAGTAATGGAGCTATTTCATATTTAGCGTTCCATTCTTTTATGTGTTCTAAAATTGGCAAAAATGCTAAGCCTTTTTCAGACAACTTATATTCTACCCTTGGTGGTAGTTCCTTATAAGCCCATCTTTCCAATAATCCATCTTCTTCCAATTCTTTTAACTGTTCGGTCAGCACTTTCCTTGAAATGTGCGGTATTATCGCATCTAACTGACCAAAACGAATGGTACGGGTGCCAATTACATTTATAATTATCGGCTTCCATTTATTACCAATAGTGCCAATAGCTCTCGTAAATGGGCAATTCGAATTGCAAAATCTGTCGTCTCTCATACTTTTTAAATTTATGGTTACCCAATGGTAACCAGAATACACTATAATGGTTACAAAGATAAACTATTGATGGTATCTTTGCGATACAATTGAAAAAATAACTAAAAATGAATAGATTAAAAAACAAAGTAGCAGTTATTACAGGTGGTAATAGTGGGATTGGGTTTGGTATTGCCCAGGAATTTAAAAATGAAGGTGCTAAAGGAGTTATTGTCGGCAGAAATCAGGAAACTTTAGATAGTTCTGTTGCCCAGCTTGGAGGTAATTTTATAGCCATAAATGCCGATGTAACCAACCTTGGCGACCTGGACAGCGTGTTTAAAGAAACAGCTGAAAAATTTGGTAAAATAGACGTGATAGTTGCCAACGCGGGTGGTGGAGCTGTAGGAACTGTGGCAACTATCGACGAAGCTGACTATGACAAGACAATGGATTTAAACCTGAAAAGTGTTTACTTCACTGTTCAGAAGGCACTGCCCTATATAAATGACGGTGGTTCTATTATTCTTATCGGCTCAAATGCTGCACATCGGGCATATGCGAATTTTACGCTTTATGGCGCTTCAAAAGCAGCTGTTATCTATTTTGCAAAAGGATTTTCAAGCGACCTTTTAGATAGAAAAATCAGAGTAAATGTAATAACACCAGGTACAACAGATACACCAGCATTTGAAAAATTTATTCCCGCAGAACAAATTGAAGCTATAAAAACACAATTTGCAAGTGTAATGCCGACAGGCAGGATTGGTCAACCATCTGACATTGGTAAAACAGCAGTCTTCCTCGCCTCTGATGATTCCTCGTTCATGCTTGGTGCTGAACTCCTTGTTGATGGTGGTATGACGTATTTGGCTAAGTAATTAACCTCACCTTGGCGCGAGTTTGTAATTCTTGCCATTAATAATTAAAATAATTTTCAAAATGAGTAAATCAGAAAACAAAGTAGCGAGCTACGCAATTATTGGCTTCGGCAATATCGGCAAGGCCCTGGCCAAGGCGTTCGCCCGCAACGGCATCGATGTATCCGTTGCAACCACGCGCGACCCGAAAAGCTTTGCATCCGCCGCGGCCGCGATAGGACCAGCGATCATTCCCACAACACTGGCGGAAGCCGTCAAGGCGGACATTATCTTTTTGGCTGTGCATTTTGAATCACATCCGGATGTCGCGAAGGCACTGCCAAACTGGCAGGGGAAGATCGTCGTCGATGTGACCAATGCCTACGGCGTGCCCCCTGAAAAGCTGGGAGGAAAGCCGTCTTCCAAATTTGTCGCGCAGGCTTTCACTGGCGGTAAACTGGTTAAGGGCTTCAACCATTTGGTCGCTGCCATTCTTGATCAAGACCCGGCCGTACATGGTGGCAGGAGAGTCGTGTTCCTGGCGAGCGACGATGAAGGCGCAGTAGCGGAGATTGGTGCGCTTGCGGAAAATCTCGGTTTTTCAGCAATCAAACTTGGGGGGCTTTCGGAAGGCGGGCTGCTTGTGCAGGCGCGCGGAAATAGCTGGGGTCAACTGATCTTTAAGAACTTGGTCAATTTCGACTAATGAATCGTTATCGCATATGTCGATGCGATCCTGCCTCGTGGGCAAAGGGAACCACGGTCTCAAATCTTAAAAAAAGAAACAATGAGTAAATTAAAAAACAAAGTAGCGGTGGTTACCGGTGCTTCAAAAGGAATAGGGGCTTCTATCGCTAAACACTTTGCGGCAGAAGGCGCAAAGGTAGTTGTGAATTATGCCTCAAGTAAAGAAAGCGCAGACAGCGTAGTTAAGGCGATAATCGATAATGGAGATATAGCCATTGCGGTACAGGCCGATGTATCGAAAGAAGCCGATGTAACCAGGCTGTTTGAAGAAACAAAGAAGGCTTTCGGCACCTTGGATATTTTGGTAAACAACGCGGTCTTTCAGCAATATTTACCTGTTAAACAGGCAACGGTAGAAGCTTTTCATCAGCATTTCGACGTAAATGTTTTGGGTCCTGTACTTACTATCCAGGCATCTTTGAAACTGTTTGGCGATAAGGGTGGCAATATCATCAATATCAGTTCAGGTGCAAGCAAAATGCCGATGGCGGGAGTCTCGTTATATTCTGCAACTAAAGCGGCATTAGATGCCATAACGATCTCTTTGTCGAAAGAACTGGGAGCAAGAAACATTCGTGTCAATTCTATTTTGCCGGGCGCGACGGAAACAGAAGGTGCACGTAGTGCGGGCGTCACTACTGGCAGTGAGGCTGAAACAATGTTTGTTGCCAATACACCGCTTGGTCGCAGAGGTCAGCCCGAAGATATTGCGAAAGCTGCCGTATTTCTTGCTTCCGATGATGCAGCGTGGATTACAGGTGAGCAAATCTCCGTTTCGGGTGGTATGTACGGTTTTTAAGTTTATATACTCCAAAAACAAAACGCAATGGGACGGAATTATTGGTTGAAGGGTTTTATCAACTACCTACTAAATAATTGTCTCAAAAGCATAAGTTCCTTTCAAATCCCCCTGTTTCTTTGGAAAGCAGGGGGTTTTTAGTTGCTTCAAATAACTTTACCAAAAAGAAAAATATAACCTTGTAGAGGTGATAGTTACACGCAAGCAGTACACTTACAAATGAATTTTGAAAAGTTCGTTTTCACTCTTTTAAATGTATGCTGTAAACAATATTCGTAAAGCAAAATAAAAAGGCTTGTTTTGTATAAGCAGCGCGTGTTGATGTCATTGTTTAAGTATATTCCTCAACGTTCGTTATCTTATGGACGGTTCGTTAATTAAATCGGTTAAGCATAAATTGTTAGATTTTAATACACGCACTGAATTTTGATAACCAATAAAAGCGTAAGAGTAGTATAAAAGTGCAAATCAAAGTGTAAAACAAATTCTAACAAATGACTGGTTTATTGCCATATTAGTTAAAAATAATTTTGTAATCAAATGAAATAAAATTGGTTGGAGGCTATTATCTAAGGAAGTGGTCTCGTCAGGACTAAATTTCATGTTGATTATCAACTATTTATGAGAAAACCGTAAATAAATACGAAAGCATTAATTATAGATATCTTTTATTCATTTTTAGTTTTTACATCCCGGTTACTACGTAAATATATAAGCGTTTTTAGGTCGTTTCAGTTGGGTTTAAATTATTTTCTTCACGTTACTTTAATGCTATTTTTTATCTATTTATAGCAAAAAAGTTTATTAGCGCATAACGAGCTAGTGTCAGCCATAGAACGGTTAAAAATCAGAAGGATAGATTTACGATTAAGGTTTATTAGTTTTATCTAATGTATATTCAAAAAAGTATTGAATCTTTTAACTATATATGGGTCATTAAGATAAACGACTAAAGTCAACACCTTATAGTTGTGACTTTTCATTAAAACTACGGGATTGCTTATTAATGAGTAAAAGCACTCCGGTATCATGGATAACCACTTTGTCCCTGTCCACCAGGTTGGGCGCGTCCTCAGTCGCTTTTTCAATACTCGCATAAGGAATGATACCGTTCGTGTAATCCTTCAGGTTGTTGGTTTTTACCTCAAATGAAATCGTCGTCACCAGTCCGCCCAGCGTATCGGTCGTTTCCTTAGACTTATCCCCCTAATGGGCCTTTTGCGAAAGCCATACATGGAAGATATTTACTAGTTATTTGAACCCAATTGTCGGTATCATCAAATTCTTGTAACTATCGTATATCTTTTTGCCGTCTTTTTTTAGGACTTTACCTTGTTTTTTTAGTTCGTTAATAACTTTCTCCTTATTATCAATTTGCATGATAACACTAAACTGAGCGAGAGTCAACTCATAAAGATCACTTTTAAATTCTTCGTAGACTTTTTTAATAAAGGTGAGATCTTGTTTTGTTTGTTCTTTTTCTTTCGGAGTATCTTGCTGGACATTGGTTGCGCTAGTGGCTTTCAGTTCTATTAAATTAGTGTTTATAGCCAAATATGTTTGTCGCAAATACTTATCAACGTAATCTTGGAGGTCAGTCTGATTATTACCAAAAACAGGGTGTAAAAAATCTTTACTCATATTTGCAAAGCCATTAAAGAGCCCCCAAAAACTATATCCTATCCAGCCTTTTTCTAATTCTTTCTGTTCAATAAATTTTTGTATTCTTTCTAAGCTATCAGGATTAAAAATAAATGCTACAAAATTTTTCATTACTACTGATGACACTGACTGAATATTATATTCTGCAACTTCATTGTTTATATATTTATACAGATGTGTTTGCTTGCCAGATTTCAAATTGCTTGTCTGAATCCCTACTTCTTCAATGATATTCAATATTTGTTCTTTATTGATTTCGCCTTTGCCTTTTTTTGGGTTATTGTATATAATATTGAGAATAAGAAGGTACTCTTCCAAATCCTTATCCTTGATAATTGCAATGTTGTCTGCTATTTCTATTTTATTTAACTGAGAATTTAATTTTAGTAATTCAAGGTTAATAATTTTGATTGGTCCAGATTTTGATAATTCTTCATTTATCTTAAGCGAGATTTCGTTTAATTCGCTTTTAAAAAGAACTGACCGGTTAGTAATATCGTTCAGTTTTGAATATTCTTTCGCGTACTCTTTATTTATATAAGACTTGACTAAAGCCCTTAATTCATTCAAATGTGCGAACACATCTTTGTTGTTCAGATTTTGAAAATACTGCGAATGCAGTGCCTCCATGTAATTGGTTCCAAAAATTTTGTCATCAAGAATTTTAAATGACAAATACGATTTGGCTGCATCAAGTGTTGGCAGATGCTGCTGATATTTTTGGTAAAGAAAAGCCGCGAGTTCATTTTCAGTTACGTGCTTAGCAGGAAAAACGTTTTTTAAGAGCTTTTCAGTTACATCAATCGCAGCAGACGCGTTGCTTATAAAAAGTTCAGGAGAATTTTTTGCCGAACCCAGGTATTTATTACTCTTTGCGAGATTCAAACTTTCATTATTGCTTGTTCTGTTTACCAATTCTCCAAAAGAGTTTTTAATTTCTTGAATACTCTTTTTTAAAATTATTTCAGATTTAGATGTCTCGTAACTTTCGGATAAAACCCCATAAATGAATCCTTTAAAAAAGTTAAATATCCTATCGTTTGTAATTTGTGTTTGTGTGTCATTTTCAACTATAAAGGAATTCAAGTTAGTAACATCAAATGGTTCGCAAATGTCGGGCGTAATTATTCTGAAATTGTTGGTGTATTTTTTTAAATCTTTTGTGGGAAGCGATATTTCCGATTTACCATAAGCAAGATTTTTTTCCAGTTCGGAGAAAAACAGAAGTATAAAATTATTTTTATTAAGATAAATGGTATTTCGGTAGGCAATTATATTCTGATCTATGATAGTTACATAGTCATCTAATAAATAATCATCATCTAACTCAACGATGAATTTAAACGCGGTCGAATTTAGTGTGCCGGCATCATATAATGGGGGTTTCTTGTAAAGAATTAATGCGTTTTCATTATGTACTTTGTCAATTTTATAGAAATAATCGAAGCCAAATTGGCGGGAAGAATAATAAGAAGGTGGTGAAATGCTTTCAGTTGCGAATATATTTTCAAAGCAGAAATCTTTACTACAAAGTGGATAATAGTATTTCATGTGTTAGGGAATTAATTCGTACTTAGACAAGGGCACTCCATAAAAAAAAGGAGTAAGTCGCTCTGTATATGTCAAATATAGATTTCTATAAGTTCTTGTCAACGCCACATATAATGGCATCTGATAATTACCAATAAACCATCTGTCATGTCCAGGATAATCGAAAAAAGGAATAAATACAGTTTCAAATTGTAATCCTTTTGAACTATGAAAAGTTATAAGTTTGGGTAATTCAGAGTCAAAATCCAATACTAATGAGTCATTAATTTTATATTCATATCTGTACCCATGGTTGTCCAGGTGTTCTCTTACCGATTGAATATTGCGATGGAAATTATTATACGGACCGCCAGTCTTGTCGTTAAACGGTAATAAAATAGCAACGTCGGTGTGGTTTCTAGTTTCGATTTCTTTGAATATAAAATCAATTTCTTCCTGCCAGTGATTAAATTTTTTTAATTTCGGCTTTTCAAAGCCCGTCTTAACACATTTGTTTTCTAATTCTTTATCCATTCCAATATGCGACGCAAAGGCAGCAATTAATTTTGGAAGGCGATAGTTTTTAAGAAGCTCAATACTTGGTAATTTAAGGTGTGTTGCTATTGCCTCCGTTGACATCCGGCCGTCATAGATTTGTTGCTGTGTATCGCCATATAACATGATCGACACATTAGATGCGGCTAGAAATTCATCAATTTCAGTCTTTGTAAAATCCTGGGCCTCGTCAATTATGATATGATCGACGAGGCTGCCATCCCATTTCTTAGCGTAAATAACTTGCCTGGGACCGATACCTAATTCTTTGATTCCAGATTGAATAAATGACTGTAAAGCTCTTGTATAAATTATCATAGTAAAGCTTGCAGATTTACCTGCAGCTTTTGCTTGCTGATAAATATCGTTTGCCCTGTACAATGCAAGTATTGTTTTACCACTACCTGCGCAGCCTTTTACCAAGCAACTATCATTGACACTTATTGTGAGAATATCTCTTTGGAATTTATCCAGTTGAGCGGGGTCCACCAACCATTTTTCTCTTGCCATAGATAAGGGTTTAAATAGCAAAGTAGAGATAAATTGTTAGATTTCTTCGACGTACCAAATACAAACTAAAAAAAACCAAGACCAGATATTCTAATCGACATAGCAGCAGTACTTACTTCGAAAATTTTTGCAAGATCCGTCAAACCCTGCTCACTAACAAGGTCAAGAGACAATTCTTCGATTTTTTTTCTTAGGTGGTTCGTCGGCATAAGTATGGCCGATGCAAAATAGTTAGCCTCCTGCTCCATAATCGCATTAACCACAGTACTTGCTGAATTTTGGCTTCGAAATATGAATTGCTTATCGACGAAAAGATCTGATTTATCCTTATGAAGTTCATAGTGGCCCAATTCATGGGCAATTGTATAGCGCTTTCTAACCTTGGGTTCATTTTGATTATAACCAATAGTTCCCTTTCCATCCTGAATTGCCAAGAGTCCAGAAACATCATCGCCTAAAGCATAAGGTAAAACCTGCAGGCCTCTCATTTTGGCTATCTCCTCAATTTTGATGGGCAAGGTAATTTCAGCCAGGCTTTTTAAAATGATATTTACTTTGCTATTAATCAGCTTTACGTTCATGATTCAGTTTTTTTGATGGCTGATAAAAATTTACTAATAGCAGTTAGTGCGGGTTTTTCGATTTTCTCCTGGTCGGTAACATAATTTTTAAGATCATTCAATTGTACAATGCCCTTATTCTTGTTTTTTGTATCAGTGTAGGGAACGAATGATGTGTAATCAAGCTCTAATAAGTTTGAAATTTGAATGAGCTGATAGATAGATGGGCGATGCCGACCTTTTTCCAAGTTAATAATAGAAGCCCTCGTTAAGCCCAGATGTTGAGCCATTTTATCCTGGCTAACATTTTTTCTAATTCTTTCAGTTTTTAATTTTTCGCCCAGGACTTTATAAAATTCGGAGATTTCTGGTAGAATCATTTGCGAAAATATTTAGCAATGCTTGTTGGGGCAAAGGTAGGTTAGGAAGCGGGGAGCGCCAAATAAATTTTATAAAACTTGTCAATAGTTTTATAAAACTATACACTTTGAAAACGTAAAGAAAAAAACATTTGTATTGAAATTTTCTTTATTTTTGTATCGGAATGAAAGTTATACGAACCTAAGTTCGGTTTCAAATAAAGAGTGAAAGTTGTTCTTTGCTTGAAATGTAGTATAGTAAATAAGAAATCATATTATCTGGTAAAGGTTGCAATCCTAGGCGCAACAGTTACTGTTAAACACATGATTCTAATAACGCTTCGTTCTTCCAGCTTTCCGATTGTTGTAACTCTCAAAGGGATTCCAGACAGTTATTGACCCAATTAAATCTATAGAAATTGGGGATGGATAGTTATTGTACAGGATGTTCATGAGAAGAAACAAAAATCGAACAGTTAACAATCATTTTTAATTTAAAAGTTAAGGCGATGTCTCAAAGTAAAAATAACCATCTCGCATGTGTACTAAAGTCACACAATATAGAAAACAATGAAGATTTGATGGCTGCTTACAGGAAGAAAAGAGATGAAGTAAGAGAGGATTTAAAGGTAAAGTACGCAGGCTTGATCTTTTTAATAATTCATTCGGGTTCTTATAAAAAAAAGACGGCAGTAAATATAAAATTTGACATGGATCTTGTTATTCCCTTTAAAAAGAATGCGGACACCCTGGAGAATCTTTATAATGCCCTGTATAAATATTTTAATGAAGAGTACAGGAAAAAGGACGCCACTTTGCTTGAAGTTAAAAAACAGAAAGTAGCAATAGGCCTTATGTTTATGGTTGATGGTCATATGTTGGATTTGGACATTGTACCAGGCCGGGAAATTAACGATTATGAAAAGGATGGAGAGCTGAATCTTTATATAAATGAGACGATGGGGGTATTTCAAAAATCAACTTATTTAAAAACAAATATTCAAAAGCAAATTGAGAACATTCGGGAAAATTCAGAGGCGCGGGAGAGTATTAAGCTGATCAAAGTGTATAAGCGTAGAAATAATGCTGCAATAAAGTCTTTTGTGATTGAACTCATTTCAATAAAGGCGCTGGACGGCTACAAAGGTGAAAACGATACCTGGACCAGACTCAAAACTGTTCTTGAATATATAAGAGATAATGTAGAGACTGCGAAGCTGGTTGATCCTGGTAACACTAACAATGTAGTGAGTGATTCCCTAGAAGATTGGCAGAAAAAAAGCATTGCGGATACAATTAAATGGATGCTGGAAGATATTGGTCGCAATGATAATGCTATTGAAAAATATTTCCCGGCAAACCCCGAGCATCCGTGTGAAGACGAAAATAAAAATGTATACATAGTTGCACCTGGCAAAAAAGCGGACCGTTTAAATAATCAGGATTTTGGATAATCAACAAGTTAATATAATCAATTTATGTTTGTCTGCTAAGTCATGGTTAAGAGTAGTTGACGAAGTTCATTATGTCGCAGGCGCAAAATTTCATACGGGGAAAATAGAGATTGATACTTTGAAAGGTGTTGTATGCATTGCTATAAAAGTATACGACAGCTTTCCACTGGCAAAAATCGAATTCTACTGCACCAATCATGAAGGCTATGGGCATCAGATGTCGTCAGGTTTGCTCTGTTTAATGGCTACACCCGCGTCGGGGCTGACTGATCGGTTGGAACTGGAATTAGAAAAGTTATGGCTATGGGTGGAGAAATATTTTATAAATGAAGAAGCTGATGCACATTTTGAATATTTTAAGTTCGCCAATACGTTACCTATTGAATTGATCTTTGAGGAAGATAATGTGAAGGAGGCATTAAAAGGCGTGCATGGTAAATTTTATTATGGGTTATTAAATCAATTCCCTCAAGGAGACAAAGCAGTCAAAAAAACATGGCTGGCTTTCCAATTAGGTGGCCGCAAATGCCGGTGGACAAAGTCGTTTTTATCTGGTAATGTGATAGGTGAATATACTGGCCTTTGGGTAAGGATTGATCACCCGCCAGTAATCGTTAGAAATAAAGCAACGGAACGATGGAAGGAATTGTTGCCATTGCTATCTTTTGGGCAAGCGCAATATATTTATGACCAGGCTAAGTTAATCAGAGGCCAATCTGGATATACAGACAAGTTCATGCTTTGTGTAGGATATGAAATCCCTGGCGACGAAGGGAATGAGATACATTGGGATTTACTGGTTGTATCTTTTGAGAATTTTCCATATACACCGAAAAAGATAAAAGCTGGCGAGTATGTTCCAGAAGACAATGGTATGGACTTAGCTTGGTGCAGAACAAGTAACGCAAGTTACCAGCGATTGTTTGGAAGAGGAAAACTTTCTAATGCGCTTACAGAAAGCAAAGTGTTGATTATAGGGACGGGGGCTATTGGTAGTTCTTTATTTATATCCCTTGTTCGTGGCGGTTGTAAAAATATTCATATCAGTGAATTTGACAATATTGAACCAGGGAATATCTGCAGGGGACAATTTTCATTTAAACAATCCGGTAACCCTAAACCTTACGAGCTGTATAATTACGCACTATCTGTTTCGCCGTATGTAGAATTGGGTTTTACTGCAGGTCTAGAAAGCATGGGCAAGGACAATGCTGGATATCCTGACCAAAAGAAAGCACTGAATAGTTTTGATTTCATTTTTGACTGTTCCACCGATAAATACGTTTCCATTATGCTTGATGAAATGGATTTGAAAGGAACGGTCATAAATCTTTCTATTAGCAATGAGGCGAACCATATGGCTGTTATCACTGGTACAGGTAATATTCACGTAGCGAAGAGTGACCTGTATGACAGATTGATCCCAGGAAAACAGAAACCTTTTTTTGTGGCAACAGGCTGTTGGCATCCAACTTTTCACGCATCTTATAGTGATATTAATATACTACTGCATTATGCAATAAATGAAATTGACCATAAACTTGAAAAAGGCGTTGCAGTTTCCAGTTTTTATATTTCAAAATCGTACAATGAGTTCAATTCAATAGTCTATGAAATCAGCTATCACGTATAAGCAATATAAAAACCAGGCAGGACTATTGGTGTTGCTTCCGGATGAAATTTTTGAATTGATCAAAAAACATATATCAGTACATTATCCTAAAGAGTATGGTGGTGTTTTTGTTGGGAAAGTTGAAGGCACAGTAGCAATTATTGAAATGACAATGGTTTCCAGGCAATATTACAATACACCTGTTCTATTCAGGCGTTTTAGCAGGTTTATTAATAAATGCCTTTACAGGGTGTTTGCGCAATCAAAAGGTGATGTTATATACCTCGGGGAGTGGCATTCCCACCCCAATGGCAAACCAAACCCAAGCGGAACTGATATTAATGCCATGAAGAATATTGCTGAAAGTAAAAGTGTAAGAATTCAAACGCCATTATTAATGATTGTTGCATATGATGGCCAAATATTTAATGAGCAATTTTATTTTTTTTCATGTGACAAATTAATTCCATACCAGAAAATTATTCAACAGGAAGAAGGGGCATAGTAAATAATATTTTTTCATTAATAAATATAACAATGGCAACATGGTCATTACAAGTAGTTTTGCAGGGACTGCATGATGAAATACACCAGAGACTAGAAACCGCGCGTAAAACGTTTGGGCACCCAGGCACAAAAGGAGATGTCAGCGAAAGCATATGGCTTGAACTGTTCCAAAAATACCTTCCTGAAAGATACCGGGCAGAAAAAGCCCATGTTGTGGACAGCAATGGAAAGTTCAGTGATCAGATCGATGTGGTGGTTTTTGATCGCCAATATTCGCCATTTATTTTTAATTACCAGGGGGAATACATCATTCCTGCCGAAAGTGTGTATGCGGTGTTTGAGGCGAAGCAGGCAATAAATGCTCAGTATGTAAAGTACGCTCAAGAGAAGGTTGAAAGTGTGCGGCAGTTACACAGGACATCATTGCCGATACCACATGCCGGTGGCGTTTACCCGGCAAAAGCACCAATAAAAATTTTGGGTGGCATTTTAACTTTTGAAAGTGATTGGAATCCGGGTATGGGGATGCCAATGAAAGAAGCACTTCAGGATGGAAGCAGTATTTTGGACATTGGTTGCGTAGCCGCGCATGGATACTTTAATTATTTGCCAGACAAAGCCGGGTATGAATTTGTCCTGGGAGGAAAGCCTGCTACTGCCTTCCTTTTTAAGCTTATTTCTCAGTTACAATTTGCAGGCACCGTGCCAATGATCGATGTATTGGAATATTCAAAATGGTTGACGACATAGAAAATATAACCCGGTAAAATCTAGTAGAATGAACAAAGCAGTAAAATTTAGGAACTATGGTGCGATTGCAGGCGGAGCTTTCAAAGGGCTATCGAATATTATTAAACAAAACCAGAACACGAATAAGCCATTTGACGTGAAAGAATTTTTAATTGCAATGGCAAAGGGGGTGCTGATAGGGGGAACGGTAGGTTATGGCATCGGCGCTGTCGCTGATTATTACAATGAAAAGGAACTGCCTGTGAATACGGATGGTATTTTATTAGTGGCACTGCAGAAGTTTAGGCTGAATAAAGATAGTTGGCAATATGAACGCTTTTCTGAAAAAGCAGATTGGCTCACCACATTGATAAAATCAAAATTCGGGACCAAATTAAAGACAGAGCCAATTCGTTTTGGTTCGGTGGAAAAAGGCACTGCTTTAAAAGACCATTCCGATATAGACATCGCTTTCAACTTTAAGCCGGGCTCCTTTGTTTCAACTGAGGATATGCATGAATCGTTATATCAATATCTGAGGAAATATGAAGGTGTCAATGGAGTTTCAATAGTAAGACGGCAGGGCAAATCAATTGGTGTTATTTTTATTTTGTTTGGCAAAGAACATAAAGTAGATATTTTGCCTAATAAAATCACGCGGAAAAAAGGCAACAGTGATTCGGGCTTTCTGTACGTCAACAAATCGGGTTTGTTTGAGAGCCCTACTTACACAAAAACCAATCCATCGTTATTGAACAACGTAAAGCTAACTGAAACACAAAAAGCAATTATCATCATTCTTAAAAACTGGAAGAAGAAAAATGAGATTCCATTAGGCTCTTATTTATTGCAAAACCTGGTAATACTTGCCTTCGAGGATAACCGAGGCCGCATTCCAAGGAAGCATACTGATAAATTAATAATGGTAATCCGGTTTATTGCTGATAACATAGAGGTGTTAAAGATCAGTAGTATTGAGAATTCCAACAACGTAATTACAAACATACCGGATGCAGATAAAGCAGTAATCCGATCTGCGTGTAAGAGTATTATTGATAAGTACGAATATCAGCCTAATAGTATCGTGGAGATTTTTGCGAAATAGATGAGCGTGCAAGGGGGATAGGATTATTTGCAATTAATAGAGTCCTTTGACCCCGCCTCACCCGTGGCTTCCATCATCGAAGAAGTGATCGACAGCCTGCCGCCGCGCAGAAAAGAAGTGTACCTGCTCAGCCGCCACGAACGCTTGACCTGCCTGGAAATGGCCGATCGCCTCGGCATCTCCAAGGAGTCCGTCAAGACCCATGTGAAGCTCGCGTCAGGATCTATTGCTGGCTTTATTAAATCGCATATCGCAAACATTATCCTGCTTGCTGCGACGTTGTTGAAGAAAAATTGATTTACCGATTTTACGCCGAGGAAATGGCGTAGTAAATTATTTTATGATTGTTTAATAAGCTAATGTTCTTAACATAATCACTAATGTAATAAGCCACAATTGCCAAGAGCCGATAACATGTGGGTGATGTTTATCCTTCGTCGTTTGGTGTATCCTCCGTATCGACATCGTTGAGAGGAAGCATAGTAGGGGAGATTTGTTTATCAGATTTTAACCCAAGATTTTTTAAAGATATTGCTCTATTAATCAAATTGCCTTTGCCATCTTTTAATTGCCCTAGCGCTTTGTCATATCTGTCTTGTGCACCTTTAATACTATTTCCAATTTCTTCAAACGTTTTTGTGAAGCCAACAAATTTATCGTAAAGGTCTTCCCCTTTTTTTACAATTTCCAAAGCATTTCTGCTTTGATAATCCCGCTTCCATAAGTCAGAAAAGAGTTTTAAACAAGCTATTAGATTTGTTGGACTAACCAACAATATACGCTTTTCATAAGCTCTGGTCCATATTGATTGGTCCGCTTGAATTGTTAGCATATATGCAGGTTCAATTGGAATAAACATCATAGTAAAATCCAGAGCGCTACCGAGATTATCATAGTGTTTATTGCTCAATTGCTCTATGTGATTGTTTGTAGATTCTAAATGTTTGGATAAGTGCATTTTTTGTTCATCGATATTGTCGGTAGCTGAAAAATTGTCATAGGCGACTAATGAAACTTTTGAGTCTATCATTATTACTCTTTGGTCCGGCAGGTTAATTCTAACATCAGGTCGCAAGTTATTTCCCTCTTCATCTTTAATAGTACCCTGAACGAAATATTCTCTATCTTTTGTTAGCCCTGAAATTTCTAAGATGCGTTCCAAAATCATTTCACCCCAATTGCCTCTTTTTTGTGGCTTACCCTTTAATGCGGTAGCTAAATTATTCGCTTCAGTGCTTACCCTGTTAGTTTGGTCAATCAGGCCTTTAATTCTCTCTTCTAATGACACCCTTTGTTTCGTGTCTTCCGTGTGAGTTTCTTCAACCTTCGATTTAAATCTACCTATGTCTTCTTTTAAAGGATTTAATAATGCCTCAAGATTGGATTTGTTTGTTTCTGTGAACTTTGAAGATTTTTCTTCAAATAACTTATTGGCAATTTTTTCAAATTGCAGGTGCGCAGTCTTTTGCAATTCTTCAATTTCAGTTTTTTGTGTGTCCAGTTTTTCGGTTAGTGCGCCATTGTTTGCAGTTAGTTTGCTTCTTTCAGCAATTAAATCATTCAGCTTGGTAGTAAGGTCTTCTATTTGATTCGCCTGTTTCTCGTTTGTTATATTTTGTTTGTTGAGGTTCCCGGAAATTGAATTATTATTTGCATTTAATTCCGAAATCTTTTGCTTGTGCTGGTTTAATTCTTCTTGTTGTCTTTTATTTGTTTCTGTTTCGGTTTTCAAATTTGCGGTAAGTTCTCCAACTTTTGTTTCACTACTTTTTAACTGTGTTTCAGTTGAGGAATGTTTGGTAAGAATTGAAGAGTATTCGGCATCTTTTGTATTCAATTTTGTATTTAAATCTGTGTTTATTGTTTGTAAATTATTGGCTTTTTCTTCATATACTCTTGCAGTAGAAACAGCTTCATTATACTTTGTGTTTATCTCGTTGAACTGAGACGTTGAAACAGTTTTTGTTTTGTTGAATAAAAAGAAAATTATGTATGCTACTATACAGCCGGCAATTATTCCTATTAAAAGTGAAATTATGTCCATTTGAATAATGAATTAAGTTTTGGCGTTTTTTTTACAAATGAAGTAGAATGTATGCGGATTATTCCTTGGCAATATTCTGAAACCCATTTGTCCAGTCATAAACCCGTGTATTAGAACTAAATACAATTTATTACACTTAAATATATTTTCGCTTTGGCATTAATCAGGACTTTATTTTATATTTTCTCTTTGCCTGTTTTAATATTATATCTACAGCCGGTTTGATTATTTCAGGATAAGACTCAGATACTGTTATGGCCGAACTTTCTTTTGATAATATAGATATCGCTTCTATTGAATTGTCAATGATATAAGCACTGTCTGCAACCGCGAATGCATGGGGTAATAATTCAAATGTTCTTGGCGCCCTGGATTTGATGGTTTCTTCTTCTACTGTATGTTCGCCCTGTAAGACCCTTAACTGTACGCGGGCAACATTCGTTGATATATCGTCCAGGAAAATAAAATACAGGTAAGTCTTGTAGCCGTTTGCTTTTGCAAGATGAATGAGATCTACTTTTGAACTGTGTGACATGACTGTTTCAAATGCAAATGACTGGCCGGTCAGGAAAAGCCTTTCAGCAAGATAAGAAGCAATAAAAGATGCGTGGTAGGAATTGATAGAAACATTTTTTCCGATATGAAGCACACCGCTCAGGATGCTGAAATGATCAATGAAAGATTTGTCTCCAATTTTATTATAGAGACCTGATGAGGTGATGTGATTTTTAAAATCGGCATCGTCCACTTTTACCCGGAAAGCATTGAAATAAAATTTGCCTTTCTTTTTGAGGCCGGCTTCAATCTTATCGGCGTTTACATAGATTTCCGTGTGGATGTATCCCCGCCGTTTGAACTGTTTAAACACATGGGTTTTCCCCGAACCGTTGGGGCCACCAAACAACCTGAATTTGGGCTGTGTCATTTGCGGAGCTTGGCTATCTCCGCCCGGGTGAAGGGAATCTTTCTGCCATCTGCAAAGACCAGGAAAGTTTTGCCGTTTTCAGAGATGGCAACAGGCAGGTCACGGCTAAATGCCCTGCGTCTTGCAGCCCGAGCCATACCTCTAATAGCTACATTAATATTTCCTGTCCGTGGACTTCTCATACGGCTAAATTACATTTTTTTCCGCATTTTGTCTCCCAGGGGTAAAAGGCCTTTTTTGCCGGTGGTCAGCAAGAACCAGTCTTTTGACGTCCTGAAGAAAATTTCAAGGCAAAGGAGCGCAAAAAAGCTTGGAAAAAAGAAACCAGACCGCCGCTTATCCAGGGCCACGCACCGGTGACTATCGGATAAGTATAACTGATATTAGCCTGGTAATTGAACATTCAAATAGTAAAACCACTGTTACAAGGAACAAATACGTGGTAATACGGTGTTTTTTTATTTCATGATTAAATACCTTTATCTACCAGTGACACTTAACTGGCATAAAGACTAAACCCCTCTTATGCAACTCCCACCTGAAAATACCAACGGGTTAATACCGGAGGGTCAGCCAGCCGAGAATCTGAATGACCCCATCACGCGCGAGCTTTCTAATTCAATCGAAGATGAAGAACTAAAGCGCTCCTATTTATGGGCCCACGCGATTTTACGCAGGTTATTTACCAATGAATATCTCGGAATACCAGGGGTCTTACCGGTAAGGACCAGTCACGTTTCTGCAGGATTTGTACACCTGGAAGAATTAACATTGGGTAACAATGCCCCCTCCTATAAAGTCATGGGTAAATTTGCTTTCGGAGCATACGCATTGGCCTATTCAGCCGATGAAACCAAAAAGCAGGAAGTAATACCTATTACTGTCGGCAACAATGTTTTCCCGCTCGTACTTAATTATGGAAGGATAAATTTTCACGGTTGTCCAACGCATCCTCCTGGTGGAACGGGTTGCTGCTGGGTTCAGGATGCGACCGGAAAAGCAAAATGGACATATGGTATTTTGGCCAGCAGGCACGTTGTCTCCTCCTATAGCCTGGGCGCGGGTATTAGTTTAACACCGAACAGTTCCTATTCCATTCCAGTCAGTGGCTCACTGGCAGATATTGATGCCGCTACCATTGATGCTGCCATAATAAAAATTAATTCGTCCGACTGGCCAGCGGGTCTTGGTTCACTTTCTATTAATTCCGTTATTTCGCCAGGCACAAAAGTGCAGTTTAAAGGTGCTCACACATCAGTATCGGGCTCCGTGCTCCGGGTCTTTCAGTTCCCCAATTATTACGGCAATATGTTCGGGCAGCGAATTATAACAGATTGTTACGGCATTCCAGGTGACAGCGGAACATTATTACAAGACAATTCTGGCAGGGGGCTAGGAATTTATATGGGAGATATACCAGACGGCAGCGGCGGATATGAAGGTATGTACCAGGACCTTAAACAAGTCGAACACTATTTTCAATTGAATTTATATTTCTAAACCAAACCAGCTAATTATGGAACAGCAAAATGACACGATCATGTTAATCGTTGCCGGTTCACCGGCAGCCGAATACACAGACCGGGAAGGAGGCAGCCAGCACACCAGTCTTATTGGAAAATTATTCAGTCATGAAAAGCCTGTTGACTTTAGTAAAGTCAAACAGAATCTTGACAGCTGTATTGCACAGGTAAGTAATGTCCTGTCAGATTTGAAGAAAAAAGCTATCGACGGATGGGAACTCGAAAGTGTTTCTATATCTCTTGCGGTTAGCGCGGAAGGCTCAATTGGCGTTGCAACTGCTGGTGTAGAAGCGGGCATTGAAGTGAGTTTTAAGCCGAAACAATAAAAGGATGGTATTCTTTTACTGTTGGGCTTAATTGTATTCACATCTAACTGTCTTAAATACAAATGGCGTTTCCATAATTCTGTATTTGTACCCGTATATCAAATTTGGGTAATCAGGCTTTGCTGTTTTATACAGTGTATAAACTGAATTAAGCTCCTCACAATTTATGCCAGCAAAATAAACAGTTAGTTTCTCTATTAATTCCAGCATATGGTTATAATAAAACGCTATTTTTTCGGATAGGGTGTCGCCCTGAAAATCTGGTTCTATCAGTGTAGTAATTTTGTTTTCATGCTGTAATTTAAACCGGTCTAACGTGAAGTCATCATGTTCAATCGCACCCCTGGTTTTTGTGAAATCATTCAGGAAGGAAAGCCTTTCATTTTTTAACACATTCAGCAGGGGTAAATATTTTTGATTTTTTCCAGCATTGTATTGCGAAAATTTTGCGTCAAATTTTATGTCATCGCAGAAGTAATAGGGGGATAGCTTAAAATCACCATCTACCACTATATCGCCTTTAAAATATTTACCCAGCAATATTTTGCCACGAATAAAAAAGTCTTTTGTCAGGTTTGAAATTTCGAATTCTTTTTTCCTATTGAACGAAGTACCCCCTTCGCTTACTTTGTAAAATGTTCCATCTTTAACTCCTTCTAAAAATTCTTTAATGGTGGTTTGCAAATTATTATTGACATCGTAAAAATTTGCCAGTTCAGGAATTATATCTTTTAGGAACTTTCCCGGAATCGTTTGTATAAATGCCGGGGTGTTTAAAAAATTACAGAGTTCGCTCATCTGGAGATAGAACCTGGGCATGATACCTTGTTTAGTGCCATAACCAGGCATAGTTTCCATATGAAGTTGCAGCTTACTCATTAATTACAAAGATCATGCTTTTTTACTTTAATGGACGACTGATTATGCAAATTATCTCTAATAAGTCAATCAAGGCCCGCAGAAAGTTTCAAGGTGCACTTTGAGAAATTTCTGAAAAATATTTACAAAAAACTAAAAGGGCATTCACCCTTTTTCTAATTGCATTTTGTCTCTCTGTTGAGGCGCTGTTATCAAATCCTTATTTTTTTATCAATTTTCTGTTATGAACCCAGAACGGCTGCAATACTTATTCGAAAAATACTTCGACAAAACAGCCAGCGCGGAGGAAAGAAAGGAACTCAGTGACCTGCTTAACAGTGATGACAATAAGGAGGAAATGATGCAGCTCTTCGCAGCCTCCTGGGAGCGGTACCATGGAGATGGGGATATTATACCGGCCGGGCGCTCCCTGGAAATATTACGACAAATTCTCCTGAAAGATCGGGTTACAGAAACAGGGGAAACCACCAGCATCGAAATACCAACAAGAAGAATCGCCTGGAGGAGTATCGCTGCGGCTGCAGGGGTCATTCTCATCGTCTGTTCAGCCGGCTATTTGTATTTAAATAAAAAGCAAACGCCAACTGAGATAGTGAGTGCGCCGGTTATCCAGGATGTCAAAGCGCCCGTTTCTAACCGTGCCTTAATCACACTTAGTAACGGTCAGAAGGTGTTTTTAGATAGTGCAACGAATGGACAACTGGCAGCCCAAGGCAATGTTCAAATCGTCAAATTAGATAATGGTGTCATTGCTTACCAGGGAGAAAAGCAAACTGCTGATCAACCCATTCAATATAATACCCTTGAAAATCCGCGTGGATCAAAAGTGATAAATATTACGCTTTCGGATGGTTCCAAGGTGTGGTTAAATGCGTCTTCCAGTTTAACCTATCCTATTTCGTTTAATGCTAAAGAAAGAAAAGTAACAATTACCGGTGAAGCTTATTTTGAAGTAGCTCATGACGCGAATAAGCCTTTTACTGTTTCTAAAGGATCTACCAGCGTCCAGGTTTTGGGAACGCATTTTAATGTGAATGCGTATAATGATGAAGCTGCAATAAAAGTGACTTTGCTTGAGGGCAGCGTGAAAGTTGCCTAAGGAAACACAGCAAAAACAATCCGGCCGGGAGACCAGGCGCAAGTAAAAGGGTCGTCTATCGATTTGTTTACCGGTATTTACACAGATGAAGTTATGGCCTGGAAGGAAGGCAAATTCAAATTTAATAGCGCCAATCTTGAAACCATCGTAAGACAGGCTGCAAGATGGTATGATGTAGATATAGAATACAAAGGAAAAATAAATGAAACTTTCAGCGGCGGTATCGGAAGAACAGAAAATATCTCTCAACTTACACTTACACATCCTTGAAATAACGAATTGCGTGAAATGCTTACTGGAGGCTTGTTTGGTGAGAATTTGATTCTTTTTGAGAAGTTTTAATTTAGTTGGGAAGTGGTCTCGTTGCAGTCAAGAACTGGTCAATCAAAACAAAAAAGCAATTAAAAGTTCGGGTTCGATTCCCCAATGGAATCGAACCTATATCTGATAATCAATAAATTGATAATTCAAAACCGTAAAACAAACCGTAAATAAATTGCCCAAAAAAGGCCTTTTTTATGCCATATTAATAAAAAAAATATTTGTAAATAGTTGAAAATAAGTGATTTAGAAATCGTAAAAGTGCGCAGTGGTCTCGTCAGGAATCGAACCTGAATCCAGGGCTTCGGAGACCCTTATACTATCCATTGTACTACGAGACCAGGGATTGGTTGATTAGTTGATCAGTTGAAACGTCGCCCAACCAATCAACTTTTCAACTATTTTATCAGCCCGGGCGCATTGCTGGCAAAGATTTTTACGGCAATGGCCAGCAATATTACGCCAAAAAATTTTCGGATGGCAATCAATCCTGCGGGTCCCAGTAATTTTTCTAAAAAATTAAGCGATTTCAATACAATAAACACAATAACAAGGTTAATCAGTATGGCAATTAAAATACTTTGATCATGGTAATTGGCTTTTAAAGACATAATGGTAGTAAGCGTTCCTGAACCCGCTATAATGGGAAAAGCAATGGGTACCGCTACACTTGATTTAGCATTTTTATCACTCTTAAAAAATTCTATACCCAGCACCATTTCAAGGCCAAGAATAAAAATTACAATAGCGCCACCAACGGCAAATGATTTTTTGTCGAGCCCGAGTATATGCAAAAAATTTTCACCGATAAAAAGAAACAGGATCATCAGCGCACCAGAGATGACCGTAGCTTTCAGTGCATTGATGCCACCCATTTTTTCTTTCAGCGTTATCAGGATAGGGATAGATCCAATAATGTCTACAATGGCAAACAAGGTAAATGTAACAGTCAGCAGTTCGCTGTAATTGAAATCCATGCCTGGTGGTTTTCGCAAAGGTAGCATTATAGGGTGTAAGGTGTAGGGTGTAAGGTGTAAGGCAGTTAAACGACATATCCCTATTCCTTAAACCTTAAACCTTCCACCCTGGGCCTTTGCCTTCACCGCAGCCCAAAAAATTGTTTTAACTGAATTTCTTTTTGCGCCTGGTTATAAGCAGCTCTTGCCGCTTTCATGCAATCCGCACACAAACAATCGTTGTAGGTACGCGCAAGAAAATCCCGCTCCGCATCATTGAGCTTTACAGTATAGCACTGGCATTTTGTTATATCGCCCAGCTTGCATTCAAAAGCTGCATGACAGCGTGGACAGGTTTTATTTTCATGCTTACACATAGGAGCTGGCGGTTTGACAGAAAGAAAAATATTTATGCCGCAAGTGAACGGGTACCGTGAATAAATCAGGATGAAATAAAGCTGACAATAATTCAACACCATCAATTAAACCAGCTGCTGATGGCTGCGTAAACAGGTCATAGTCGGCCAGGTAAACTGCTTTATTTTTTACAGCTAACAGATTATCCCAACCAGGTTTTTTTGTAAGCAAATGCATTTCTTCTTTTGCCCTGGTAATGGTAAAACCACAAGCAGCAATCACCAGCACTTCCGGATTGTATTTTATGATCTTGTCCCATTGGGTTACAATTGAATCACCACCCGGGTTGCCCAGCATATCAATACCACCAGCTTTTGCTATTTGAAAAGGTATCCAGTGGCCACAATTATAAATGGGTTCTATCCATTCCATCAGCATCACTCTTTTTAAAGGCATTTTATAAAAGCGTAATGCATCTAAAATGTTGTCAGTTTTCTTTTTTAAGGCTGCCAGGTAATGGTAGGCGGATTCTTCTTTGCCAAGAGCAGCTGCAATGGTAATAGCGCAACCGAATACATCGTCCAGGTTTTGTGGTGTTAATGCAACCAGCGTTGGTTGTTTTTTTAATTTGGCAACCGCTTCAGCCGTGCAGCTGGTATTTATCTGGCATACTTCGCATACATCCTGCGTAAAAATAATATCCGGTTCTATTTGAGACAGCAGTTCTTCATCTGCATAATACAAACTCTTGCCCTGTGCTTTGGATGCAGAAAAAATAGTATCAATTTCTTTGCTGCTGTATTGTTTGCCCTCCATGATACAGCGCACGATGGCAGGTTTCTCTGCCAGGGCTTCAGCAGGACATTCAAACGTAACCCCGTGCAGGTATTGCTGCAAGCCCATGTCATACATCATTTGTGTGGCGGCGGGGAGGAACGAACATACCTTCATAAAACACTATTTTGAATTTTATATTTTAAATTTTGTATGCCCTGTTTCATATAAAATTAAAAATTCAACATTTAAAATAAAAGCGTCAGGCATATGCGGGCTGCAGTTTTCTCACCCATTCAAAACCGCCAAACATGGCAGCTGAATAAAACAAGGTACCCAGTAAAAAATTTCTTTCAAATGGTATGGCGGCTGCCATGCAGGCTAACCAGCCTGCCAGTGTTTGCGGGTATGTGGTGCCGGACCACCATACACCTATATCACTCACTACCCAATGTATCAGCATAATGGTAAGCGAGGCTACCAGTATATTTTTAATAGTTACTTGCCTGATAAGTAATTTACCAGCCACCACCATCAATGCAAAAGCGCCGTACACCC
>Ga0193753_10001146_pt1 | contig 23193 bp, 17 predicted proteins | sample H1c2metaG_FD_144925 | JGI IMG/M metagenome (GOLD analysis project Ga0193753, IMG submission 144925) | Soil microbial communities from a riparian zone of the East river system, Colorado, United States - H1c2 | ecosystem: Environmental > Terrestrial > Soil > Riparian zone | place: USA: East... | reverse complement strand
TTCGTGCAGGCCAGATTCTCGCTATCTTCGACAATATCGATGCGATCGACCTTTCCGCTCAGGAGCAGTCCGCACGAGCGGAATTAGCACGTCTCAATGCACAACGTATCCCGATCGCCCGCCAGGCGGAACGCAGTCATCGACTCGCGGCTATTGGCGCAGGATCTGAAAAGGATGCGGAGTCCGGCAAAGCTGAGGAGCAAGGCATCGATGCCAATATTCAGTCACAACAAGCGCTCCTGCATGGCATCGAACAGCGGCTGCAACGTTATGGAGTCGCGGGTGGCAGTAGTGAACTAAGCGCTCTCAAGGCCCCATTTAATGGAGTCGTTGTCAAGGCACAGGCTTCTCCCGGCGACGTGATCGACGCCGGTCATGAGATTTTCACTATCGCGGATCTCTCAAAGGTATGGATACAGGCAGAGGTCTACGAGAAAGACCTTGGCCGCATCCATCTTGGCCAGAATGCGGCGATCAAGGTAGACACCTATCCCGATGAGAGCTTTACAGGCCGGGTGGTTTATATCAGCGACGTGCTCGATCCCCAAACGCGCACAGCCCGGGTTCGCTGCGAAGTGGACAATCAGGATCATCGGTTGAAGACCGATATGTTCGTCAATGTAGACGTCCCAACACTCTCCAGCAAACAGGGGCTTGCGGTGCCTTCGAGCGCTCTGCAAACAGTCGAGGGAAAGATAGTCGTCTTTGTCCGTCATGCACCTACGAAGTTCGAAGCCCGACCTGTTCAAACCGGCATCGCCGTGAACGGTCAGACAGAGATTACCTCGGGATTGAAGGCTGGAGAAGAAGTCGTAACGCAGGGAACGTTTCATCTCAAATCAATCCTCGCCGTGGGCTCGATGGGAGATGAAGACTAATGCAGAGACTCGTGGAACTAGCTCTCAGATACCGTATTTTAGTCATCCTCGGCGCTTTGTTTGTCATTGGCATGGGCGCAATCTCCCTCCGCAATCTGCCGATCGATGTGGAACCGGATGTGACTCCAAATCAGGTTCTGGTTCTGACCAGAGCGCCCAGCCTCTCTCCTCTGGAAGTGGAGAAACTTCTTTCGTTTCCGGTTGAGATGTCGATGAGTGGATTGCCTGGGCTCCGGCGGATTCAATCAACCTCGAAGTACGGTCTCTCTTACGTCGCTGTGTACTTCGAAGACGGCATGGACCCATACTTCTGCCGGGCTCTGGTGAATGAACGACTCGCACAGGCGAAGGCAGAGATTCCTTCTAATATTGGTGTCCCAGAGATGGGTCCGATCTCGACCGGCCTTGGAGAGATTTACCAGTTCAAAGTTTCGGGGCCAGGCCACAGCTTGATGGAGTTGCGCAGCATCCTCGACTGGGGGATTGCTCCGAAGTTGCGACTCGTCCCCGGCGTGGTGGAAGTAAACAGCCAGGGAGGAGAGTTGAAGACCTATGAGGTAGAGGTCGACAACGACAAACTCACCGGATACCACATTCCCCTAACGCGGGTGCTGGAAGCTCTCTCGAAAAATAATGCTAATGCGGGAGGAGCTTATCTCGAACACGCAGAACAGCAATCTCTTATCCGGGGAGAGGGGTTGATTGGCAGTCTCTCCGATATCGAAAATATTGTTGTCGCAAACTCTTCGACGGGAACACCGATCCTCATCCGCAACATCGCCAACGTACATTTTGCACCGATGGTGCGTCGCGGCTTTGCGACGGAGAATAGCAAAGGGGAGATCGTCGTCGGTGTGGCGATGATGCTGCTTGGAGAAAACCCCCGCGTCGTAGCCGACAGGGTCAAAACGACTCTGGCTGAATTGCAGAAGACCATGCCCGAAGGTGTGAAGATCGAACAACTCTACGACCGCAAAGACCTCGTCAATCGAACGATCGCAACCGTTAGCCGAAACCTGATTGAAGGTGGCTTGCTGGTGGTGGCGGTCCTGTTCCTTATGCTGGGAAGCTTTCGTGCGGGTATTGTTGTGTCGATTGCCATTCCTCTAGCCATGCTGGTCGCATTCACCGGGATGGTGCAGGCCAAAATATCCGGCAATTTGATGAGTCTTGGTGCAATTGACTTCGGATTGATCGTCGATGGCTCAGTCGTCATTATCGAAAATATTCTGCGTCGTCTTCACGAGCGAAAACCGGAGGAGGCTCTCGAACGCACGATAGAAGCCGCCTGTAAGGAAGTGGCAAGGCCGATCTTCTTTGGCGTCGCCATCATCGTCATCGTCTATCTTCCAATCCTGACGTTGAACGGAACTGAAGGCAAGCTCTTCAAGCCGATGGCAATTACTGTTCTCTTTGCCCTACTCGCATCGCTGGTTATTGCTTTGACGCTCATGCCCGTCCTCGGCTGGTACGCACTTCGCAAGGAGCGATCTGACAAGCCGACTTGGCTCATGCGGAAGGCGGAAGCAATGTATCGTCCAGCATTGCAACTTTCTTTACGGCGACCAATGCTCACAGGAGCGGTGGCATTGGGAATCTTTGCCATTTCTCTCATCGCCATCCCGTTCCTCGGTGCTGAGTTTATTCCTTCGCTCGATGAGGGCTCGATTTTGATCGAGATGTTTCGTGTGCCAGGAGTCTCGATCACCGAATCGCTGCACGGGAATCAAATTGTGGAGTCGGTTGCGCGTGAATTCCCTGAAGTCGAATCAGTCTTCACACGAACGGGTAGTCCGGAAGTGGCCACCGATCCGATGGCGATTGATCAGAGCGATGTATACGTGTCCTTGAAGCCGCGAAACGAATGGCCCAAAAACATGAGCAAGAACGAGTTGATCGATGCTATGAAGACGCGTCTGGCCGACGAAGCTCCAGGAGCAGTCTATAGTTTTTCGCAACCGATCCAGATGCGGATACAAGAGCTGATGGAGGGAGGATCACGCAGCGATCTCGCCATCAAGCTCTATGGAGATGACCTCGACGTACTTCGAGAGAATGCAGATCACATTGCAGCCGTGGTCAGCAAGGTAAAGGGTGCGGCAGATGTGCGGGCGGAACGTGTTGCGGGGCTGCCATATCTACGGATACGTCTTCGCCGAGATGCTTTGGCAAGGCACGGTTTGGACGCCTCTGATGTTCTGGACACTGTTGAAGCGATCGGCGGCAAGCCGGTTGGTGAAGTGGTCGAGGGCAACCGCCGCTTCACCTTGCAGGTTCGGTTTCCACAATCCCAGAGAGCGAGTGCCGCAGATGTGAGCAATCTGCGTGTAGGAGACAAAGAAGGCCACTTCATACCCTTGGCACAACTAGCCGACGTGGACGAAGAGGATGGCCCGGCTCAGATCAGCAGAGAGGGCGGACAGCGAAGGATCAGCGTCGAAGTCAATGTTCGCGGACGTGACCTCGCTGGCTTTGTGGCAGAGGCTCAGAAGAAAGTGGGCGATGCGGTTCACATTCCAAGCGGATATCAACTGGAGTGGGGCGGCCAGTTCGAACAGCTTGAGAGCGCGAGTCAACGGTTGATGATCGTCGTACCGGTCGCTCTCACGCTCATCTTCGTCCTCCTCTATATCAACTTCCAGGCCGTCATGCCTGCGCTCTTGATCTTCCTGAACATTCCTCTAGCCGCTACGGGAGGCATCGTTGCCCTTCTCCTTCGAGGCATGCCTTTCAGCATCTCGGCTGGAGTCGGCTTCATCGCGCTTTTTGGTATCGCCGTTCTCAACGGCATCGTCCTCGTGACCTACATCAGAGAACTCCGAGGAGAGGGGCTCGACCTGGCAACAGCCGTCGAACGCGGCGCTCATGTACGGCTGCGCGCCGTCCTGACTACGGCGCTCGTCGCCAGTCTCGGGTTCATCCCGATGGCGATCTCTCACGGTGCCGGAGCGGAGGTGCAACGTCCGCTCGCTACAGTCGTGATCGGGGGCCTGATAACTTCCACTCTATTGACGCTGCTAGTTCTCCCAGCACTTTATAAAAGGATGGAAAAGTGGACGGCAAAGAGGAGTCGCTCATGAGTGCTCACTCTTCAACCAAGCCATCGAGGGAGAGATCGGTCATCCCGCCGCTTGACACTGGAGTAAACTCCTGAGTTTATGCTGAATTTGCTAGGCAGGCGAAGATGCAGATTGGTCAGGTCGCGCAGAGTACAGGGCTAAGCATAGACACTATCCGTTTCTACGAGAAGCAGGGTCTGGTTCACGCGCCTCCGTAGCTCGGGAGGATACCGGGTCTATAACGAGCGGGACGTCGAGCGGTTTCGATTCGTGAGCCGCGCCCAGAATCTTGGATTTTCTCTTCAGGAGATACGAGAACTCATGGTCATCGAGAGCAGCGAAGGAGACGGCTGCTCGCACGTACATGACTTAATCGCAGCAAAGATCGACCAGGTGAAAGAGAAGATCGCAGAACTGAAGCGTATCGAGTCACGATTGACGCGGGCTCAGAAGCAGTGCACCGTTGCGCTCATAAAATCCTGCAACACTGAATGTCCCATCCTTGCAGAGCTTGAGTCCGGCGCGAGAAAGGGTTGATGTGAAAGTCGAAGTTTTGTACGTCAAGGGATGTCCGAACCATCAACCGGTCGTTGAGCAGGTTCGGCAGGCATTGCGTTCCGAGCAAATCAATGTGCCAATCGATGAAGTGGAAGTCGCGGACGCAGCAATGGCTCAGAGGGTCGGTTTCCTCGGTTCACCGAGCATTCGTATCGACGGTTTAGATGTTGAGTCGGAGGCTCGCGGCCTCCAGACGTTTGGCTTTGGCTGCCGCACATACTCTTCTTCAGAAGGGAGACGGTCCGGGCTACCCTCCATCAGCACTATTCAACAGGCGCTCACCGAGGCATCAACCTATCATGCCGCCTCTGCGAGTACACCGTCATGAATCCCGGTAATAAGACCGGCTCCGGGTTTCTCGCCGCCGGAGGTGTGGCAGCGATCCTGGCCTCCACTTGCTGTCTCGGCCCGTTCCTCCTTGTGATGCTGGGCTCACTGGTGCGTGGATTGGAAGTCTGTCCGTTCTTGAACCCTACGCTTGCGGCTATGGTATCCGCTGGAGCGACGCTGGCTTGACTTCGATCAGGCTGAAGTCGAGATCGATGTTGGAACGGGCACTTTCAAGGCCGCCTTCCTCTGCACGACATCAATCTGCCCGCCCATGGTTGAAGGCAGCTTCTGCGCCAGCGGTCGCTTCTCTTGACCTGCGCCTCCTTACCGAGCGCTATCCATAGGTAGGTAATCAGCAAGATCTAAGTAGAGAATGCGCCGTTCTTTGACAGGCCGCAATTCGTTGTCGCTGTCCGGCTAAACAATTGAGAACATTACATCGCCTCTCTGCAAACCTACATAAATTTCCGTTTCGTAAGGTGTTCCCAACACCAACCGCGCTCGCAGGCTGTGGTTTGAAGGAACACGCTTTTGCAGCGGAAATTCTGAAAGTGCCGGTCCACAGTGCCAGGCGTTTGAAGTTTGCCCGCCGCGAATTTGATATCGTGCGTGGGTGTCGTTTCGCGCCAGAAACGCAAGGTTCCACGCGTATGTTCATCCATTCTCATCGCGTACTTTACGCCTTACTTATGCACTAGACACTATTATCATGCTGCGGATCTGATCCGACTCTGGAGGAAACACCAATGAAATCAATTACTCGGTTAGTCACAGCAGTGGTGGCAGTTATGGCAAGAAGATCGAGATGAAGGACAAGGGAGGGGTCGCTTACCTTCTGTCTTTCACAGCGGGGAAAGAGTTCGAGGCGACCACGGACGGCCTGAAGAATACCGACGTGCACCTTTTCGTCTACGACTCCTCCGGCGCGGAAGTCGCTAAGGACGATTCGCCCGGACCGAAGTGTTCGGTTAAGTTCACGCCGGAGAAGGACGGGCAGTACAAGTTCGTCATCAAGAACGCCGGCCGGGCCAACACGGTGACCTTCAATGTAAAGGTCGCCAACTGATGACTCACCGCTTGTCAAAAAGACACTAGGATTCGCGCCAAATGGCTTTCGAAAAGACTATCGTGTAGCTTGGCAAATTATCCGGGCTCTGGCTTAGATCTTTGCAAGCTATTTGGCGCGCGGCGGGCTAAGAGGTCATCCTGTGGTGCTGCATGAGCCGATTTCAGCGGCCCCGGATAAATACGTTATGGGCCGGGAGGGTTGCAAAGCTCGCTAATGTGACCCTAACCGTGCTCGTCGCTTTCGAAGGTGTGGAACGGCTGCAGTCCAACACCGTCTCAAACCAGTTGGAACACACCGCTCTCTCACCACTGATTACACAGAAAAATGCTGTCATTGGAGCGTAATCGTGTTCAAATTCCAACCGCCGAGAATGCCATCCATAACTGACGAAGAGTTCATCCACTGTCTGCCCTTACCGAAAGGCAGCTCGGAGGTACCAGTTACCAAAAACGAGAGTTTCTGTATCTTTACGATTTGTTTATGTGTTTTTGAGCTAACCTTTGTTCCATGTTGGCCCTCCCCTCCTAGCCGGCCGAAAGAGTAAGCATGTCGTTCTTCGACTTTGTCATTGGTAAACCCCTCGCAACCTCTGAAGAACGAGCAGAGCACATCGGCCCGATCGCTGGCATTCCCGTCTTCGGTCTTGACGCTCTCAGCTCGGCTGCCTATGGTCCTGAGGCTGCTCTAACCCTTCTCATCCCCCTTGGCCTCGCGGGCATTCAGCACATTGTCCCCATCAGCTTCGCCATTATTGGCCTGCTTGTCATCGTCTTCATCTCCTACCTGCAGACCATCGACGCCTACCCCCACGGTGGCGGCAGTTACACCGTCGCATCTGAGAATCTCGGCGCGTACGCCGGCCTGCTAGCCGCGGCCGCGCTGATGATCGACTACATCCTCAACGCCGCAGTCGGCATCTCCGCAGGAGTGGGAGCATTGGTCTCCGCCTTTCCCAGGCTCCAGCCTCACACGCTCGCGCTATGCCTCGCCATCTTGCTCATCCTCACCCTGATCAACGTGCGCGGGGTCAAGGATACCGGCACCATCTTCCTCATTCCTACCTACCTCTTCGTCGGCACGCTGCTGCTCGTAATCCTCGTTGGAGCAGTACGCGTCTTCGCTGCCGGAGGTCATCCGTCCCCAATCATCGAGCCGCCGCACCTTCCCGTCAGCGCATCGATGCTCTCTCTCTGGCTTCTGGCCAAGGTCTTCGCCAGCGGATGTACAGCCATGACCGGCGTCGAGGCCGTCTCGAACGGCGTCAACGCCTTCCGCGAACCCACGCAGAAGAACGCCAAGCGGACGCTCACGATCATTATCGTTCTGCTCATGGCCTTTCTCGCCGGCATTGCTCTGCTGTGCCGTGCATATTCAATCGGCGCTACCGATCCCGGCGCCGCCGGCTACCAGAGCATCCTCTCCCAGCTCACCGCCGCCGTCATGGGCCGTGGCTGGTTCTACTACATCACCATCGGTTCGATCCTTGCGGTGCTTGCGCTTTCAGCGAACACGTCGTTCGCCGACTTCCCGCGTCTCACCCGCGCCATTGCGCTGCATGACTATCTGCCACATGTATTCAAGGTCCGCGGGCGTCGCCTGCTTTACTCCCACGGCATCGTTGCACTGGTAGGCTTCACCGCGCTTCTGCTGATCCTCTTTGGCGGTATTACCGATCGCTTGATCCCACTCTTCGCCATCGGCGCCTTCCTTGCCTTCACGCTCTCGCAGGCGGGAATGGTGATCCACTGGAAACGCTTGGGTGGCAAGAGAATGGTACGTCGCATGGCCATTAACGGTGTGGGAGCGATCGCCACCGGCCTCACTCTTATTGTCGTGCTCATCGCCAAGTTCACCGAAGGCGCATGGATCACGGCGATCCTTATTCCCGCCCTGATCATTACGATGAGCGCCGTCAAGCGCCATTACGATCGTGTGGCACGCCAGATCGCCGTCGATTGCCCTATGCGCGTCGAAAATCTCGTCGAGCCTCTGGTCATCGTCCCGCTCGATCGCTGGTCCCGCATCACCGAAAAGGGCCTGCGATTCGCTTTGAAAATCAGCGATCAGGTTCAGGCCGTCCACGTTGACGCCGAGGAGTGTTGCGACGAGATACAACAGATGTGGCACCAAAATGTTGCCGCGCCCTTGCGAGAGTCGGGGAAGACCGTTCCCGAACTTGTTCTTCTCTCCTCGCCCTACCGCTTCGTCATCATGCCGCTCGTCGAGTACATTCTGAAGGTTGAGCGAGACCATCCTGATCGTCAGATCGCCGTTCTCGTCCCCGAGTTGGTCGTCAAATATTGGTGGCAGACTCCTCTGCACAATCAACGTGCTCAACTATTGAAGCTTCTTCTTCTTGTTCGTGGCAATCAGCGCATCATCGTCATCAACATCCCTTGGTATTTATGAATCGGATCGTCCAGCGCATCTTGAACAACCCGCCATATGGCAGTCCATTCAAGACGTGGTCAGGCAAAGCAGCCCAGAAGTCACGATACGAGCGAGTTCTCTCACGAGTTGAGATTGCTGGAGGATGCTTGAAGAAATTCGCGGTAACAGGAATTGTCGGTATTTTGTTCCTTGGCGTGTGTTGCGCCAAAGCTCAGCAAGTTTCAAACGCGCCAGCGGCTAGCACCGCGACGACAGCGAATGGCACACGGAACCTCTTTGAGCGGTGGATAGACTTTTATAGGGTGGATTGGAAGGGTACGGCGGTGGCCGGGCCGGCAGCGCCTCGGCGGGGGCTACCTTTGCCGTTGAGTTCGCCACCATTTCCCAACTCGGACTGGTCGTACGGTGGGTCACCAACAATTGGAGAGGCAGATGGGAACGTGTATCCCCTTCAGACGGCGATCGATGGAGCGACAGGGCGGACAAAGGTCTATGGATGGATCGAGCCGACGGCGAACGTGACGACTTCGCGCGATAGAAACTATCCGGAGACGAACGATATCTATTCGAATCGCGTAGAACTGGGACAGGCAGTGGTGTATATCGAGCGGCTGCCGGATTCGGTGCAGCGGGATCATATCGATTGGGGATTTCATCTGACTGGGTTCTTCGGGACGGACTACCGTTCGACGACGAACAAGGGGTACTTCAGCAGCCAATTGCTGGATCACGACAGGCAGTATGGGTTCGACCCGGTGCTGGAGTATGCAGATGTGTACTTTCCGCATGTGGCGAAGGGCATGAATGTGCGGGTGGGGCGGTTTATCTCCATCCCGGGAATCGAAGCGCAGTTGACACCAAACAACTACATCTTCAGCCACTCACTGCTATATGCTGTGGACCCATTCACCGACACAGGGGTGCTGGCGACAATCCAGGCGAACGATCAATGGGTGGTCCAGATCGGCGTTTCGGGTAGTCATGATGTGGCGCTATGGACCGAGGACGCCAAGCCGTCGTTCATGGGATGTGTGAGCTATACGACAAAGAGCGTGAATGACAATTTCTACCTGTGTGCAAACGGAATCAACGACGGCAAGTATGCATTCAACAATCTGCAGATGTATGACGGCACCTGGTATCACAAGTTCGGAAGCACCTGGCATATGGCGACGGAGATGTATGCGATGTACCAGAGAGATGTGCCGAGTGTGAACGGGTCGATTGCTCCGGAGAAAGGAACAAACGGCGCGAATTGCAGGGCAGGCTTTCAGACATGTCTGGCGCCTGAGTGGGCAATGGTGAACTACATCAACAAGCAGCTATCGCCGCACGATTTCGCGTCGTTCCGCAATGACTTCCTGAACGACAAAAAGGGCCAGCGCACGGGGTATGCGACGAAGTACAGCGAGGCCACGCTGATGCTGAGCCACTGGGTGGGGTCTACAGTGCAGATAAGGCCGGAGGTACGGTTCGATCATGCCTGGGACCGCAGGGCCTACGACAAGGGGACGCGGACGAATCAATTTACGTTCGCAACGGATGTGATCTTTCACTTCTGAGGTATGTCCCCCTTCCTGCACACGGGTTCGCACTTGTAAGAAGCCTACAATCAGAATGTTTGTCCAATGACGATCGAGTACGAGGGAAAATTGCCGGAGTTCATAGATTCGCCGCAGCATCGAAGTTCAACGTGGGGACGTCGCGGGATCTTTTCCCTGGCTGCTTTAGCTTTAGGCGTCTTCGTCTGCGGACGGATCGGATTGTCGTATTGGGTTGACCTTCTCTGGTTCCAGTCGCTTGGATATGGCGAGGTGTTCTGGAAATCGGTAGGCCTGCAGATAATAGACTTCGTGTTTTTTGCAGGGACCACGTTCCTGATTCTGTATGGGGCGTTTTCGGCCATTCGACGTTCTCATGAAGCCGATCTGCCGAGGGCTCACGCGATTGTCATTGCAGGAGAGGCGATAAGCCTTTCAGTCCAGCCAGTCCTGCGCGTCCTCTCCTTTTGCATCTCCATCGCCATTGCATGCGTGACCGGGTTGGCGATGATGGCGGACTGGCCGACACTGGCGCTGTTCTGGTATGCACCGCATGTAGCGGGCAGCGTTGCTGATCCGATCTTTGGTAAACCGCTGAATTTCTTTCTGTTCACCTTGCCTGCGTGGCAGCTTGTCAATAACTGGCTCCTCACGCTGGCGATTGCGATCTGTGCTGTCGCGGTACCGTTCCTTATTATCACGAGTAGTGCCCGTTCCCTTGTCAAGCGGCAGATCACCTATGCTCCGTCTCCGTGGCGTGGACTTTCGATTACGGTCTCATTCCTTCTCCTTGTCCTCGCGATAAAAGTGTATGTGGACCGGTTCCAGCTCTTGCTCGAACATCACACGATCTTTGACGGCATTACTTACACCGACGCACACATAACAATCTACGGACTCCTGATTGTCGGCGCTGCCCTGGTCCTCGGTGCAGTGATTTCCGCCTACAACGCGGTGCGGCACTCCCGTGGACGATTGATTGTGGCCGCAATCCTCCCCGCCGCCGTCTGCTATGGCGTAATGGGAATCGTCGGCTGGTACGTGAGCAATTTCATCGTCAAGCCCAATGAGCTCGTTCGTGAAGAGTCTTTTAATGGCCACAATATTGAAATGACCCGGCAGGCCTACGGGCTCAATCGCTTCGCACAGCGCGAGTTTCCCGCGGAAACAACGGTCGATGCGACTGACCCGGCGAACAACCAGCCGACCCTCCAGAACATCCGGCTATGGGACTGGCACGCCTTGCAGGATACGCTGCGTCAGGTTCAGGAGATCCGAACCTACTACGACTTTCCTGACATCGATATCGATCGCTACAAGATCGATGGCACGACGCGCCAGGTGATGCTTGCAGCGCGAGAACTGAACGTCGAAAAGCTCCCGGTAAGTAGTCGTAACTGGATCAACGAGAAGCTGATCTATACCCACGGCTACGGAGTAACGATGAACCCGGTCAATGGGTTCACAGCGGAAGGATTGCCAACACTGTTACTGAGCAACATGCCTGTCCAGAGCACCATCCAGGGTCTCAATGTGACGCGCCCTCAGATATATTTTGGCGAACTCACTAACACCGACGTGTACGTGAAGACGCGGCAGCAGGAGTTCGACTATCCGCAGGGCCAGAACAACAACCTCACCTCTTATGAAGGCGATGGCGGCATCGTATTGGGCGGATTCTTGAGGAGGGTTATGTTAGCGATCGACCGCGGCGACCTTGGAAAATTGCCGTTCAGTGACGACGTCAATTCGCAGAGTCGGCTCCTGATGCGGCGCAACATCCGCGAACGCGTTGCGGCGGTAGCGCCGTTCCTTAGCTTTGATCAGGACCCCTATATGGTGGTGGGCGACGATGGCCGGCTGTCGTGGATCACGGATGCCTTTACCGTCTCGAACAACTATCCGTATTCGACCCACTACAGCTTCGGCGATAGCTCGGTGAACTACATGCGAAACAGCGTCAAGGTAGTTGTGGACGCTTATACCGGTGCTACGACGCTCTACGTCTTCGACGCTGAAGACCCTATCCTTGCTTCTTATCGCCGTATCTTCCCGAGTCTCTTCAAAGACGCCTCTGCGATGCCGGAGGACCTGCGCAGGCATATACGCTACCCGGAAGCACTCTTCAAAGTGCAATCGGAGGTCTATGGTCTCTACCACATGACGAATCCGGCGGTCTTCTTCAATCGCGAGGACCTCTGGACAGTTGCGACGGAGACCGGGACCGATAGCAACGGTCAGCAGAGGGCTCAGATGATGCAGCCGAACTACGTACTGATGAAACTGCCGGGAGGCACCGGAGAAGAGTTCGTGGAGATCCTGCCCTTCACACCTGCAAACCGGAATAACCTGATCGGGTGGATTGCCGGCCGTTGCGACGGAGCAGACTATGGGACAGCGGTGGTCTACGACTTCCCTAAGACAAGACTCATTGATGGTCCGCAACAGATAGAGGCCCGCATCGATCAGAATGCACAGCTCTCAGGACAATTGACGCTGTGGAACCAACAAGGCTCCCACGTCCTGCGCGGAAGTCTGCTGGTCATTCCGACTGGACGAGCGCTCTTGTATGCGGAGCCAATCTACCTTCAGGCTCAGCAAAGCCCCATGCCGGAATTGCGGCTTGTCGTGCTTGCGCTGCAGGACAAGCTTGCATACGGCACTACGTTCCAGGCAGCACTGAGGTCCCTTTTTGGCGGAGAGGTTTCGTCGCTGAACGCGAGCGAGGCGCCACAATCTGCGCCTGCATCCCAGGGGATACCTCAACCCTCGACAGATATCAACGCACTCATCTCTGAGGCTACCAAAGACTTTGCCGATTATCAGCGCCTGACGGCCGCGGGCAAGCTTGGCGAAGCCGGACAGAAGCTCGATGCACTCAAAGGCGTGTTGGACAGACTAAATGCGCATGGGAAGTAAACTTGGTCTGGCTCGACGACTTGCGCCAACTGGGGTAACGCTTCGGCGCTGATCGATTTGTGGCTTGGTGTACTTTCCCGGAAACCAGATCGAGGGCGTGTATCGCGAGACCATTATCTTGAAGGTTCCTTGCCCATGGCACGAGGTCAGATTTGCCAACTCTGCGGAATTAAAGCAGGAATTTTATTCCTTCTTTATACGTTTCAGAGTGTACTGGTAGGGGAAGTGAGGATCTCGTCCAGCTTAGAGAAAGTGGGAACATGCGCTTCAATCCCCAGGGAGGCTACTTCGAATCCAGGTCAATACGGAGCCAAAAGTAGCGCAACCAGCTTGGTAGACGACACCCCCAACGTGTCGCAATGCTTAGTTCGTCCCTCAACTCCTGCAGACATCCCTTATATCACCGCGATCTATGCCAGGTTCGTCACAACGAGCACGGCGACCTTCGAGATCGTAGCTCCGAATGAGTCCGAGATGTTGAGACGACGGCAGGCCGTTCTGGACCGCAATCTGCCATATCTCGTAGCCGAGCTCGAGGGTTATATCGTGGGCTTTTGTTACGCATCTCAATTTCGTCCTCGCGAAGGTTACCGTTATACGGTCGAAGATTCAATTTACGTGCGCCCGGATTGTATCGGCCACGGGGTCGGCAAGATGCTCCTGGCTGAGTTGATCTCGGAATGCCAAGCGAAAGGCTGTCACTCCATGGTTGCCTGCATCTGTGGAGTGAATGTGTCCTCTGTCGCTCTGCATGCGTCGCTCAGCAGGTCGGTTTGTTGCCCGAGGCAGGAAACAAGTTCGGGGAATGGCTGCGCCTGTTGATTATGCAGCGTCCCTTACAGTTCACATGAATGTTCGACCCTCAGGATGACTACGACATAGTTGTACTGTGCCCTGGCATACGACCTCAGGCATTGTCTACACGTATAGCTGGTAGGAGATACCGATGAACCGGATCACTGCAATCATGATTTTGCTTTTTTGCTGCAGCTCTTGAGGCTGGGGGAGATGCCATCATCCGCGTGGGCCTTCATTCGAACACGGCATGGCATCGTTATGTCATGTTTGCGGCAGCCGCGATCATTCTCTTCGCTTATGGCTTGACCGTCAACGCACCACCCTGGGATTTCGGAAAGCTCCTGGGCTTATACGTCGTCTTCTTTTTCGTCATCGTCCAACTTATCTCCTGGATCTTTTTCAAGCAGACACCTTCCCCGATGGTGCTCATAGGTGGATCGTTGATTGTTGCAGGCGGAATTGTGATCTCATTCGCAAAGGCATAGACTGCAGGATTCGTAAGAGTCGTTAGTCGCCTGCTGGCAATCCCGAAAACTTCGCCTAAGCTGATGTCGCATCAACTGCTGCTAAAGAATATTGACGGCACGACGCCGCTGCGCAGGATCACTGGACGAGCCCGCCGCCAGTCGAGTAGGACACCGCCGACGTCGGAACCGTTGCGGTTCTCGATCGCGGACGGTTCAGAACTCGTTCACGGATGAGTATCGGTATGCGCTGCAGCATGTCATCAGGAGCGATTGGCTGCTCTTCAAACGTAATCGCCGTTTGTAAAACGTAGTGGTTGTAGACTTCGCAAATCTGAACCGCATCGCCAGTGGTTGCGTTTCGCAGCATAATTTTCACTTGACCTGGAGAGCTGACTTCAAAGCTGGGGCGAAATAGCGCTTACGGAGCTAAAATGCCACGTTTACGAGACCGATCAATGCCGGAACCTCTACCAGCGGACCGATTACGGATTGAGGTTGGTGTGGGTGGTCCTACACTAGGGCCTTAGCACCCATGACATGAAAACGAAATAAGCCATTGCGCAACCGTGCTCAAACAGCGCTTAGACCCAACCAGTGGTGTGCGGATGGAATGTTCAGCAGGATGAAATGCTCAATGAGCAACACAAAGATGAACGATATGCCCAACATTGGCAGGTAAAGACCGAATGCTGTTGCGAGAACAGCAAGCCCCCAGGAGAATCGTGGCTTGCGTGTCTGGACAGGCGCACCAAGGACTCCGATAGCGCGACGCCGCCACCAGAGCACCACGGCACTCACGCTGAGGAGCACAAGACCGATGGCCGTAAAGAGTCCGAGTAGTTGATTGAAGAGGCCGAAGAGCTGGCCTTCGTGGGCCGCGACGCCGATTCCGACCATGCGGTCGACAAGGCCTCGTTGCCGAAAGCCCTCTCGTTTGAGAATCGCTCCACTCTTCGGAGCAAGAGTGAGGTTTTCCCGGAGGGGCCGGTTCTGAGCATCAGACTTGGCCGTCCATGCTCCACCCGGATGTGTGGGTGGGGAGATCAAAACAGGATAGGCGAGGCCGAGCGGCGCGACGGTAGCGATCATCTTATCGAGCGGAGCGTAAGAATCTGGGCCCGGAGCCAAGTGCATCATGTGGCCCATGTGCTCGGCGTGCTCCATCGACATACCTTCCATTTCCGGCATGTTGCCGCGATTCATCGCGACTCGCTCGGCAATCTCGAAGATCGGCCTGTTGTCCAATCTTGACGAAGTGTTGGCGCTCCGTTGAGAGCCCGAGCTTTCTTGAGATAGCCGCCCCAGCTTTTTGCCCACGGCAAACCGGTCAACAGCAGGAACAATGCAAACGCGGAGACCCACACCCCAGTAACGGCATGGAGATCGCGCCAGAAGATACGTTTGCCCTGGCGCAAACGAACGAACACGACACCGGCCAACTTTTCGCTCTGACGTGGCCACCACAGATAAAGTCCAGTGAGAACCATGACAATAGCCCATGACGCCGCAAGTTCGACAAGCATCGATCCGCGATCACCCATCAACAACTCGCCGTGAAGGCGAAAGATAACCTTCATTGGTCGGCTGTCTTCACTGACAACCTTCAAGATTTGCAAGTTCTGCGGGTGAACGTAGACGCGGAACTCGTCGGTGTTACGCCCGACAATGACCTGCGATGCCGATTCCGGAGTGCGGGGCAATTCGTAGTAATGAAGACTGGAGCCTGGGACTGCAGCAAGCGCGGCTTTGACCTGCGCCTCGGCCGTGGCTCGCTGGCCGGTAATGTTCAAGCTGTCGTAGGGCTGATCCAGAAACCGTTCAATCTGGGGCTTGAAGAGGTAGATCGAGCCGGTGATAGAAAGCCAAATAACGAACGGCATGCAGAATAAACCCGCGTAGAAGTGCCAGCGCCATATCGTGCGGTAGTTGAACCACGACTGCCGTTCGGAAGAGGCGGCAGCCGAAGATAGGTTTTGAGAACTGGATGACATTAGAACCTCACTCGTACTCCGCCGTAAGAAGCGCGTGGAGTACCTGCATAGATGGAACCAGTTGAGCCTGCCAGTACGCTTGCATCGTTCTGCTGGCCAGAGGTGTTGAGGCTGTTCGTGATATTTCCCGCCGATGAGACGTAGGTCTTATTGGCTAGGTTCTGAATGTCGAAGTAAAAGCGGAGTCGAGAGATCGCCCCATGTCCTGCGGGAGGATCGTAGTGGGTGCTTAGATTGAGCAGCGTAAAACCGGATGCACTCAGCAGATTCGCGTTGTCTAGTTTGTAATTGTCCCGCCAGTTGGCTTCGATGAAGCCGCCGAAACCGCGTAGCTTGCCGGTTGGTTGGTCGTAAACGATGCGGGCGTTCAGGAAGTTCGGGACGACTCCGGGAATCATGTTGCCGTTGCGGTTGAAGGTGCCGGTTTGAGTGCCGGTGGTGATTGTTTCGCTGTAGTTGGTATAGATCTGGTTGTCGTACATGTAGGAGGCACGCAGCCTGGCTCCGGGCAAGGCCGTCGGACGGATGCCAGTCCAGACCAACCTCCACACCTCGATGGGCCGAAGCTGGAGCGTTGAAGGTATAGCTCTGCAGGTTGACGCCTGGCGATTGCGTCACCATCTCGTTGTGGAACCATTCGTAAAAGCCGGTGATTGAGGCCTGCAGCGTCGCTCCCAGAGACCAGTCGGCTCCTAGATCGACTCCAGTGTTCCGGTGTGTCTTGAGGGTCGTATTGTTGCCGAAAGCACCCTGTGCGTTGGTGAAAAGCTGAGTCGCTTGAGGGGTTCCGTAACCAGTCCCAAGCCTCGCATAAAGTCTCCACCTATCGGTTGGGTGGTACTGGTGGGACACCTCCGGTGCGACGTTGAAGAAAGTCCGGTCTGCGGAGACCGGTGAGATTACGGGTGTGGCAGCGATGGGGTAGGTGAAGTTGTTTGCCAGCGCGTTGAGGCCTGTGTACTCCGCGCCCAAACCGGCAACCAGCATCCATCGTTCGGCAAGGGCTATCTCCTGACGCGCACGAATCCCCGTATTCAGGTGCTTTCCGTATGCCGTCTGCGTCTGACCGCCGAGCGCCGCATTGCCGCCAGGCACCAGGTTGGCGCTTAGGGAGTTGATGTTTTCGTAGTTGAAGAATCCGCCCGCGAAGGTGCTTGAATGGCGACTCCAAAGATTGACTCTCCGCAGCACATCGCTGACGACGTTGAATGAGGGCAATGTACCGCGATACGTGGACGAGCTGGTCGGCTGATTGGCGTCTCGATTGTCGAATACGAACTGCGTCCGCCACGTCATGTTATCAGTAAGATCGTGTTCATAGCGCGCGCCGAAGATGGTGCGCCGATCGTGCCGTCCCAATCCCACCTGTGCTGCGGTGAGCGAGACTTTGGTCCCGTTATAGCCATTTGTAAACAGACTGATGCTGGCGCATCCGTTCGCGGATGCCGCTGCGGTATAGACCTCGCATCCCTTCTGGAGAGGATTCATTTGGTACTGCGTGCGAGAGAGCCTGATCGAGAGATTTGTATCAAGGTCGTTATCGATGAACTTGATGGTGAAGCGATCCTTTGGTGTCGCAACGAACGTAGCGAGGATATTCGCCGTGATGGTGTTGAAGCTATTGTTTGCTGTCGCCTGCGTGGCCCGCACATTGCTGAGAAATCCTGAGACCTGGTAACGCTCTCCGCCGACTCCGTAAGTGACATAGTCGTTGAAATAACCGAAATTGCCGAAGTCCGCTCCGAGCTCAAGCCCCTGGATCTCGCCGCCGGTGCGGGTGTGAAAGTTGATCGCTCCTCCCGTGGCGTAGTTGCCATAGAGCGTGGAGGACGGACCCTCCACCACGTCGATGCTGCTGTAGGCGTGCGGGTCGGTCAGATCGGTTCTGGCAAGTCCGTCGGGTTGCGTGACAGGAAAGCCATCCTCAAAGACCTGGATATTCCGAACGAATCGTGGGTCGGTTTCATTCTCGGTGAACTGGCCTTGGAAATGGGTCTGACGAAGACCCGCGATGAGCGTAAGCCAAGAGGTCGCTTTGTAGTTGTCGGAGACGTACTCCTCGATGACGCCTCCGGATGCGGAGTCAGGGGTCGAGAAGTTGGGACTTCCACTCCCATCGTTGAAGATGGCGCCGAAGAGATAGTTATCGTGCTGGCCGAAGGAATAGAAGCCGGCCTGCAAGGTGTTACGAGCGATCTCCGTCGTGATGGAGGTTTGTCCGCCGCCGTAAGTTGAGGAGCGGTTGACCGTAGTTGCTACCGGAACGTCGTTGGGGTTCGATTCATAGTCGGCCTTGTTGTAGTGGAAGAATGGCGAGACCTGCAGGACAGTAGAGGGATTGAAGGTGTGGACCCAGGAGAAGGCGGCGAGACCGTCGGTTTCGTGCTGACCGTCGCGAAGGCCACTGGAGTCGTACTGTTGGTTTTCAAAGCTGTTGGGATCGGGGTCGTAAGGGATCTGGAAGTAGTCCTGGCGAAGTTGCATGACGAGACGGAACTGGTCCTCTGGCGTGCGGTTATAGATGAAGGATGCGAAACCGCCGTAGCCGTTCGTGGCGTCGTGCAGAACCTGGCCGACAGGTGGCGCAAGGCCGTAGTCGCTACGGTTGCCGTTGAGACTGGCGTAGTATGCGAACTTTTCGGAATGGTCGCCAAAGTTGATCTGGTCGTTGGTCTGGAAGAAGTTGCCGGCGCTGAGAACAAGTTCGGCCTCGCGGTTGCGTTCGAAGCCGGTGCGGGGGACAACGTTGAAGACCCCGTAGGTGCGGTCGCCAACATCGGAGGTGTAGCTTCCGCGCTGGACCTCGATGTAGTCGATGTCCTTGGGATCGATCTGCGCGCCAAGGTTGCTGGCGATGTTGGGTGTTTGGTGTTTGGGATCTGGACGCCGTCGATGAGCCAACTGACCTGGTGCCCACCGCGCATGTGAAGCATATCGTGGGTCATGTAAGCACCAGGAACGTAGTCGGTGATCATGGCCATGCTGTTGGTGCGGTCTGCCCCCGGTGTCAGTGCGATGTCCTGGCGACTGATGAGAGCGGTCGGGGTGACAGTGTTGACGTTGGCGGTGTTGGTGTCGGTCGTGACAGTTACGGCCTGCTGCACAGCACCGAGTTGTAGTTCGAAGTGCAGGATGGGAGAGGTATCCGAGGCGAGCGCGAGGGTTTGCCGGACGATTCCCGGAGAGGGTGGCGAAATCACCTTCGGTGACGGCGCGGTATGGGCGACCGTGGGTCCGCGCGGCGGCTTTGCAGAGCAGCTTGAGCGGCGTCCCGTGCCTGCTGAACCTGTTCGAACTGCTGTCGAGTCGCAACACGCTTTGCGAGCAAGGCGCGAAAAGAGATCCGAACCGGTCATTCACAGGTTCTTCCAGACTTGCACCCGAGGTAGCGCTCGGTCGTCAAAACCGAGGCGTGCCCCAGAAGGAGCTGGATCTGCTCCAGTTCACCTCCGTTTACGTGGCACAGTTTCGCACAGGTCCGCCGAAGATCGTGAGGAGCGAGATGATCAAGTTCAATTCGTTGGGCAGAGCTTCGAACGACATACCAGACGACATTCTCAGAGATTCCTCGCCCCCATGAAGTTCCGTGTCGGCTGACCGCTCTGAACACTTTGCCGTCCGCTACCGTCGCTGCCGCCATTCACCTGTCAACCGTACTCTTAACCCAAATCGGCATAGGAACCGTGCGGACGTGGTTGCCTTTGCCCACGAGATCAACAATGGCCCAGTGCCCCTGCCGAATTTGAATATCTCCTTTCGCAAACCAGCCAGTTCAGCCCGTCGCAGACCGCAGCCAAGCAGTATTGAAATCATGGCGACGTCGCGTACGCTCCGCAGGCTCTCCCCATCAGATTTCTCAAGAAGCAACCGAGCTTGATAGCTATTCAGCCAGTTTCCGGATCTCGAACCTAGTTGCTTGACGCCTTTGACTCGCCTAATCCCCGCGGTGAGTTCCGGGCTCAACAACCCTGAATCAGCCGCTTCGTAGGCGAGGCGCCTGACTGCAGCGAATCTCTGGTTAATCGTGCCCGCTGCCAGCCCAAGCGACTCGAGGTGCAACCGAAAACGAAGCGCCACGGCTCGATTCAGGGCCAGCCTCGGTTCGGAGCAATACCAAGCAACAAATTGCTCCATCGCGAACTTACGGTTGCGCCTTGAATGCGCGGAACTCAAGCTATTGAGCACTGCAGACTTCGAGTGGTCAAGATCAGACAGCGGAACAATCTTTCGGCGAATAAGCTTCTTGCTCTTCTTGCGCATACGAGCGGCCTCCAGACCGCATGTATGCACAGACGCTATTTCCCGATCCAGCTACTCTCGGTCCAAGTCTTCAACGAGCGAACAGGCGATTTAACACTTGTTGAGAACCAAATGCCTCCGAACTACCTTCGCTGACGTGAACCTGTTTGCCCGTACCATGTGAACATTGTCATGAAGAGGTGGCGTGCCCCTCATTGGGAACGGACGCCGAAACATATTTCAGCAGAACCCTATTGGTTTGTGTTCAGCCTTTCGATGAGCTGGGAAGATCTGAGGCTCCTCGTATTTGGGTGTGGGTATACGTCCTGAGGCTTTTCCGCGTAGATGACGGTCAGTTCGACAAAGATCGGCAGTTGCAGGTGATGGGATTGCCGTTGTACTTGTGTAACTGGATCAATGCGCCCTCAGTCAGAAAATCCAGTGCGCTGCCGGTCATCTGCTTGTCAGAGTCAGGGGCTGTAGCTCTCCTGGTCGAGGAAACTGCGAGCCTTCGCTGTCACTGTACAGATAAGAGGCCGGGACGGGCTGGAGGTCCGGTTATCGCTGGCCTTGGAATGTCTTCTCTAAGACAGCGCTGGTGAGCAGGCTGCGCGCATCTTCAGGCGTACCAGGGTCTGGCCGCCATGAGCGGTGGGGGTGATGATGTCCGAGTCCAGACAAGCGAAGGGCGCGTTCTCAAATTCAAACAGAGCCTTGCGCTTGATGTGGATTGCTTCCATGAGTGCGGCCATGAACTCCACAAGGACAGACCGGCAGCGAAAGCGGCTGCGACCTGAACAATTTCCTTATCAGTATAAGGGGAGAGGACCGACTAACGATTCAGCCGCCAAGAGGAGAAGCGAAAGACCACGCCCGAACTGATGCGCAGATTGTTCTGATGTTCGTTGACGTTGTTGGGAAGACGGGTGGCGAGAAACTCGGCTTCGACAGCCCTTACGGAAAGCCAGTTCCTGACGCCGACCTCCAGGCCACCACCTGGCGCGAAGGCCAGCGAGTTCGCAGCGCCGGAAGAACGCATATCGTCCGTGGGGAAGTAAGAGTCGAAGCCATGCACGCCGCCGATGAGGAACTGGCCGTAGATCGTGAAACGGTGCACCGCGGTCGAGGAGTAGCGCGGCCCAACCATGTAGGTCAGCAGGCTGAGTCCCTGTTGCGAATGGGGTACGCTGCCTGCGCGGCTGCCGGTCACCTGAGCTACCGCTGCAATATTTTTCCAGACATGAAACAGCTCTTCGCTGCTGCCGCCATTCAACAGAAAACAGCCGCAGTTTCCCGGAGGCGCGTTGCCGATCGTTGCGGTGTAGTTGACCGAAAGTGCGATGGGGTGGCTCTTCGAGACGGTTGGCCCCAGATCGCCGGTCGGGGACGAAACCGTCTGGGCAGAGGCGGCCACGACCGTTCCCGTCAATACCACCGACATTAAAAACATTTCAAATCTCATGCGTGCGGTCCTGCTCATCTGCGGTCGTTATTGAACGATCAACGTAACCGCGGTTGTGTGCTGCAAGGTTGTATTGGCCGCGCTGGTGGCGGTTGCCGTAACGGTGATGGTGTAGCTCTGCGGGTCCTGCGCGAAGAAGCCGCCGCTGCCGCAGCCGGCCAGCCCAAGAGTGGCCGCGCTCACGATCAGAACGAAGAGAACGCTGAGCAGCGTGCGCGGCATCCGGGCGAACCTGCGGCGGAGACGCTTGTTCCTCAAGAGCGGCAACAGGAAGACCGCCGCGCTGATGGGAAGCAGCGGAACCCGCATCGGCGAGGAAGGCGGAAGATTCGCAGCCGTCGACGCCACCGTCTTGATCGTCAGGCTGAACGAAGTCGCTGAACTGCCCGAGGCAATACTTGCCGGCGTAAAGACTGCGGTCGCCCCAGCGGGCAGACCCGAAGCGGTCAGAGTAATTGGAGAATTCAGAACACCGCCCAGCGGCTGCAGCGCGAAGTTGAAGGTCGCTGTCTTACCGGGGTTGATGAACTGGGTCGCCGGTCCGGTTGGGGCAATGGTAAAGTCCGAGATCGGCGGCGGGATCACCGTGAGCACAAAGACGCTGCTTGTAATCGCCGAGTTCTGGCTGTCGCCGGCGTAGCTGGCCACGAGACGGTGCGCGCCCGGCAGGAGCGTCGAGGTGTCGATCGTCGCCAGGTTGCTCGCGAGAGGAGCGGAGCCAACCAGGGCGGAGCCGCTGGTGATGTCCAGCAGGCTGATCTGGCCCGTCGCGGTCTGTCCGGCATTGCTGAAAGTTGCGGTCACAGAACTGCTGCCGAAGGGAACGGCAGACGCGCCGCCGAGCGTCAACGTCGCGGAGAATCCCTGTCCGCCTCCGGTGCCCGAGTTCTGGCCGGCGATGGTATGAATCACTCCATCCGCACCCACTCCGCGAACCAGTTGATTGTGCGTGTCAGAGAAGGCGAAGACGCCGGGAGCCTGCGCCGCCGGAGCGCGCGGTGTGTCGAGAATGGCATTGACCGCCGGTCCGCCGTCGCCCGCAAAGCCCTGCGAACCGTTGCCCGCCACCGTGGCGATGTTTCCCGCCGCCGCAATCAGGCGGATACGGTTGTTGTCGCTGTCGGCGACGTAGATGTTGCCCTGCGCATCGACGCTCAGGCCACGGGGCCGGGCCAGCAGAGCGCTGGTCGACGCTCCACCATCGCCGCCATAGGACTTGCTGCCGGTGCCGGCCAGCGTCGAGATATTGCCCCCCGCATCGACGACGCGGATGCGCTGATTGTGCGTGTCGGCAATATAGATCTTGCCCGCCGCGTCGACCGCGACTCCGTTGGGAGAATCAATCCCTGCGGCGATCGCTGCGCCGCCGTCGCCGGAAAATGTCTGTTCGCCGTCGCCTGCGACCGTTGTGATCGTCGCTCCGCTGATCTTGCGGATGCGATGGTTATCGGTGTCGGCGATGTAGATATTGCCGTTTGCATCGACGGCCAA